>Ga0068872_10001090_pt1 | contig 22003 bp, 14 predicted proteins | sample NOAtaG_7_FD_66441 | JGI IMG/M metagenome (GOLD analysis project Ga0068872, IMG submission 66441) | Freshwater lake microbial communities from Lake Erie, under a cyanobacterial bloom - NOAA_Erie_Diel1S_2200h metaG | ecosystem: Environmental > Aquatic > Freshwater > Lake | place: USA: Ohio, Lake...
TTCTCACGGACGGTTGTGGCCGCTGCTCCAAGTTCCGCACCCCGCAATGCAAAGTCATCCAGCGTAGGCAAGAATTGGAACAACTCCGCATGCTCGTGTTGGAATTCGACCTGAAAGAAGAGATCAAATGGGGGGCACCTGCCTACACCCGGGAGGGTAAAAACGTGGTGATGGTGCATGCTTTCAAGGACTACAGTGCCTTGATGCTGTTCAAAGGTGCCTTGATACCGGACCCTCATGGTCTCATTGTGAAGGCCGGAGAGAATACACAAGCCGGCAGGCAGGTCAGGTTTCGCGACATGGATGAAATCCAGGCCAAAGCAGATATCGTCAGGGCCATCCTTCGGGAGGCTGTGGAGTTGGAAAAATCAGGCAAAAAAGTGGAGTACAAGCCAGCCGATGCCCACCCCATCCCGTCTGAATTCCAGGCCAAATTGGATGAATCTGCCGAATTGCATGCGGCATTCAAGGCGCTCACTCCGGGTCGGCAACGGGCTTATCTGATGCATTTTTCAGCTCCCAAACAAAGCAAAACCCGCGAAAGTCGCATCGCCCAATGCACGGACATGATTTTGAAAGGCATCGGCCTCAACGAGGAGTACCGTAATAAAAAGCGAGACTGACCGTCTCTTCAAAAAGCTTCAGAGAAGGTGAGGTAAAAGCCCCGGGCACCTGTCCCCATCCCATAGTCGAACCTCAGATTTACTTTTTGCAATTTGTCTAGGCGGAAACGGAGGCCTGCCCCCAAATTGGGCCGTAAATAGGTCCATTGCCACGCGCGTCCCCTGCCCCACACCGTACCCACCCCGGCAAAGGCCACAGCTCCCAACCGCCACCAAAGCGGGGAACGGTATTCGGCTTGCAACCAAGATGCATGATGGTCCAAATACTGACCCTCGTAATATCCCCGCAAGCGTTCGGGCCCACCCAAATAGGACATCTGGAAATAGGAAGGGTTCCCCCAGGCCATCGACATTCCGCCATTCAACGCCCAAACATGCTTGCCCCTGGAAAGATACCGGCTCATATTCATGCTCAAACGCACACAACGAAAATCGCTCCCAACCAACGGATGATCACCTTTGAGCTCCGATTTCAACAGCCATCCACGGGTGGGAAAGTTGATGTGGTCCCGGCTGTCGAAATTCAGCACCAACCCCAGTGAGGACATGGTGCCGCCCAGATAACCCACCGGTTGCAAAGCATTCATCAAGCCTGAACTGTCCCTGAGCGTATTTTCTTGCAGATCTAAGCCATAACCCAAGCCCACATAAAGCCGACGCCCTAGTGCTCGCATGGCATTCACCCGTAGACGACCCACACGGGAATCATACAAATCGGCCCGCTTGTCCGCAATTTCGTTGCCAACCCCAAAGTGACGGTAAACATACCTGAAGTAATCCAACTCCCCTGAAATCCAATACCGTTGACGGCCCATGAACAATTGATAGGGCATCCAAACCAACAACTGCTGCATGGTGGTGACGGCAAATCCGGGCATCACGCTAGATCGCCTCGCCATAGATGTGTCTTGTCCCAAATTGAAAGTTAGCAAACCGGATGCTCCAGCCCCCCAGCGTGTATCAGGGGTATAAAACACCAAAGGGAGCGCCAAAACCCTAAGGTTTGGACGTTCAATGCTGTCCTGCAAGGAAAGGGAATCCTGCCCCCAGGCCGAAAGCAAACTGCCGCCCCAAAGTCCAAATACTAACAAAACCAACCAAACCCGGTGCATGACATCAAAGGTCGCGATTTCCAGTTCAAAATCCAGCATGCCAACCCAACTGCCCCCGTGCAGGCACAGCCTCCGGGGACCCCTACTTTTGCACCTCCAAAGGCGGTCATCTACTTGACATTCAATGGAGATTTGATGACTTTTGCGGGTGTCTAAGCCAATTTGATTTCAGTGAAAGAACCTCTGCCCAAACAACCTTCCGTCCAACGCAAGGAGGAGGAAGAAAAGTCCCCCGTGAAACAGGCCAAAATGCCTCCCGCGTTCGGATTGCAGGCGGGTACAGCCCAAATGCAAGGAGAAGACAAACGGGGATATGAAACCTGCACCCCTTTCGGTGATTACTTCGTGACACCGGACGATGCACCGGGGTGCTACAAAGACATTCACGGCGAACAAATCACCCAAAGCGAGTTCAAGAAATTGCAGGAAGCCTACGATTCCATTCGAAACGGAAGCGGCGACTTGATCATTTCGGAGACCGACAACAAAGGCGTCGAGCATGGTGGGTTCAAGCGCAAAACCCTCGACCAAATCGGTCTGCTCATGTCCAAGCCCATGGGCAGGAAATTGGTGCTCGGAATTTTGGCAGGTGGAAAAAAGGTCACCATCCAGCCCACCCCCAGTCCTCAAATCGCAGTCGCCACAAGGGGTGAAGGCTCCTTGGCAAATGCCGACGGCACTGCCAACACGGGAGGTACGACCACCATCCAAATCGACGACAACCTCACCGACGACAAAGTGGTTGCATTCGACAAGGCAGGCAAGGAAATTGCTTCCCCCGTGTTCATCATCCTGGGCCATGAATTAATCCATGCCCGACACAACCAAGCCGGTCTCAACCAACGGAATTCAAAGCCCAAAGATGCTGCCTTTGGCAACCGGGAAGAAGAAATGACCATCGCAGACGGCGACCTCACCGAAAATGGCTTGCGTTCCGAACACGGCATCGAGCTACGGCATGGACACAGCGGAAAATTCAAATAAATGCGGATTCCCATCCTGTTGCTATGCCTTTCGCTTGTTTCCTGCCGTCCCCAAAGGATTGGCCAACAACTTGATTCCAGACCCCAAGACACCCTTCCAACAACTCCATCCAACCCATTGAAATCCATGATCGAAATACAATGCGCCATCGCCCTCATCGAGGGCAATCCTGAATTGCGGTATGCAGTCACCAACACCGGGACCTCTTCGGTGTTTGTTTTGGCCGGAAAGCGGATGCCCTATGTTTTGGTGGAAGACAAACACATCACGGTGCTTCACGGGGTGCATGCTCCAGACCCCGACATCGATTACTACATGATTGAAATTCCCTCAACGGAAGAATGGCCTGCAGGAACCACCCGCAATTTCAAAATCCCGTTGAAAGACCTCCAACTTTCCTCCCATTACGAGTATGAGCCCTCCCCCGGCAATCTCCATGGCACCTACCGCCTGACCGTGCAATTCGGATTTGGAGACACGCCCATCCCCGCAAACGAAACACACAATTGGTCCATCGAGGACGTGTTGAAATGGCAAAAACTGGCTTCCAGCTCGGAAACCGAAGTCATTTTCCCCTAAGCCCGCCCAAGCCGCAGCCCACCTAGAACCAACAACCATGAAGGAAGCACCGCTCAAAACCCAAGCCACCCAACGGAAAACCGAGACCCACCTCGGTCCCATGCAAGCCAAGCAACCGCCGGCCTTCGGGTTGCAAGCAGCCCCATTGCAGCGACTTGACCAAGACCCGCGCGGCAGGATTGCCTGTACCCAGTTCGGAGATTATTTCGTAGTCCCTGACAAAACACCCGTTTGCTATGTCAATGTTCCCGCCGAGCAAATCACAGAGTCGGAATTCAAGATTTTGCAGGAAACCTACGCCTCCATCAAGGAGGGAACCGGCGACCTTCAGATTTCCGAAATCGACGATGAGGCCAAGGAGCATGCCGGTTTCAAATCCATGATTCTCAGACAAATAGGCAGGCTGATGTCCAAACCAACGGGGCGCCGACTCATCTTGGGTTTGGTGAAAGGAGGAAAACCGGTCACCATCAAACCCAGCTCCACAAGCGTTATTGCCTACGCCAGCACAAAAAAATCCGAATCAGCCTTAAAAGAGGATGGTTCGAAGAACGAAGGCGGCGACACTACCATTTTCATCGATGACAACCTGACTGACGACCAAGTCAAGGTAAAAAACAGCGAGGGGAAGGACATTCCATCCCCAGTTTTCGTCATTTTGGGTCATGAATTGATTCATGCCCGCCACAATCAGGCCGGTGAGAACCGTACCTACGTGAACGCTGAAAACCAAGGTTATGGGAACCGGGAGGAGGAACTGACCATCGTTGCCGGCGATTTGACAGAAAATGAAATTCGAAGGGAACATGGTGTTCCGCTGCGGCACGGCCATTCAAGCGGAGGTAATTAACAGCCCCTTTTCAGTCCTGAAGGAGGTGTTCAGGCCCCTGCCTTGGTTCGGTAGGACGCAATGCTCTGATAAATCAAATCCTGCATCCGAGGCCGAATCAAATCGTTGATGAGCTTTTTGTTGCCCGCATCGGGAAAGGTCCGATTGGAAAGGAACACGTAGGCCACATCGTAAGCAGGATCCACCCACACCGCGATGCCCGTGAACCCGGTATGTCCGAAGGTGCGGTCGCTGCAAGATTTGGAGGCCAAGGTGCCACCGTCTCCAGGCCGATCCCAACCCAAGGCCTTTCGGTTGCCAGACACTTGCTTGGATGTGAACAGCGCCACCACCTCGGGCCTCAAGTATTGGGTGCCCCCGTAATTGCCGCCATTCTTCATCATGAACAGCATTTTCCCCACGTCGTAAAGGTTGGAAAAAAGACCTGCATGGCCACTAACACCTCCCAACATGGCGGCGGCTTGGTCGTGCACATAGCCTTGCACCTTGCCCTTCCGCCAAACCGTGTCCATCTCCGTGGGTGCACATGCCCATTCAGGATGATTCAGGGCGGGATTGAAACAGGTGCTTCCCATCCCCATGGGCCGGTAGTAAACCGAATCCACAAACCGTTCGATGGGCACACCTGATACCGACTCCAATACCCTACGCAACACAATCATGCTGAGATCCGAGTATAGGACGTCTTTGTTTTTTTTGAACCCCTCCGATTGGATTTTGACCCACATGGAATCCTGCATGTTGGTGCACATGTACAAACCATCGATGATGGGAATGCAAAAAGTGTCATTGCGGGTGGTGGAGAGCGCGGCAGGATTGGGACCATTGCCGGTCTCGTCCATGGTCATGTGGTGAAAGGGCAGCCAAGCTTTGAATCCGGCGGTGTGCATCAACAAATCCCGAACCGTGACGGTCATTTCATTGCCTTCCCAATCTTCCAAATAGGTATTCACCGGCTTGTCCAACTCCAACTTGCCTTCTTGAAACAACCGCATGGCGCAGGCCGTGGTGCTCAATACCTTGGTGACAGATGCCAAATCGTACACCGTAGCAAATGGGTCCACCCTGCATCCTGCGGACCCGTATTCCGTTTTCCCGTATGCCCGGTCGAATACGATGGTGTTTCCCCGCAAGACCATCACCGCCAATCCCGGCGTTGCTCCGTTGCGGATGGCTTCTGCAGCAATCCCGTCGATGCCTTCCAGTACCGAGCCGTCCATGCCTGCATCTTGGGGCAGTCCAAACTTCAATCGATTGGCAGCCACCAAGGTGATTCCCGTACCGACCTGAAATTGGTTCGAGCCTGTGACCGGCAAACGTCCATCGACCGGGATGGCTCCGAACAAGGCCTCGGCAGCCGCCACACGGGCATCCTGACAATCCTCGTAAGCCACCAAAATCGCGTGCTCGTCCGTTCCCAACAATTGCAATGCATAGGGGGAGCCGAACACCACAACCACCACCGATTTGCCACGCGCTTTGAGGTCCTTGATGAATTGCCTGCTTCCTTCCGATATCCCATATTGTTTGGCGGCCGATTTGTTCATGCCGCCCAAGGCAACCACCACGGTGTTGGCGGCAGAAATGGAGGCAAGTACTTGGTCACGCTTGGCCTTGTCGGCATCGGATGCAAGCAAGGCATGCTGCACAGGTGCATAGGTGCGCAAGGTCTGGTAGAAGTCCGTGGGAGCGGATGACCCGATTTCCACCGCGGCGAAGCTTCGGCTCTCCAAACCACCGAAGGGCAGGAGGCCGTTTTCGTTTTTGACCACGGTCATGGCCTTTTGGTAAAGACGCTTGCTCAAGGATTTTGTTTCCGAATTCACCAGGGTCCCCGGCGTGAGGCCGGGTGTCAGGCGCTGCTGATGCAACCCCGCCCATTCTTTGGCAAGCAGGATTTTGAGCACCCTCGCGTCGATTTCCTTCTCTGTGAGTTTGCCTTCTGACAAAGCGCGCTTGATCATGGTTTTGGCCTTGGGCACGTCACCCGAAAACAGCAGCACGTCGTTACCAGCAAGCAAAGCCCTCAAATCAGCTTCCCCTTCCGTCCAAAACTTGGCCACTCCCTTCATGTTGAGGGCATCGGTGAAGGCCAAACCCTGGAAACCCAATTCCTGCCGCAGAAGGCCGTTCACGATTTTGGGAGACAAGGTCGAAGCCAGGTTGGGTGTGGCATCCAATGCGGGAATGTAGAGATGTGCCACCATCACGGAAGCGATGCCACGGTTGATGAGCTGCTTGAAAGGATACAATTCCAAGGAGTCCAGGCGTTTCCTCGAAAACGGGATCACCGGAAGGTCATGGTGTGAATCGGTGTCGGTGTCGCCGTGGCCGGGGAAGTGTTTGATGCATCCGATTGTGCCGGAATATTCCAGGCCCTTGTACAAATGATACGCCTTGGTGGTCACGTTTTCGCGGTCTTCCCCGAAGGACCGGTCATGGATGACGGGGTTAAGACGGTTGTTGTTCACATCTACCACAGGCGCAAAGTTGACCTGAACCCCTACCCTGCGGCATTCCTTGCCCATTTGCATCCCGAGTTCAAACACCAACAGGCTGTCGCGGATGGCCCCGAGGGTCATGTTTTTGGGGTAGCGCTGCGTGGAATCCAACCGCATGGTCAGTCCCCACTCGCTGTCTTGGGAAATCAACAGGGGGAAACGCGCCGCACGTTGGTAACGGTTCACCAATGCGATCTGCCTGGCCGGCCCACCCTGCATGAAAATCAATCCGCCGATGTGTTCTTCCCTGACCAGTTTTTCGATTTGCTCGCAATGCGCCTCGTCCTTGTTGGAATAGGCCGCCACCATGAACAATTGCCCGATCTTTTCATCCAAGGACATGGAGTCCAAGGCCGATTGTGCCCACTTGCCGGAAGGAAACACCCGTGCCCGAGGTCCATGGCCAAAACGCATGGCCGGAAGGAGGGTGGCCAAGGCCACTGCAGCTGCCAATACCAACACAGGACGAATCAGCCTGCCCAAGTTTTGTTTCATAGATTCCGGACCTTCCATGCTTGCAAAGCTAATGTGCCCTTTTTCACAATAAGGGAGTTAGGAAAAAGGCTTGTATGGAATTGTATACGTTTGGTTGCAGGAAAAAGGTTGGAGGGCCATGAGCATGGTTCAATGCGGCAACCCGGACGAATCCCTTCCCTGCCCCAAACAGTCCTTTCATTCAGGATTTCCCGTTTGCTTTGGCACGCCGGAACCCTGTCGGCACGCGGGTCGGTGAAAAACGTAGCGTCTGCGTGTTTTGTCGTATTCTTCAAAATCAGCAAAAATGCGCGTTGCATCGGCTGAAATCTGTCGTTGTTTTGGATTGTAAACAAACCCTAACCTGAACAAACAACCATGACAACAAACCTGCGAACAAACCACCCCTGGCTATGGGCAGCCGCGTGGTTCCTGATTGCGGCTCCCGCCCCGGCGGTAGCACAATACCGGGAATCCGCAGGAAGCCTGGGCCTGCGGGTCGGTTACGACGGGGGTGCCAATGGCATCACCTATGCCCGCACCTTGGGCGACCACCTGGGAATGGAATGCTCGGTGGGTTACAACGACAAACAAGGCAGACGCTTGGAAGTACCTTATACCCAAAAAGGCAACACCATGCTCAACCTCAACCTGACTCCCTACCTGAACAAACGATTGCCACATACCGCAGCAGTGATTTACGGCAACATCGGATTGGGGGCCCGTTTTCACCATTACCGCATGACACCTGCCGATCCGGAAACTAAAGCCTTGCGCGGTTCTCCCGTCACCATCGACAAACGTGCAGGAGTCGGATTGTTGGTGACCCCGGTGAGTTTTCTGGAAGCTTTCCTGGAAATCAACGTGAAACACTACAACACCGTTCAAAACTACGGAGCCTTCGGAACCGAAAGCGGAATCGGAATCCGCATCGCCATGGGCAAACCGGCAAGCAAGTCACCCCGATTGGTGGCCATGCATACCAAGAAATGAAACACAAACTAGATTCTAGGTCCTAACTACAGGACGCAAAGCATACATTGAAACATATAGTTTAGAGGTCAAGTTTTTTTTGAAATGTTCTGTCGACGGGCGCCCTAGTCAGGTGCCCGTTTTTTTATGCCCAGGATCGACGTATTCCCGCCAGTGACAGGGCTTTTCGTCATCCACTTGCGCTGAAGCCTATTTTGCCGACAGGTCGGCCCTAAAAGCGCGACCTGAAATCATCAAATCTGTTGGTGGAAACGTTCGCTTCGAGAGGCTCAGCGCACGTGGGCGTTTTCTCTTCGAGAGCCCTTAACTTCAAAGATATAGCGCTACAATGCATTCTGGCAGTGCCGCGATGCTCCCGAATGGGGATGCCCCTCAGGTCATTTGTTGCCCTTCACCAAAAACCAATCGACCCACGCGTCCATTTGGTTAACCGAATTGGGCCGAAGGACGATCTTCAAATCCTTGTCCAACAAAAACATGGTGGGTGTGGAGAACACATGGTAGGCCTGCACCACTTCGCCCTCCCATTTCCTGAAATCACAGGTGCTCAAAAACGGCAATGACCCCGCAAAATCCCGGAAAGCCTGCTCGTTTTCATCCAACGAAACGAAGACCACTTCCACGCCCTGCCCCTTCCATTTCGGGTACAAGCGGGCGATGGCAGGCAAATCTTCCTTGCACTTGCCGCACCAACCCGCCCCGAACACCACCACCTTGTAGGCGCTTCTGATGTCTGACAGTTTGCCCGGTCTGGAAAGCGGTTCGGCCGCCAGCCAAGTCGGAGGGAACACGAAATCCGGCGCGAGGTTGCCAACCTTCATTTTGCGGTAGGTCTCCAATTGCTTGGCCAAGTCCCCGTCGAGGGTGCAGCTTGCTTGGTTCAACAGCTTGAGGGCCAGATACTCCGAAGTGCGGAACAGCGAATGCCGCTCGAGCAGGTCGAAAAGGTAGTCGGTCACTTCGTTGAGGCGGCGCTCGTCCTTCATCAGGCCGGGCAACATGGCATCGATGCTACGCTCCATTTCCACATAAACGGAATCCAAGGGTTTGCCACAGTTCTCCAAGAGCCAAAAATGACCTTCGATGGCGTCTTTCAGCAACCCGCTCCGGTACAGGCGTTCATTGGCATAATCGAGGCGGCGCAAGGCAGCAACCGTGGCGGGGATTTCCTCGGGCCGGTATTGGGCCACCACCGACACCTCGCTCACCAATCTGCGGGTGGGCAAATACCACGTGACGTACCATTTGGGATCCAAAGAAGCCAAAAATGCCTCGTCTTCCGCCTTGATGCGGGCTTGCTCTTCACGGATGGCATTTGAGGGCGCCTTGTGTAAGGAAAACAGGCTGTCGGCGGAATACATCCGTTCGAGATACATCCAGGCGCTGAGGGCCTGCTCTCGTCGCGGATGTTGTGAGGCATAGGTTCCGAAGGCTATATTTTGCTGACCGCGTTCTACCCGGATGGATTCCGGCAGGCCGATTCGCTCGCCCTTTAAACGGATATCACTTCCTTCATCCAAAATCAAGAAAAATGGCCTCCCCTCCTCGCCCATCAGATACCCCACGGCGGGTTCCTCCGCTTTGAATGGGATGGAAAACGTGCCCTCCTTGCCCACCTTGACGCTGTCGAGCTGCACGGACTGCAGGCCCCGGAAGGTGCCGAACCTCACCCACTCGCCGGCCATGGATGGAAAGGCGCCCGAGATGGTTTGTGCGAAGTGGTCACCACCCAACAACAGGGCTCCTGCCAACAAGTACAAATTCAGAAGAAGTCGATGCTTCATGACACCCTTAAGGTAAGTTTCCTGAATTAGGAGCGCATGTATTGCTCAATATTTGAACATACCAATTCCAAAACCTCTGGATTTCTCCGACTCCTAATTTTTGATACAACGAACGGATAAACCAAACGAACGTTGATAGCTTTGTAAAGCAGCATTTTGCAATCCAATATACATCATATTGGCGTTGGTTGAATTTATGCTGCTTGTCCAGAAATAACCATCTGTACCCGCACCTGTAACAGTTCCGGTAAAAAAATTTCTGTATCCAGCCAAAGAGATCTTAACTGCGGCTCCAAATGAACCTAAGGAATTATTAACTGACCAACTTAGTCTTTCAGCATTAAATTCTGCATCAGTTGGCAATCTAAAACCAGAGGGACAAGGATTATTGATTCCATTTACACCCTGCCAAAGATTGTCATTCTGTGGACTTCTCCAATCATAGTTTCCGGATGACGTTGTGATGAAAGATCCATTTGCCGGTTGATCAGTGCTACTCAAAGTAGATGTCAGCGTTGAATTTCTACACTGATGTCCATCGATATTTCTTCCCCATTGATATAAATCACCAAAAGATTGAGCGTCCGTCTCAGAATTAGCTGGTCTTGAAGCACCTAGATTTCTATCCATCCAGACTTTACCAGTATTGGCATTTGTTACTTCATAGATTGGCGTTGGCCCATTTGCACAGAAAGTAGCACCTGGCGTATATCGATTGACCAAAGCAATAACATTGATAGAAAAAGTACATGATTGGGCACCCATTCTAACGGTAAAATTGGCGGTTCCTGAACCAATTGCTGTTCCTGAAATAGTAAAGGTAAGACTCCCCGATCCATTGGCCAGCGTTCCAGAGCTGAGATTGGCAAATAGGCCTAATACTCCTGTGGAAACAATCGTTTGAGCGGAGTAAGTACCTCCATTCCCACCAGTATATGGAACTGTAATTGAAACGTTTACTGCAGGAGAACTTTGTGTCACGGTACCTGTGGTTACAGCAGAACCACAGTTTATAGCTGTCACACTTGCATTGCCATCTTTGATGCATCTGACAGAGAATCCAAATCCTCTGGAAGCAGTATTGCTAACAGCTCCTGAATTGTAGAAATACATAAAACTGGAAAGGTTAGCGACAAAATTACTATTCCAGTAATAACCATAGGTACCGGCACTTGAAATTGAAGCAGTACTAAAATCTCTGTATCCTCCCATTGTTAATTTTAATGGAGAACCAAATGCACCACTTGTATTATTGGTAGTCCATGATAATCTTTCCGCTTCCAATTCTGACTCAGTCGGCAATCTGTAATTGTTTGGACAAGGATTATTCACACCACTGTAGCTTAGCCATAGGTATGGATTCTGAGGACTCCTCCAGTCGCCTGTTGACCTGATAAAACTTCCATGTGCAGGTTGATCAGTACTGCTTAAAGTAGTGGTTGTAGTCGAATTACGACACTGATGACCATCTGGCCCTCTACCCCATTGATATAAATCACCATAAGCCTGAGCATCTGTGCTGCTTGTTGCAGCTCTGCTCGCCCCCAGGTTTCTGTCCATCCAGGTTTTACCGGTGGTAGGATTTGTTACATCTACGATTGCAGTAGGTCCGGCTGCACAAAAGGTAGATCCAGTGGGGTATTGGGCCACCAACGCGGATTGCACCGAAATGGTGAAGGTACAGCTTTGTCCGCCCAAGGAGATGGCAAAACTGGCTGTCCCACTGGATGCCGGTGTCCCTGTGATTGTGTAAACAACCGACCCTGAACCTGAGGCCAAAATTCCCACAGAAAGCGTTGCGGTGAGGCCTGTGACGCCCGTTGATGCAACCGACTGGGATGAATAAGTCCCCCCATTCCCCCCAGTGTAGGGAACCGAGGTGCTCACGCCGCTTGATGCAGTTCCCTGTGTCAGGGTGCCTGAGGTATTGGCTGAACCACAATTCAATGCACCTACTGCTCCAACAGCCAAGTCCTTGACGCATCGCACGGAATTTCCACTTGCCCGTCCATCGACCGACATATAGGCATTCAAGTTGTCGAAACTCACGTATTTCGAATCGGTGCCATCGACCGTGCTGCTCCAATACCCGCCATTGGTGGCGGCCGAATAAATCAAGCCATCCAAATAATTTCGTGCACCTCCCATCGTGAGTTTGAGTGGCGAGCCGAATGCCCCAAGGTTGTTTTGGGGTGCCCAACTCGCCCTTTCCGCATCCAATTCAACATCTGTAGGAAGGCGGTAGCCGTTGGGGCATGGATTATTCACGCCATTAGCGCCTTGCCAAAGATTCGTGTTCTGAGGACTTCTCCAATCGTAGGGTGTGGTGGTGGAAACGATAAAGTCTCCGTGCGTTGGCTGGTCGATGGTGCTCAGCATGGTTGTTAGATTCGAATTCCGGCACTGATGACCGTCGCTTCGCCTGCCCCATTGATACAAATCTCCAAAGGCTGCGGCATCGGTGGAGCTGGTGGCCACCTGCGATGCTCCCAAGTTACGATCCATCCAAACCTTTCCAGTAAAGGGGTTCGTGACATCGATGATGGCGGTAGGGCCGGATGCACAAAAGACAGAGCCCGCTGGATATGGACTAGGCACCGGTGGCTTAGCCTTGATTTGCCCTCCGAAAAGTTGTGCAGTTGCCGAAAAATGCGCCGCTACCAAAGCGGTCATCAGCAGGCACGTTGTTCTCACAAATACAAGCATTTTCAGTCGGTTAGTTTTCCGTGGCCATGCTGACAAACACATTCGTGCCCGCGACGATGAAGGAATAAATATGGGTTTTGCCCGAAGTCATCGCAGATGTTCCCATGTATTTGACGGCAAACCCTGAAGCAGTAAATGTAGCGCTTCCGGTATTGGTGACTCCAGTGAGGATCAGAGAATAGGCGCCACCGTCTTTTAGATTGTTCAAGGCATAGGCGGTTCCAATTGCACTGCTGTATGCCAAGTTGCTCTGCGAGAAATCAATGGTAGTCGAGCTACCTGCATTGAAGGCTGATGTATTTGTGGCCGCTCCGTTCACTTGCAGCTTCGCAGTCGGCAAAGCGGTTCCGATACCGACATTGGCTCCGTTATTGAAAATGTTGCTGCTACTGACAACCCAAGCGGACCCATCCCAATAGGGTGTGTTGCCAGCGGCCGAGCCGCTGCTCAATAAGCCAGCCTGGCCCTGAGGTCCGGTTGCTCCCTGAGGTCCGGTTGCTCCCTGAGGTCCGGTTGCTCCTTGAGGTCCGGTTGCTCCTTGAGGACCGGCAGGGCCGGCAACACCCTGCAACCCTTGGGGGCCCTGGGGCCCCGTGGCACCTTGTGCGCCAGGTAGGCCTTGAGGGCCACGTACGTTTCCAGCATTCAGCGTCTGTCCATTCGTGAGCACCACAAACAAACTGTCACCCAAAACATAGGAGCTGTCCACTCCAACGCCATCTTGTCCATTGATGCCTGGAATTCCTTGTGGACCGCTTGCCCCTTGGGGGCCGGCAGGTCCGGCCACTCCTTGTTGTCCCTGTGAGCCTTGAGCACCTTGGGGACCTACCGGCCCCGTGGCACCCTGAGGACCGGTTGGCCCAGCAGGCCCGGCTACGCCTTGTTGTCCCTGTGGACCCTGCTGGCCAGTGGCACCTGTTTGACCTTGTGGCCCGCGTACATATCCGGTATTGAGTGTTTGGCCATTTGAAAGGATCAGGAAAAGGCTGTCACCCGCAACAAAAGATGTGTCGATTCCCACACCGTCTTGCCCATTCACTCCTGGCAGACCTTGGGGACCGGCTGCACCTGTTTGTCCCGTAGGTCCGGCAGGACCTTGGGGACCGGCTGCACCTGTTTGACCTGTGGGGCCAGCGGGACCTTGGGGGCCGGCTGCACCTGTTTGACCTGTGGGGCCAGCGGAACCTTGGGGACCGGCTGCACCTGTCTGGCCTGTGGGTCCAACCGGACCTTGGGGACCTGTTAAACCTGTCTGTCCAGTGGGGCCAGCAGGACCTTGGGGACCTGTTAAACCTGTCTGTCCAGTGGGGCCAGCGGGACCTTGGGGACCGGCTGCACCTGTCTGACCTGTGGGGCCAGCGGGACCTTGGGGACCGGCTGCACCCGGGGCTCCCTGTAAACCTTGTGCCCCCCTTACGAATCCGGTGTTGAGTATCTGCCCCGTTGAGAGTACCACGTAAAGGCTATCCCCCAAAACGTAAGAAGTGTCAATCCCTACTCCGTCTTGCCCATTCGAACCGGACGCACCTGAGGGTCCAATAGGCCCTGTTGCGCCTGTCGGGCCAGCTAGCCCTTGGGGACCTTGAGGACCTGCAGGTCCGGGAGTGCCGCTATTTTGAGCGTACAAGGCATAGGGTACACTCAACAACTGAGCCACTCCGGAGAGACTGTAAGCAGAGCCACCCGCAGGGTCAACCTCCGTCTTGATGAAGTAGGGGCCTTGCGACCAATCTATGCTGGCAAAATTTCCGGATGCAGGGTTACCTCCACCTATTTGAGCCGTTGCCAAGCCATTAGAATTCGTAGTAAGGGAATGCGTCTCTACATAAACCGCGGTTCCCGAAGTTCCCCCTTGCAACAAACTGAACCGAATACCAACGGGAGCGTTCACAATCAAGGCGCCCGTGCTGTTTCTGACTACAGCTTGGTAGGTAAACCTTTGCGGAGCCTGGGACCAAGCCAAATTGGCAAGACAAACCAAAGCGAGCGTTAAAAGGAGCAGCTTTTTCATGTTTTCAGAAATTTGCAGAAATGTTCCGAACAAAGGCCTGAATCAATGTTTGACAATTTTGAAGGTTCTACCCACACCACTCAGAGATGAAATGCGAAGCAAATAAGTGGCCTGAGCTACACCGGAAAGATCGAGCGGTGTAAGAGCCGACTCAACTCTTCCAGAGATCAAAACATGACCCGTCATGTCGGCTAAGTCGTAAGATTGCCCCAACAGGGCAGCCTCAGGAATCGAGATATACAATTCGTGAGAGGCAGGGTTGGGGTACACCTCAACCCCACTCATTGTTTCATCATCCTCATCGATGGCGGTCGGGCCAAATACCTCGTAGGGTTGTTGGACGCCTTGCAATTCAGAACCTGATGGCCCCGATAAGGCAATGCAAGCCACTTGACCAACCGTGTAGGCAACAGAGCCATCTGACCCTGAAAAGTCTCCCCCAACTGTTGAAGAAGCTTCCTGGGCGAAAGCAACCTGTGAGGATAGAGTCAAAAAAAAGAACCAAAAGATGATGATGTAGCGCATTGAAAAAATTTCAGTTCCAGGCTTTATTAAAGGAATCTTGCACCCCTTCATCTGATTTCGAAAATCAGACATCCTGAAACCTAAAACCGCTAACACTTAAACTCGCTTTTCAAATCCAAGGCAGCGAAAAGGTCCCTAGTACGATTCAACCCCCTATTTTAAGCCACAAATCGAAAATAGATTCCGAGTTGGAATAATCCAAGATACCTACCCACTTCGAGGCAGTATAAAGCACAGAATTGAGGTTAATTTTTCCCAGGCCAGCCAAAAGCGATTCGGCGAGTAATGATTCATGGCACCGATGTATCAACCCTCCATTTCGAATTGGGGCAAACGCAATGATCGCCCCACATGACAATTATTTGACATGCAATGAAGGTACACCTGAGAAACTCAGTCCTAAAAATCCTACATCAAAAAATACTCAAAAACGGTTTGTCTGTACATTGGGACCTGCCTGTGAATCTAAACCAAAGTAGGCGGTCTGCTATTCCGTATCAATCCTATGCCCTTTTGAAATGCCTCAGGGCCATCATCTGCTTATTCAATCAAAAACACTCTGGAAAAAAGGCGCCTCCGCTCATCACAGCATCGAGCATCGGATGGATTTTCTCCGCGACCTCATGTTTCAGGATGTAGCCTCTGGCTCCGGCTTGTCTCATTTTAGCCAAATCTTCGTTGTCGGCATGCATGGAAACTGCAACGATTTTTTGGTGTGGTTTCATCTCGTGGATGGCGGTGGTTGCTTGTATACCGTCCATGACAGGCATACTGATATCCATGAGGATGAGGTCAAAGTCTTCATGCGTGACTTTTTCAAGCGCAATTTCTCCGTTTTGCGCATGGGACACCTCCACAGAGAGGATGATGTCTTCCAGCATGGAGGAAATTGCAGTCCTCACCACCATGTTATCATCAGCGATTAGAATTTTCATGGCTCATTTTGGTTAATAGTGGTGCTCTAACGGTAACCGAAGTCCCCGCACCCGGGGCTGATTCGTAGTTGACTTCTCCACCCAGTATGTGGGCGCGTGCGTAGATGTTCCGTACCCCGATTCCCTTGGCATTTTCCAAGGCTTTCGGGTCGAAACCAGCTCCATTGTCAGTAACATTAACCACCAAATCAGACTCCATCACGGAAATCGTGATACGAACACGCTTGGCATGACCGTGCTTGCTTGAGTTGTTGATGAGTTCCTGTACAATCCTGAACATTTGGAACTCCATGCTTTGGGGAATACGCGAAGCATCCCCGTCGACCATGAGTTCCACTTCTTGACCGGTGAGCCCTTCCACCTGTCTGCAGGTGTCGCGTAGGGCTTTGATCAATCCATTTTCTTTCAATGCGGGCGGGATAAGGTTGTGCGATATGGCCCTGTATTCAGCAATCGCATCCTCGGTGACTTTCAGCACCGGATCCAGCACCGACTTGTCCTCCATTTTCTTATTGATGAGCATCAAATTGAGCTTGATGACGGACAACAATTGACCCAAACCGTCGTGCAGTTCTTGGGCAATCCGCCTGCGCTCATTTTCCTGACCATCGGTCAATGCGTTCAAAACATTGATTTCACCTGTCTTTTTGGCGGTGATTTCATCCAAAATCAACAAGATGGTTTCCTTGCCATCGATTTGTGGAAACATAGCCATGTTCACAGAAAACCAACGCATTTCACGGTCGGCCCCTACCATCGAAATTTCGGCTGTGGACTGGGTCTTGTACTTCCACGTTTCGGTGACTTTCTTTTGAAAGACCGGCCATTGCGTGATGGGAATGTGGGCACGGATGGACTTTCCGACTTCAAGACCCAATTCAGGGTTAGGCTTGTTCAGATACTCGATGATGCTGCGCCGGTTGATCCTCAAAATCACACCTGGTGCATTTTCGGCCAACAACCTGAATTCATTTTCGGATTTGACCAATTCCTCTTGGGCTTGGACGAACTGAAGCACCTGCGCCACCATGTCGGAGGCAAATTTCAACAGTTCCAGGTCTTCAGTACCGAAAGCGTTCTCGTTGTCGTAAGATTGAATGGCCAACAACCCCACAGCCTTGTGATTGGTGATCAAGGGCGCACCCATCCATGACATCGGAAGAATTCCGTCCGGTTCCACGACGTCATCGTCGATGAGCGCTTGGATATCACGTGATTTCAACAAAATGGGCTCACGTTTACGCAGAACGTATTCGGTCATCCCTTTGCCGTTTTTGCGTGGACCGATGCTTTTCACCCCTGGCAACAAGGTATCGACCACATAGGGCAAACTGATTTCATTGGTCCCGTGCTGATAGGTGGCAATGTAAAGGTTGCGGGTATCCAAAACCTTGGCGAGCTCATCGTGGATTTGACCGCATGCATCGTAGAACGTAACGGCAGAATCATTCACGATTTTCCCGATTCTGAAAATGGCTTCCCGTTGTTTTTCAACCATTTTGCAATGGGTGACATCCAAAGCGAGCAAGTTACATTGGTTTTTCTCATCGGCTTTTTTCACCGTGAGAAGGTAATGCCGTGGACCAAGTGGCAACTCAAACGGCACGGTAGAATCCTTCTCAAGATGCTCGGTGATGAGCAACATGCCCACAGGATGGGGTTTGCCGTTCTCATCCAAGAAATCGTTCAGGAAATTCTCGGCAGCGCTATTGTGGCACAAAAGGTCAAACGAATCGGAAAACTTCACCATCGTGGCGGTTGTCTCCTCCGGAAACCTGGAAAGACCGGGCTGAGCGGGCACGGTGCCATCCAAGCCCGAAACGTCAATGGCCGTGCCTTGAAGGAAATCCGGTTGTTCATGGTCGCCTTTGATCAACGTCAGGCTCTCCAACACACGAACACCCTTGCCACTCCTCAAACGCCAAGTGGACTCAAGGCTTTGAATCTTGCTGTTCCTCCCCAAAAACTCCAAATCACGAGGCTTTTCCAGATTGGTGACAAAATCTCCAATTTTCTTTCCGATCAAATTACGGTGGGTGGCAACGCCCAAAATTTGGGCAAATGCTGCATTGCAATCGATGATTTTACCGGACAAATCCAAAAGGAACATCCCAGTAAGATTGCCCTCGAAAATGGATTTGAACTTTTGCTCACGAACCTTGAGGGCTTCAGATGCAAAGTGTCTTTCTAGCGTGGTACTTACGAAATTCAAAAACTGCGTGATAACCTGCCTGGAGTCGGTGGATGTTTCCGAACCCAAAAAGGCTACGAAATTCCACTTGGGAGTGTACACCCGGCCCAATTTGGCAATCAGCATTTCACGAACCTCAGCTGAACGCTTGATTTTAGCGGGAATTTCATGCTCGACTTTGGCTATCGCCGAAAAAATTCCGTTGATCTCGATTTCATTGGTTACGTAACCGATTGGCTCAACCGCACCTCCACCCATCGACCTCATTTGTGTCAAAAAGACGTTGTCTGTTTCAATTTTACGCTCCAAGAATGCAGCCGGCCTGCGGCCAATGGTGGATTTCAGGTGGTCTTCCTTCAGCAGGTAAAGACCATCCACCTCTTCGGTGTAGCCAATGGTATACTTGGAAGCAGAAAGTTGGGTCAGTCCTTTTCGGACCATTTCGAATATTTTGTCTGCAGTACCACGGCCCGAAACGGTTTTACCCAACTGCTCTTGCAGTTTCAACCGTTTTTGTTCCAAGATTTTTTGGGAGTTCAACCTTCTTCTCTCCGACACATCGCGGAGGTAGGCCAACGTCACACCTTGGTTTTTAGCAAATCCTGATGTGCTGCAACTCACTTCAAGGGAAACAGTACCCCCTTTCCCTACAATCCAGTCAGCTTCGAACACATAAGGCTTATTCAATGCTCCACGACGGTATTCAGGAGCGCGATAATCGTAAGGTTCCATGAAGATTTCGGACCAGTTCTTGTCCAGCAAATCATCCATGGTAAGTTGTAAGATGTCGGCAGCCCGCTGGTTTACATTCAGCATGGATCCTGTCTCGGGATCTACAATCAAGATGCCCTCGGTGGAATTCTCAAACAGTGTAGCCAATTCCTGTTCGTAGGACTTGGCTTTCTCTTTCTCAGCCACCAAGTTGCTAACCTCTTGGAAAAGAACCACATACTGCCCTTCTCCAAGGCTTTCAGGCGCCCGTGAAATGCTGAAACGCACAAAAATTGCGGGATCAGTGAGACCGACCCTGAATTCAAATGGATGCTCGTAGGAAGCCCGCACGTCAGACTCCTTCAACAGGACCTCAGGATCCGGAGTTACAAACCCAAGCAATACATCGTCCATTTTGGACTTCAACAATGTATTCCTGTCTTTCCTTTGGGGTTGCAATAGCCTCAACGCAGCAGCATTCACATAGCGAATGGTGTACCGTTGATTCACGATAAACCCAGGAAGCGGAAGAGATTCCATCCAATCCAGTTCCAAGTCGGGTTCAACAGGGACCTCTGCAACAGCCTCGCGTGTGCGGGCTACGCACAACATATCATTTTGACCTTCACCGGTTTCTGAAAGAGCCAAGAAACTGAAGGAAATACTTCTCTTTTCTCCCCCCAGAACCAAATCCTTGGTCATTTCCAGGGGTTTACCGGCTTTTGTGGCCTCCTTGTACAGCTGTTCGACGTAGGACCGACCTGCAGGCATCATCAAATCCAACCATTTGCCGCCCGCTACAACATCAGGACCCAACCAGGAAACCCACAAAAGGCTTCGGTAGGTGATACTTGAACCCGCGAACTTACCATCCTTGGAGAAATGCAGGATGAAAGTGAAAATCTCCACATTTTCCGATTGCTGCTGATCGGATGAATATTCGTCAATATGTGAAGAGGTCGCTGACATCGGTTAAGCCTTCAATAGGAACTCAAGTAAACCAAACTTCGGTGTGAACACATGTTGGCATGATTCACAAAGATAAGTCTTGAGTGGGAAAGAATTCCTTGGCCATTTGATTTCATCCTAACATTTTTTGTACGAAAAAAGCTCATGTTGAGTTTTATTCTAGACACTTTTGGATTCCCACCCCCATTTTCTCAGGTATTGGCCCAATCAAGCGGATCGTCTCAAGACTTGGTATTGTCCAAATGTATTCAGGTGAATTTGATTCTGGTCATCCAATCATCCAAGACGAATTGGCAATCATAACCGCCAATTCCTGACCCAAACGTTTGATGGTCCTCGTTTTTTCGCCAAACCAATTACGCATCACTTTGGAATGTGCCTTTCGGCGTTGATGGACTTTATTCATTTTCATAATTTGGATATAAGGTTGTTTGTCATAACCCTTCCAAAAGCGGCCTTTAATTCACAATTAGCCAATATTTGGAAATCGGTTCTCCACAAATATGGGTGGACAATTTAATCAACCCCTTCGCCAAAAGACGCATTTTGTAATCTACGCTTTTTCACGTAGATTTGCCTTAGGATTGATTAGGTTATTTGGCAGTGAGAGTATGACCTCCATCAGGTTTTTTCCTTCAGCCAAATCAGGGAACTAAAATGTTTGGATTCTTTAAACAGGGAATTTTAAAAACTCGGAAATCGCTCAACGGATGGGCTTTTCCTCCCACCCAAAATTGTTTGGGGGCTGAAAATCGCATCTTCCGTTCAGTTCTTGCGTACAACCCTGAAACAAACTCTCTCAACATCCTTTCGAAAGCACAATCACCCTATTTATCATGAGTACCCACACCAATGAACCCATCAGGGTCTTGCTCGCAGACGACCATAATCTCATCCGGGATGGTTTGGCTGCCTTGTTGGCCGATGTGGACGGAATCGAAATTGTGGCTCACGCCAACAACGGTCATGCCGTTATCAGTTGGTTGGAGCAAATCAAAATCGATGTAGCGCTTCTTGATGTTAACATGCCTCACATGGACGGCATCGAGACTGCCAAATACATCGTGGACCACTACCCACAAGTCAAAACCATCGGACTGTCCATGAGCCATGATGAAAACACCATCACCAAAATGCTCAAGGCTGGAGTCAACGGCTATCTACTCAAAACCACCAACCAAGATGAACTTGTCAAGGCGATCCAAACTGTGTTCGCCGGAGAAGCTTACTTCTCAAGCGATGTTTCCATGATTATGATGTCGCGGTTCATGCCGAACAAACCCGAAGGAGTTCGACAAAACTTCGCACAGAACGTCACCCTGACCGACAGGGAAATGGAAATCCTTGAGATGATTGCCAGCGAGATGACCAACAAGGAAATTGCAGATAAGCTCTTCATTTCCCCCCGAACCGTCGATACTCACCGTCGCAATTTGCTTCAAAAATTAGGTGTCAAAAACACCGCCGGCCTGGTGAAATATGCCATGTCGATAGGAGTCGAGAAAAAAGGCTAAATCCCGTCCACTCCTTCCCTATCCCATCCAAACCGCTTGGCAAAGGCTCAGCGGTTTTTTTTATTCCAAACCGTAAATAGACGATGCTCCCAGTATGGATTCTTTCCTTTCTGTTAGGTTGAGCAATTCCTTGACTATCTATCGTAGCTTCTTGACGGCATTCAATCCCAGTGGACGCGGCTGCGATTTTACAATGAATTTCCAATCAACCAATTCAAACGTTTCACCACGGGTTAATTAGGGGTAGAGCTTGTGAACCCTCCACCCACCTACCCCACCGATTTTGTTGTTCCTTGCCGCGAACAGAAAAGGTGATTGACTGATTTGGCTCCTGCATTCAAGAGACTTGAATTGAAAGGGATAGCAAAAAGAGCTTTCAAGATGAGGATGCAGTTTGTCAATCCGGACAATCACCCCCAGTTTCCCAAATGGAAAAGAGCCGCCCCGGTGGGCGGCCCTTTTCATCCCTGCCGTACAGGCCGGGTCAGATCTTGACGATTTTGGTGGCGCCTTCGCTTCCGCCTTCGAGGCTGTAGCGGAG
>Ga0068872_10001096_pt1 | contig 21911 bp, 16 predicted proteins | sample NOAtaG_7_FD_66441 | JGI IMG/M metagenome (GOLD analysis project Ga0068872, IMG submission 66441) | Freshwater lake microbial communities from Lake Erie, under a cyanobacterial bloom - NOAA_Erie_Diel1S_2200h metaG | ecosystem: Environmental > Aquatic > Freshwater > Lake | place: USA: Ohio, Lake...
CAATGTAGTTTGGGATATATGCCAAAGGACCCGGCCTGTATAAAGCATTCATTGCGATCAGATCATTAAAACTATCAGGCTTAAGATCCTTTAAATGTTTTTGCATTCCCGGACTTTCAAACTGAAATATCCCGTTGGTTTCTCCTCTTTGAAATAACTCTAAGGCTGTTTGATCATTAAGATCAATAGCATCAATATCAATTTCTATATTGTGGCGAAGTTTGATAAATCTCAGCGCATCTTTGATAATGGTTAAAGTTCTTAATCCAAGAAAGTCCATTTTTAGTAGACCTGCGCTCTCTGCAACTGAGTTATCAAATTGCGTAAGCAACATGTTGCTATCTTTCGATTTTGTAACCGGAACAAATTTGGTAAGTTCATCCGGCGTAATGATCACACCGCAGGCATGTACACCTGTGTTACGCACACAACCTTCTAATTCGTAAGCTTGTTTTAAAATATTTGCCTCAGCAGTATTGCCTTCTGATAATTTCCTGAATATATTAGATTGATCAACTACCTCGCGTCGGTCCTTTATCTTCTCTAAATATTTTTCATCAATACCTCCTGGTTTTAAGAGTGATTTAAGATCTGCTTCTAAACTTTCAGGAAATGATTTTGCTAATTTGTCTGCATCAGGCAATGGTAGGTTCAATACGCGAGCAGTATCTCTGATAGCACTTTTTCCGCCCATGGTACCATAAGTGATGATTTGCGCAACCTGATTACTTCCGTATTTTTTGATCACGTAATCAATAACTTTATCACGTCCTTCATCATCAAAATCAATATCTATATCGGGCATGCTGATACGATCGGGATTTAAGAAACGCTCAAAGAGTAGATCATACTTGATCGGGTCTACGTTTGTAATTCCTAAACAAAAGGCAACGGCAGATCCTGCAGCGCTTCCACGACCGGGACCAACACTTACACCTAATCTTCTTGCTTCCGTAGTGAAGTCGGAAACGATCAAGAAGTATCCCGGAAAACCCATGCGCTCCATAACGCTTAATTCAAAATCAATGCGCTCCTTTGTTTCAGGGCTCATGTTAGGGTATTTCTTCTTTGCTCCTTCGTACGTTAAATGTTTTAAATAAGCGTTCTCACCGCGATTTCCTTTTCCTTCATCGTTGGGGTCGTTATCGCGTGGATCAAGAAATTCTTCCGGTATTTTAAACTTTGGTAATAATACATCTCGCCCTAACTTGAATGATTCTATTTTTGAAACGATCTCGCTCGTACATTCTATCGCTTCAGGAAGATCAGCAAATGATTTTACCATTTCTTGTGGCGATTTAAAATAGAATTCATCATTTGGGAAGAACAATCTTCCAAGTCTTGGATTATTCTTTAATTCTTTTAATTCAGCATCACTACTAAAATTCAATCCTTCTTTTACACTTATTAAAATATCTCGTGAGTAGGCGCTTTTTTTATCTAGATAGTAATTATTGTTTGCTGCAAAATATTTTACATTATGTTTTTTTGCAAAGCGCAATAGAACCTCATTCACATGATTCTCATCGGGTAGGTTGTGGCGATTAAGTTCCACGTAAAAATCTTCGCCAAATTGTTCTTTATACCAAATAAAAGCTTCTTCCGCTTGCTCTTCGCCAACGTTTAATATAAGTGATGGCACTTCTCCCTGAAGTGAACCCGTAAAACAAATAAGATCAGATTTGTATTGCAGTAACACATCTTTGTCAATACGAGGAACGTAATACATCCCTTCGGTAAATCCAATAGAACTTAGTTTAGATAGATTCTCGTAACCTTTTTTAGTTTTCGCTAAAAACGGGATCGCGTAGCCATTGTCTTGTTTGGTTTTATCTTTGTGGTCTTTATTCACAAACAACTCGCAACCGATCAAACATTTTATCTCATTCTTTTTATTTCCTGTTTTTTCTCCTTTATCAATCGCTTCATTATGCGCTTTGATGGATTTATTTTGTTTTTCAACGGTTTGCCAAAACAAAAATGTGGCGTACATGTTTCCGTGATCAGTGAGCGCAACAGCAGGCATGTTATAATCTGCAACTTTTTTTACAAGATCCCCAATGTCGGTTACTGCTTGTAGAACGGAATATTGTGAGTGATTATGGAGGTGAGAGAATTTAAGATCAGTAATGTTTGTTGAAAGTTCAATTTCTGTTTTTACACTTTTGACCTCTGTCTTTTGAGTATTTTTTTCTCTCCATTTTTGTTCTAGTTTGGAAAGCTCAGTAAGATCAGGTGCCTTGTATGAAAGTGTCTCAACTTTTTGAGTGTCTAATTCTCTTACGGTAATTATTTTGCGTTTGATGATCTCAAAAAACACCTTTGCAGTGGCTGCTACGTCAAACGCCGCATTGTGTGCTTCGGCAAATTTATCATTAAATAATTTTGAGTAGAGTTCAGTTAAGGTTGGCCATTTGAACTTGCCACCTTTTCCTCCCGGAATGGCACAAAACGCTGTGGTTTGATCGCTCTTGGTGTCTATCGTTTGTTTGCCTTCAAAAATATTTGGCAAACCGCAACGTAAAAATTCAGCACCGATGATATTTATGTCGAATTCAATATTGTGACCACATAGGTAACTTGTTTTATTAATTACCTCTGCAAATTGTAGCAATATGTTTTTTAGATCTTGTCCTTCCTCATTTGCTCTTTCATTGGTGATACCGTGAATTTGAACCGCGTTAAAAGGAATAGTATAACCTTCAGGTTTAAGGATAATAGAATCATGATGTAAAAGCGCACCGCTATCATCATGCAACTGCCATGCAATTTGAACCATGCGAGGCCAATTATCAAGATCGCTTATTGGAGCATTATAATTTCGTGGTAAACCGGTGGTTTCGGTATCAAATATTAAGAACATAAGGGTTTAAACTTGAGGAATAAATTTAATCTTTTTGAAGCTATTTTCTAAGTTATGTTGAAAACAATTAAGAACCAATAGGGACAAGGCTTCCAGAGGATATTTATAAACAATTTTTAACTATTTCAACAAGGTATAAGTTTGCGCTGCATAGTCCTTATTACACGAGTTAAAATGCCACCATTCTGTGTTGATGGGAGTGAAGCCTCCTTTTTTCATCACAGTCCTTAAAAGAACGCGATTTTTATAAGCATTATCGCTCAACTGCTTGTTTTTTAAATAACGCATTTCATGAAGTGGCGCTGCAATTTGGCCGAAATGATCAATGATAGTTCCCATATCTAATAATTCATGTTTACTCATGTCTTTTATGGTTACGTCAACTGCCGCACCGTAATTATGCAATGAAATATCCCATGGAGTTGCCACATAGTTGAATTTGATATTTGGCTCCATTTTTAAGCTATCCCAAATTAGTTTTTGTATGTGGTGTGGACGCGCAGCATCAAAAATGATAAGCGATAAAGAAGAGTTTAATTCCCTTAGATATTTCTGAGCGGTACAAAATTTTGTGGCAATTTCTCTTGGTAAAAATGCAATAGAAAGACTATCATAGATCTTGTAATGCAAAAAATTGCAAGTATCATTGTAGATCAGTTTTACTTGTATGGTTGAATCCATTTCCTGAACATTCACCAATCCGTTGTCCATCATATATCTCTCTTGAGAAGAAAAATGTTTTTCAATTTCAGCCGGTTTTTTTGGTTCTTCAGTTATGGTAGGAATTGACTTTTTCGCAATGCTAACGGCCTTTTCAACAGGTTTGTCTGGAGTGCATCCAACAAGGATAAAGAGTAGGAAATATGCTGATATTTTGTTCAAACAGAATCCAAAATTAACCTTATTTTTGATAAAAATTCATCAATGCCTTCATTTGATATAGCAAGTAAACTAGATGGTCAGTTATTAGATAACGCCATAAACGTTGCGCGTAAAGATATTCTGAACCGCTGGGATTTTAAGGATAGCAAAAGTGAGATAGATCTAAATAAAAAAGATCTATTGATCAATATCTCTACCGAAAACGACATGCGTTTAACTGCCATTATTGATGCCATACATTCACGAATGATAAAGCAAGGCTTGGACCCAAGGGGATTGGATGAAAGTAAAGAGCATTATCCAAGCGGACCATTGATCAAAAAGGAAATTAAAGTTCGTCAGGGAATTGATAAGGAAGCTGCAAAAAAGATTATCGCAGATATTAAGGCAAGTAAATTAAAAGTTACAGCTCAGATCATGGATGAGATCATTCGTGTAAGCAGTAAAAGTATAAATGATCTGCAGGCGGTAATTGCTTTGTGCAGAAAGGGAAATTACGAAGTGCCTTTACAGTTCATAAATATGAAATAGTATGATCATCAGAAGCAAAGCACCATTACGATTAGGATTAGCAGGCGGAGGAACGGATGTGAGTCCGTACTCTGAATTATTTGGTGGCGCCATTTTAAATGCAACCATTAATTTGTACGCGTATTCAACCATTGAGCCTTTGGATAATGGTAAGATCGAGTTTGTGATCGATGGAACCGACCAAAAAATAAGTTTTGATTCAGCAAACGAGTTGCCGGTAACAAAAGAGTTTGAATTGTTCATCGGCGTTTATAACCGTGTGGTGAAACAATTTAAAACCGGACCATTATCGTTTCGATTAACCTCTTATATCGAAGCTCCTCAAGGCTCCGGATTGGGAACCTCGTCAACTCTTGTGGTGTCAATGCTTGGCGCTTTTGTAGAATGGTTCAAATTGCCTTTAGGACAATACGATATTGCGCATTTAGCTTACGAAATTGAACGTATCGATCTTGGAATGTCGGGTGGAAAGCAAGATCAGTATGCCGCTACGTTTGGAGGATTTAATTATATGGAATTCTTTGGTGATGATAAAGTGATCGTAAATCCTTTGCAACTTAAATCGGAGGTGCTGAATGAATTAGAAATGAATTTGCTTTTGTATTTTACCGACACACAGCGCTTATCTGCCAATATCATCAATGAGCAAGTAAAAAATGTGAACGAGAAGAATGAGAAAAGTGTAGAGGCCATGCACAATTTAAAGGAACAAGCTCATCAAATGAAAGATGGTTTGCTAAAGGGAGAATTAGATAAAATAGGTGAAGTATTACGTTTTGGATGGCACAATAAAAAATTAATGGCCACAAGTATTTCTAATGATCTTATTGATAGAATTTACGAAACTGCCATTAAAAACGGTGCAACCGGCGGAAAGATCTCCGGTGCAGGCGGTGGAGGCTTTATGTTCTTTTATTGCCCCGGAAATACAAAAATAAAAGTGGCACGAGCAATTGAAGCACTTGGCGGAAAAATGCATTCATTTCATTTTACAAATGATGGTTTAAAAACATGGACGATCTAAACTTAAGCCAACAAAATATTGAGCCTGAAGAGAAGCAATCATTAAAGTCTAAGATTTCGGACTTCTTGGCAATGTTCATTCCTGTTGATGGATATTTTGTTACTCCAATCCTTATCATAGCGAATATTTCTATTTATATAATAATGGTTCTTTCTGGTGTTCATTTTATTATGCCTGAAAGTCAGGATCTAGTATCTTGGGGAGCAAATTATAGACCTGTAACACTTGATGGACAGGTTTGGCGTTTGCTCAGTAGTTGTTTTTTGCACATTGGTGTAATTCACTTGGTTCTTAATATGTATGCTCTAATAAATATTGGCCTACTGTTGGAGTCTGTAATGGGAAGAAATAAATTCCTAATTTTATATCTGTTAACCGGTTTAGCTGCGAGCGCAACTAGTTTATGGTGGCATGAAAATACTGTTAGTGCAGGAGCCTCTGGTGCAATATTTGGAATGTATGGTGTTTTTGTTGCGCTTCTTACTACTAATTTGATTGAAAAGGAACAGCGCAGAGCACATCTGCAAAGTATGGCAATTTTTGTCGGGTACAATCTTTTGTATGGATTGAAAGGCGGCATCGACAATGCTGCACATATTGGTGGTTTGTTGTCTGGTGTAGGTTTGGGATATTTAAGTTATTTTGCGCTGGTTCGTCCTGACAATAATAACTTTCAAAAGACAATATTGTGGGGTTCGGTTGGATTGGTTTTGATCTATTCTGCTGTAATATTTTTTATTTTGCCTAAGGACATGAGCAAATATTTTAAAGCGCTAGATGAATTTGCGGAATTTGAAACTAAAGCCTTGGTCGTTTATAAACTTCCTGAGAATACGAGTGATAGTGTGTATATTTTTAATATCATTGAAGGTATTGGAAATTGGGAAAAAGCACAGGTTCTTTTGAATGAGATTGATAAACTTGATTTACCAAAGAATCTTCAAGATAAAAATGAACTTTTTAAATCATATGTTGATGTAAGGTTGAAGATATACCGATTGATAAATAAGTCTTTAGTGGAAAAAACAGATCAGTATCAAGATGAAATAGAAGGGTATAATCAAAAAATAGAATCAAAGATAACCGAGTTAGAAAATTTTAAGTAGATGGAAACAATTACAAAAACAGATTTTAATTTTAAAGGACAAACCGCCGTTTACAAAGGTAAAGTACGCGATGTATATACCATTGGTAATAAAATATTGGTAATGGTAGCAAGCGATCGCATCAGCGCCTTTGATGTTGTATTACCTAAAGGGATTCCTTATAAAGGCCAAGTATTAAATCAATTGGCCGAATATTTTTTAAATGCAACACGCGATGTTGTACCTAATTGGTTGCTCGCAACGCCGCATCCTTCAGTGAGTGTTGGTAAAATGTGTGTGCCGTTTAAAGTAGAAATGGTAATTCGTGGTTATGTTGCCGGGCACGCAGCAAGAACGTATAGTAGCGGTTTAAGAACACTTTGTGGTGTAAAATTACCGGAAGGATTAAAAGAGAATGATAAATTCCCTGAGCCCATCATTACTCCAACCACAAAAGCGAGTGAGGGACATGATGAGGATATTAGCAAGGAAGAAATAATTAAGCAGGGAATTGTAAGTAAAGAGCATTATGAGCAACTAGAGAAATACACAAGGGCTTTATATGCGCGCGGTCAAGAAATGGCCAATAAAATGGGTTTGATCTTAGTGGATACTAAATATGAATTTGGTTTGTGTGATGGTAAAATTTGTTTGATGGACGAAATTCACACCCCTGATTCTTCGCGTTATTTTTACTTGGAAGGATACGAAGAGAGACAAAAAAACAGCCAAGAGCAAAAACAATTAAGTAAGGAATTTGTTCGCCGCTGGTTAATTGAAAATGGATTTCAAGGAAAAGATGGGCAAAAAATCCCAGAGATGAGTGATGCCTGGATCAATGAGATCAGCGAACGCTACATAGAGCTTTTTGAAAAAGTTACCGGACAAAAATTCGTTAAGAATAATGAATTTAGTATGTCGGAGATTGAAGCAAAAGTTAACGCTACTCTAGAGAAACTGTAGATCATTTCTTCTCCCACATCAATTTCCCTTTGATCATCGTTGAATTTACACTTGAGATATTCTCAATATTATCCATTGGATTTTTATCAAGTAAAATCAATGTTGCATCTTTTCCTGCTTCAATGGTTCCCCAATTTTTAGACTCATTAAAAAAGTTAGCGGCGTTTAAAGTTGAAATTTTTAGGATATTGTAATTTGAGATCCCCGCTATCTTGTATAATTTCATTTCTTCCAACATAGCATAACCGGGTACATTAAACCAGCAATTATCAGGACTCAATAGCACGTTCACATTTGCGTTTACCATTCTCCGCAATATTGGATGAAAAGCTTCGATCTCTAACCTTGCTGCGCGATTTTGTTTTAAGTACATCGGTGTAGCCGATTTTTTGAAGCGACCCATATATCCAATGTAACCTCTCTTCCAAGTATTGGCAAGCGAAGTGTCAATAATGTTCATTCCATTTCTATTCATGTTCTCATCAATCGAAAATTGAAATCCAATGATCTGACTAAATGATTCTGTTGGACAAAAAGAAACATTAGTTGCTTTCATTTCGAGCAATAATTTATCAAACTTGGCGGTATCTTCATTAAAGGCATCCATCATCGGCGATAAATGCTCAATGGATCTGAATCTTAATTTGATGCTTTTTCTAACATCTTTATATACGTGGCCCGCAATTACGATCTTATTACTCTTTAAAGCTTTTGCAACTTCCGCCATTTTAACTTCACTAAGACCATTAATGTATTTTACAAAATCATATTTATTACTTTTCACATCTGCAATAAATGCTTTCAAACGTTTTTTATTGAGCAAACTATCTATTTCAGGCAATGGAGATGAGATGTATAGCTTAGGTGCATTTATCCAACCTTTTGCAATACTATCACGATGCGCAGGGTGAAAGTTCTCTCCACGCATACTACGTAATACTGTTACTCCGCTTTGCAAATAGTAATCGTAAGCTTGTTGTTTGGTTAATGGTTCACTTCCGTCAGGCAAATGCACATGCATATCTGCTAAACCGGGCATCATATATTTGCCCTCGCCCTTAATTAATTTATATCCTGGCGTTGCCGAAGTTTTATGAGCTTCAATTTTTTCTATGATCCCGTTTTTAAGGTAAACATCTTGATGTTCTAAAACGGTATTAGTACTAATTGGGATCACATGAACATCGCTGATCACAAATGTATTTTGAGCAAAACTTGCAGTAGAAAAAAGTGCAAGTAAAATAGAAGTTATCTTTTTCATCATTATAAAATTAGTAAACTAGTTCAATTGGTAAAAGTGTAAGCTGTTAATTATTTAAAAAGATAATTAAGAAAATGTAAGACAAAAAAAAGCCGTCACTATATCTAGTAACGGCTTATGGTAAGGTTATTAATTATCGTTTCTTCTTTTTTACAGCTTTTTTAGGCGCCGCTTTCTTAACCACAGTTTTCTTCGCAGCTTTAGCCGGTTTTTTAGCAGCTACCTTTTTTACTGCTGCCTTTTTGGTTGTCGTAGTCGAAGACTTAGTTACTTTTTTCACTGCAGCCTTTTTTACTTCTTTAACTCCAGCTGCTACTTTTGCCTTTCCTTTTCCTTTTTTAGCTGGTTTGCTGCCAAATTTTTTCGAAGCATTAATTACAGCTTGTTCGTAGGCATCAGGACCACCAATGATAGTAACGATATCACTAAAAGTTAGCTTAGCTGGCTCTTTGTCCTTTGGAATTTTAAAGAATTCTTTGCCTAATACAATGCATGGTCCCCAACGTCCGTGTAACACTTTTAGATCGGGATTTTCATCGTATGCGCGAATTATTTTCGCAGCATCTTTTTCGCGTTTTGCAGTAATTAATTCAATTAATTTATCTGCTTCCACTGTGTAAGGATCGTTATCTTTTCCTAAAGATGTAAATGCATTATTGTGTACTACATAAGGACCAAATCTGCCGATACCAACTTTCATTTCCTTGCCTTCATATTCTCCAACAATGCGTGGCATTTTAAATAATAATAAAGCCTCATCTAAAGTGATGGTCTCCATTCTTTGGTCTTTACGAAGTGCAGCAAATTTTGCTTTTTCTCCGGTTGCTTCGTTGGTTTCACCAATTTGTGCAAGTGGACCAAAACGTCCAATACGTACAATTAATTTTTTGCCACTTACCGGATCTTTTCCTAATTCTCTTTCGCCACTTGCTCTTTCACTGTTATCAATAGTGCTTTCAACGGTTTTATGAAAAGGTTTGTAAAAATCCTTTAGCATCTTTTGCCAACTGATCTTTCCTTCTGCAATTTCGTCAAACTCTTCTTCCACTTTAGCAGTAAAGTGAAAATCTAATATCTCAGGGAAATACTGAAGTAAAAAGTCGTTAACTACCATTCCAATATCCGTTGGTAACAATTTACTTTTATCAGCACCTGTTGTTTCTGTTTTAACTTCTTTCTTAATTGAATTGGCTTTAAAATTCAAAACAATGTAATGACGTAATGTTCCCTGAAGATCGGCTTTCTCAACATAATTACGCTTTTGAACCGTACTAATGGTTGGTGCGTAGGTACTTGGTCTTCCAATTCCTAGCTCTTCTAATTTTTTTACTAAACTTGCTTCTGTATAGCGCGGTGGATGATGTGTAAAACGTTCCATCGCAATTATTTCAGAAAGATTTAATTTATCGCCTTGTTTTATTGGAGGTAACATGGATGAATTTTCTTCTTCATCCTCATCATCCGAACTTTCAATATATACTTTTAAGAAACCGTCGAATTTTAATACTTCACCTTTAGCAGTGAATTGTTCGGCTGTAGTGTTGATGCCAATTTTCGCAGTTGTTCTTTCTAATTCAGCATCCGCCATCTGACTGGCAATGGTGCGTTTCCAAATGAGTTCATACAAACGTTGCTCATTGCGTTCACCTTCAATTTCGCTTACATTAATATATGTAGGACGAATGGCTTCGTGAGCTTCTTGCGCACCTTTTGATTTTGTTTTATAGGTGCGTTGGAAATGATATTTAGCACCCCAATTTTTTGTAATGGCTTCGCGAGCTTGTGTTAACGCCGTTTCCGAAAGATTCACACTATCGGTACGCATATAGGTTATCTTTCCAGCTTCGTACAAACGTTGTGCAACCACCATGGTTTGCGAAACGCTAAATCCTAATTTACGCGCAGCTTCTTGCTGTAAAGTTGATGTTGTAAACGGCGCAGAAGGTGTGCGTTTTGCAGGTTTAGTTTCTAATGAATTAATATTATAGATCGCATTCTTACATTTTTCTAAAAATGCTTGAGCTTCTGCTTCTGTTTTAAAGTGTTGATCAAGCTCTGCTTTTAAAATTGATTTATCAACTAAAAATTGAGCGCTAACTTTAAAATGATTTGTGCTTTTAAAATTTTGTACTTCTCTTTCACGTTCTACTATTAAGCGAACAGCCACAGATTGAACACGTCCTGCCGATAAACTCGGACGAACTTTACGCCATAATATAGGTGATAATTCAAAACCAACTAGTCTATCTAAAATACGACGAGCTTGCTGCGCATTCACTAAATTCTGATCAATTTCACGAGGGTTTTTTATGGCTTGCTCAATGGCAGGCTTAGTGATCTCGTGAAAAACAATACGTTTTGTTTTCTTCTTATCTAACCCTAACGATTCAAATAAATGCCAGCTAATTGCCTCTCCTTCGCGGTCCTCATCGGATGCGAGCCAAACCATATCAGCACTTTTACTTAATTTTCTTAATTCGGCAATTACCTTCTCTTTTTCAGGTTGTACCTCGTAGGTTGGTTCAAAATTATTCTCTATATCAACGCCGTAACCCTTTTTCACAAGGTCTCTTACGTGTCCAAAACTCGATCGAACCGTGTAATCTTTCCCTAAAAATCCCTCTATAGTTTTAGCTTTTGCGGGTGACTCAACGATAACTAAATTTTTACTCATTTGATTTGTAGTGCTGTAAAAAAAATTTTGGCAAAGGAATAAAATTAAAAAGACAATTTCCAAAATTTTAGGTCAAACGTTGAAATCAAGGCATAAAAAGCCCAAAAAAGAGTTAAATTCTGTCATTTTGTCATTAAATTGAGTAAATTTGTGGTCCCGAATAATTTTTAATGGACTCAAAAAATAAAATAATAGATGAATCGAAGCAAGGTGAAGCACTTTTGATCAAAGAACCCATCGTTTCAAACGGCAAAAAGTTGTTTTTGGAGAGTTATGGTTGCCAAATGAACTTTGCCGATAGCGAGATCGTTGCATCTATATTATTGGATAAAGGATATACTACTACAAAGGATTTTGAAGAGGCTGATCTTATTTTTGTGAATACTTGCGCAATTAGAGATGCAGCCGAAGCAAGGGTACGCAACCGTTTGAACGATTTTAAACGAGTGAAATTGAAAAACCCTAAAGCTTTAGTTGGAGTTTTAGGCTGCATGGCCGAGCGTTTAAAAACACAATTCTTAGAAGAAGAAAAATTAGTGGATATTGTGGTTGGTCCAGACGCATATCGCGATCTACCCAATTTAATTGAGGAAGCAGAAGATGGACGAAGAGCCATCAATGTTATTTTAAGTAAAGAAGAAACTTACGCTGACCTTACTCCGGTAAGATTAACCAGCAATGGCGTTTCGGCTTTTATAAGTATCACGCGCGGTTGTGATAATATGTGTAGTTTTTGTGTGGTGCCTTTTACAAGAGGAAGAGAAAGAAGTCGCGATCCCGAAAGTATTATTAAAGAAGCGGAAGAAGCATTTGCCGCAGGTTTTAGAGAAGTTACTTTATTAGGGCAAAATGTTGATTCTTATATATGGGCCGGCGGAGGTTTAAAAAAGGAGATCTTAACTGAAGAACAGAAAAAGAACTCTGTGAATTTTGCGCAGTTGTTAGAAAAGGTTGCTTTGATAGATCCGGATCTTAGAGTGCGTTTTTCAACTTCTCATCCAAAGGATATGACCGACGAAGTACTTTATACCATGGCAAAGTATGAGAATATTTGTAACAATATTCATTTGCCGGTGCAAAGCGGTAGTTCAAAAGTATTGGAAATGATGAATCGCGGCTACACACGCGAATGGTACAAAGAAAGAATTGCTGCTATCAGAAGGATCATTCCTGATTGTGGAATAAGTACAGATATCATTTCAGGTTTTTGTGGTGAAACAGAAGAAGAGCATAAGGAAACATTAAGTTTGATGGAAGAAGTGCAATATGATTTTGCATTTATGTTCATGTATAGCGAGCGACCAAAAACTTTGGCTGAACGTAAATATACAGATGATATTCCTGAAGCAGTGAAAGGAAAAAGGTTGGCAGAAATTGTTGATCTGCAACGAGCCCACAGTGGAATAAGAACAAAACAAGGTTTAGGTAAAGTTCATAGAGTATTAATTGAAGGTTTCTCAAAAAAATCGGAAGACATGCTGATGGGAAGAAATTCTCAAAACTCAGTGGTTGTTTTCCCAAGGGGAGATCATAAAAAAGGAGAGTACGTGAATGTATTAGTTGATCAATGCACCAGCAGTACTTTGATAGGAAAGGTTGTATAAATGAATATAGCAGACATTAAAAATAAGTTCTCGATCATTGGTCATAATCCCCTTTTAGAAAGGGCGATCGAAATTGCCTTGCAAGCAGCGCCAACAGATCTTAATGTTTTGATCAATGGCGAGAGCGGTACAGGTAAAGAGGTTTTTCCTCAAATAATTCATCAGTTCAGCACACGTAAACACGGCCCATATATTGCCGTAAACTGCGGCGCTATACCTGAAGGAACGATTGATAGCGAATTGTTTGGTCATGAAAAAGGCGCTTTCACAGGGGCTCTAGAGGCGCGTAAAGGATATTTTGAAGTTGCTAATGGGGGAACAATATTTTTAGATGAAGTAGGGGAGTTGCCATTGTCTACACAGGCGCGTTTGTTGCGTGTATTAGAAACCGGAGAATTCATAAAAGTTGGAAGTAGTAAGGTTCAAAAAACAGATGTTAGAGTTGTGGCAGCAACCAATATTAATTTTTACCAAGCTATTGAACGTGAGAAATTCCGAATTGATCTTTATTATCGTTTAAATACCTTACCAATTTTTTTACCACCATTACGCGAACGTAAAGAGGACATTCATTTATTATTTAGAAAATTCTCAAATGATTGTTCAACAAAATACCGCATGCCCGTAGTAAAATTAACTACTGATGCTGAACAAGTACTAACCAATTATTATTGGCCGGGTAATATTCGTCAATTGAAGAACATTACAGAGCAAATTTGCATCATTGAAAAGACTCGCGAGGTTAATGCTGAAACTTTATTAAAATATTTACCGGAATATAGTTCCAACAATGTACCGGTGCTTATGAGAAATGATGGAGCATCTGGAGGTTCTGCATTAAATGGCGACTTTAAAGAACGAGATCTTTTTTACAAGATCATTGTAGATCTTAAAAAGGAAGTGAACGATCTGAAATCTGTTGTACATGATATCATTGTGAACTCAGGTGGATCGGTTAATGTACTTCCAAAAGATAATATTGTTTTCCATGAAGAGGATCTTAGTAATGGTTCAAACGGAACAATAACCATTCATAAGCCTGTGATACAAAATACAAACGCCGGGCAAACCATAGAGGTAGAAGAAACACTTTCTTTACAGGATAAAGAAAAGGACATGATCAAGAAAGCATTACGTAAGCACAAAGGAAAACGTAAATATGCTGCAAAAGAATTAGGCATTAGCGAAAGAACTTTGTACCGAAAAATAAACGAATACAATATTGTAGAATAATTAATGAGCAATTTTAAAACGAGTTTTGGTTTTTTTTGGATAATAGCAGCATTTGTTGTTCTGTCTTCTTGCAAACCACGTATATCGTTAAGTGGCGCATCAATTCCTGCCGAAGCAAAAACAGTTTCTGTGGCTTTTTTTACAAATAATTCTTCATTGGCACCTCCGAGTTTGTCGCAAATATTTACCGAAAAATTACGGGATGTTGTTTCTCAACAAACAAATTTAGCATTGATGAAGCAAAATGGCGATTTGAATTTTGAAGGCGCTATAGTTGATTATAACGTTGCACCTGTAGCAATTCAAGCATCAGATAAGGCAGGATCAAATAGATTGACTATTGCGGTGAGTGTAAAATATTTTAATAAATTTGATGAGACAAAGAACTTTGAACAAACGTTTTCGCGTTTTGCCGATTATCCAAGCAGCGCAAGTTTATCATCAAAAGAATCGGAATTAATTCAGGAGATCAATAGGCAATTAACTGAAGATATTTTTAATAAAGCATTCAATAACTGGTAACCCTGAATTCCAAGAAACTATATTCATACCTCACTGATAGTTCACAATTAATGAATGTGAATTTACCTGAGTTAGAAAAACTCACTCAGGAATTTCCGTATTTTCAAACGGCTCATTTGCTGTATGCCATCTCTTCAAAACGAAATGACGCTTCCGCTTTTCAACGTTCCATTAAAAAAACGGCAATTGTAGCAGTAAGTAGAAATCATTTATATGAATTGTTATACGCCAACAAACCGGTTGAGATCAAAGCCGAAGTAAAACCGGTAAAAGTTGAATCAGATCTTGTCATTTTAGAACTCCCTAAAGAAAAGCAGCCGGTTGTAACTGAAGAAAAGATCACAGATGTTGGTGTAGAAGAGAAAAAAATTGAAACAAAGAAGATCGACATCAACGAACAAGTTGAAAGAGAAATTCAGAAAGACGTAGTAGAAGCGTTTGTAGAAAAGGAGATCCTTCATACAAACACCGCCCATAAAAAAGATGTACCAATGCCAATTGGCGCCAATTTTGCTCAATGGATAAAGTATATCAAACAGAAGAATGAAGGGGATGTAGATGAAACTCAAGCTGGAGAAAATAAGCAGGAATCCGCCACTGGTGGAAAGAAAACAAGTGTTCAGGACCAACAAAAAAAGGCGAAACAAAAGCAATTAATCGACAAGATAATTGACACAAACCCAACTTCAATAAAGTTAAATAAAGACACTAAATTCTTTGTGGCCGACCAAAAAGCGAAGGAGAGTTTGCTTGAAAATGAGGAGCTTGTAACCGAGACCCTGGCCAAGATCTATGCCTTACAAGGAAATGTTAACAAGGCCATTCGAGCTTATCAAATCTTAAGTTTGAAATATCCAAATAAAAGTGCTTACTTTGCATCCCTTATTGAAGATTTAAGGAAAGATAAATAAAAACAAAACGTCATGATTTTTTCAATTTTAATAATTATTGTTTGTATACTGCTAATACTAGTAGTGTTAATTCAGAATTCAAAAGGTGGTGGTATCCAAAGTCAATTTGGTGCTGCAAACCAAATTATGGGAGTTAAACGCGGAACTGAGGTTATCGAAAAATTAACTTGGGGTTTAGCCATTGGGTTGTTCTTTTTAAGCATAGTTCTTGCTCCAAAAAACACCGGAACATCAGCGGTTTCTGAAGAAGATTCAAGCTCAAAAGTGAAAAACCGCGCTTCAACAGCTGCACCGTTGCCTCAACAACAGCAACAACAGCCAAATCAGCAAATGCCTAAGTAGTCACAGAGCAATAAAAAATAATTTAGAAACCCTGATCCTTTATCGGGGTTTTTTATTTCAAGATGTTTTGTGGATAAATGAGAACCTTAGGTCAATTTACAGCAAACTAAAACACTTAATTTTACACGCAGCAAACACATGCAAGTATTTAAATTTGGTGGCGCCTCCGTAAAGGATGCAGAGGCGGTTATAAATGTTGGGAGCATATTAAAAAAGCACGCTTTACAACCAACGGTAGTTGTTATTTCGGCCATGGGCAAAGTAACAAATAAGTTAGAAGAGCTGGTGAAAGCGTATTTTTTTAGATCGCCAAACTTGATGACTGTGTTTGAAGAAGTGCAGCAATACCACTTCGACATTTTAAAGAAGTTGATCCCTAATACATCCCATGTAATATACAGTGATCTTCATAATGTGTTCCTTGAGTTACTTTGGGCTATCGAGGAGCCGCCGGCATTCACATTTAACCATCATTACGATCAAATTGTTTCGTTGGGAGAAGTGCTCTCTACAAAGATCGTTTCGGCATATCTTGATCATGCCGGAATTACAAATAAATGGATAGATGCAAGAGGAATTATTCAAACAGATAATACTTATCGCGAAGGAAAAGTAGATTATGATCTGAGCGAAAAAATAGTGAAAGATCAATTGCTGCCATTGCTAGAGAATAATAAGATAATTATAACTCAAGGATTTATTGGCGGTACCTCTGAAAATTATACAACCACACTGGGCCGAGAAGGAAGTGATTACACTGCATCATTACTCGCCTATTTTTTGAATGCCGAAAAGGTGATCATTTGGAAAGATGTTCCCGGAGTTTTAAATGCCGATCCAAAATACTTTAAGAACACTCAAAAAATAAAAGAACTTACATATCACGACGCAATTGAACTTACCTACTATGGCGCTTCTGTGATCCATCCAAAAACAATAAAGCCATTGCAAAACAAAGGCATCCCTCTTTTTGTAAGATCGTTTCTAAAGCCGGAAGAGGAAGGTACAGTTATCAAGGAATCGGATAAACGATTGAGTGTAGCGAGCTATATTTTCAAAACCGATCAAATTTTGATCTCCATTCAACCCAAAGATTTTAGCTTCATTGCCGAAGATAACCTGAGCAATATTTTTGCCATACTTTCCAATCATGGCGTAAAGGTAAATATGATGCAAAATTCGGCCATAAGTTTTAGCATTTGCGTAGATGATGATGATTTTAAAATAAAACCTCTCATCGAAGAACTACAGAATCAATTCAAGGTGCTTTACAACAAAAATGTTCAACTCATGACCATCAGAAACTATGATAACGACATCATCAGCAAACTATCTGCCGATAAAGTGATCTTGATGGAGCAAAAAAGTCGTAACACGCATCAGATGGTCATTAGGTCCGAATAGACACTAATTCCGTCTAATTTAGCGTTTTAAATGTTAAAATTTTAACAAAATACTTCCTCTATTATTTGTTTTTTAATATACTTTAGCTAATTTAGCAGCCTAAGTACATTGAGTGAAAGTGTACTATAAATTATTTAATGAAAAAAATATGAGAAAATTACTTACCAAAGTTAGTCTTCTGTTAGTAGGCTTTTCGGGCGTTGTGATGGCACAACAAGATCCTCAGTTTACACAGTTCATGAACAATAAGCTGATGTACAATGCCGGATACGCTGGTAATTCAGGGAATATCTGCGGTGTTTTACACTTCCGCCAACAATGGACAAGCTTTCCTGGTGCTCCTCAATCGTTTGCATTAACTGCAGATATGCGTCTTCCTGAAACACCACTTGGTGTTGGCTTGAACGTTATGATGGATAAGATCGGGCCAATTCAAACTTTATTCCTTAGAATTCCTGTTGCTTACAACATGAACCTAATGGGTGGAACTTTAGGTTTTGGATTAGATCTTGGTATGTTACAAAAGCAAGTAAATGAAACTTGGATCCAACCTGATGTTGGTGCCATAGATAATTCAATACCGGGTGCATACCAATTTGGTGTGAATCCTGATCTAAACAAATTAACATACGATGTTGGTTTTGGAGCTTTCTATTCTATTCCTCGTAAAATGTATGTAGGTATCTCTTCAAGTCACTTACCTGCTCAATTGTTAAAAACATCAGACAGTATTCAATACCGTTTAACTCGTCACTTCTATATTCAAGGAGGATACCATTTTGCTTTAGATCCAAGAAATGAGATCATCCCAAACATAATGGTTCGTTCTGATATCAATGCAACAGTTATTGATGCTAACTTAACTTACATGTGGGACCAAAAGATTATTGCTGGTGTAACTTATCGTCATACGGATGCAGTTGCTCCAATGCTTGGATATCAACACTTTACCCCAAAAGGAATGTCGGTTAAAGCTGTTTATTCTTATGATTATACATTATCAAAGATAAGAGGCTATTCTGGTGGTACTCATGAGATTACAGTAGGGGTTTGCTATCCTCTTACAAAGAAAAAAATGGCAAGTTACGGCGACGAGAGATTTTTAAATTAAAAACGAAACCTTTTTAACTATCAACCGTTAAAGCCACTTACTGCTAACAACAATTGTTAATAACTCTTTAACAACCTGAGTTTGTAACCTTTGAAAAAAGCAGTGTTATAAAAAGAAAGTATATGAAAAGACTACTGATATTAGCTTCGTTTATGGCCATAATTGTTGGTTGTAACACTCACAGTGCTGAATTGGTTGGCGTAGTAGGCCGTGAAAAATGGTATCAACCTGATCCATTTGGAACGCTTTATATCCCGATGGGATCATACCATATGGGTCCTGACGATGAGGAAGCCCCAATGGCTCACACTACCAAATCAAAAATGGTATCGGTGCAAGCCTTTTACATTGACGATTCGGAGATCTCAAATAATGAGTACCGTCAATTCGTATATTGGGTTCGTGACTCTATCGCTCGTAAACTATTAGCTTACGGTTCAAATGGAGAAGCTGAAGAGTTTCAAATTTCACAAGATGACTATTTAGCTGCATGGCCTATATTTAAAGGTGATAATAACTTACAAGATCCATATATCAATTGGGACAAGAAAATAAACTGGGAAAGTGGAGATGATGATTATCGTGCGGATCTTCAGCCAATGTATTTACCTGAAGGCGAGCGTTTCTACAATCGTAAAGAAATTGACACTCGTAAATTAAACTACGAATATTATCGTATCGATATCAAATTAGCGGCTTCTAAAACCAATCGTTTCCGCGCTAATAAATCAGCCGACGTACAAGATGCTGCGCATGATTATAAGAAAGCTGATTATAATAATGGTGTTCACTTAAATGATGGTCAAAATGGTGCACCGGGTGGAGTTTCAACTCAAGTTGGTGACCCTGCAAAAGACAGTAAAACACTTGGTACTTATAATGTAAAAGATCAAGAGTCAATTGGCGCTGGTAACTACCGTGAGCGTGTAAGAAACGGTGTTGACCGTTCGGTATTTATTATTAAAGATGTAATTAACGTTTACCCTGATACATTAGCTTGGGTACATGATTATACATATTCATTCAATGAGCCATTAACCAACATGTATTTCTGGCATCCGGCTTATGATGATTATCCAGTTGTTGGTGTAACTTGGAAACAAGTTCGTGCATTCTCAATTTGGAGATCATTATTATTGAATAACTTCTTAATGGGAACAGGTCAATCCATTGTTAATGATTTCCGTTTACCAACTGAATCAGAGTGGGAATATGCTGCTCGTGGTGGTCTAGACAAATCTCCTTACCCTTGGGGCGGTCCTTATATCCGTAACTCACGTGGTTGTTTCTTAGGAAACTTTAAACCAATGCGTGGATCGTATATTGATGACGGTGGATTCCACTCAGTTTATATTTATTCATACAACCCTAACGATTACGGTTTATATTGCATGGCAGGAAACGTTTCTGAGTGGACAAGTAATGCGTACGATGAGTCGGCTTACGATTTCCAACATGATCTTAACCCTGATTATGTGTATGAAGCACAAGAAAAGGACGCGAACGTATTGAAACGTAAGGTTATTCGTGGTGGAAGTTGGAAAGATGTAGGTTACTATCTTCAAACAAGCACACGTACTTACGAATATCAAGACACAGCAAAATGTTATCTTGGTTTCCGTAACGTAATGACATATTTAGGTCGTGCAAAAGGAGATGAGATCTAATAATTAAAAATAAAACACAAGAACAAACACAAATAAATCTAATCACTAACAAAACACAAAACACATCACTATGAGCAAATTAGGAAAAGTTCAAGGCTTTAAGAGGTACTTACACTTGGCATCTTGTTTCGGTGCAGCAATCGTAATCATTGGAGCGTTATTTAAAATTATGCACTGGCCTGGAGCTTCAATAGCCCTAATTGGCGGACTTGGTACAGAGGCGGTATTATTTTGTTTATTCGGAATTGATATTCCACACGAAGAGGTTGATTGGACTTTAGCTTATCCTGAATTAGCTGGTATGGGTCACGAAGAGCCAGAAACTCATGGTGGAGGCTTACCGGTTTCTCAACAATTAGATAAAATGTTAGAAGAAGCTAAGATCGGACCAGAATTGATCGAGAGCTTAGGAGTAGGTATGAAAACTTTAAGTGATTCAGCAAATAAAATTGGTGATATCAGTGATGCTCATACTGCAACTAGCGAATACGTTAGTAATGTAAAATCTGCTTCTGCAAGCGTTTCAACTTTAGCTGACACTTACAAAAGTGCTGCTAAATCTATGGAAGATCTTGCAAACTCAAATGATGCAGGTTATTCAATTGGTGAATCTTTAAATAAGGTTTCTAAAAATCTTTCTGCTTTAAATGCTACTTACGAATTACAATTACAAGGAAGTAAGGATCATTTAAGTGCAACAAATCAATTCTATGACGGATTGCACGATCTAATGAAGAATCTTCACGATTCAGTGGAAGATACTCGTAAGTATCGTCAAGAAATGTCTTCATTGTCTGGTAACTTAACTGCCTTGAATACTATTTATGGCAACATGTTAAGTGCAATGAATTACAACAAGTAATTATTAGGTAATAAACCCGTAACCATTTAGCGTAACGGGATTATTACGTTTATGAATAAAAGAAATTAATTTTTAACTTTTTAATGAAATTATAAAATGGGCGGAGGCAAAGAAACCCCTAGACAGAAGATGATCGGGATGATGTACCTGGTACTAACAGCACTTCTGGCTATGAACGTATCAAAACAAATTCTAAAAGGTTATGTGACCGTTAACGAGAGTATGGAAAAAAGTAAGGCTAATCTTACCGCTAACAACAAGCGTGTAATGGAAGCTTTTCAAAATACTATTAACGGTAACCCTGCAGCAAAACCTTATTACGATAAAGCTGTAGAGGCTCAATCGAAAATATCGGAAGTTGTAAAGTATATTGATGGATTAAAGAAGGTAGTTTACGAAGAAACAGAAAAACTTGGTGGTGGTGATACCATGCAACTACGTTTTGCTGCTAAGATGGACGACTATGATATGCCAACACACGTATTGATCGGAAGTGATGCTGCTACACCAGAGAACAAACCAAATTCTGCATTAGAACTTCGTGGAAAATTAGAAGCTTTAATGAATGGATTAATTGCTCAGTTAGATGGTATGCAAGCTGATAAGAAAACTAAATTCTTACCTGAGATCTATGCTAACTTAAAGAAGAAGTTCGAAGATATGAAACCTCATGATAGTGGTGCCGAAGAAGATGGTATCAAAATGACTTGGCATGTAGAGAATTTCTATCACTTACCAGAAGCTGCGGTAATTACTAACTTGAATAAGATGCAAGCCGATCTAAAGAACTTAGAGGCTGAGATCTTAGGAGAATATAGTGCTGCAAGTGGTAAATTGGCGATCAAATTTGACAAGTTAAATGCAAAAGTTATTGCTCCTTCTTCATACATTCAAGCTGGTCAACCATATAAGGCTGACATCTTTTTAGCTGCTTCATCAAGTGCGATGACTGCTGATATGATGCAAGTATTA
>Ga0068872_10001102_pt1 | contig 21841 bp, 17 predicted proteins | sample NOAtaG_7_FD_66441 | JGI IMG/M metagenome (GOLD analysis project Ga0068872, IMG submission 66441) | Freshwater lake microbial communities from Lake Erie, under a cyanobacterial bloom - NOAA_Erie_Diel1S_2200h metaG | ecosystem: Environmental > Aquatic > Freshwater > Lake | place: USA: Ohio, Lake...
GCGCGCAGCACGGCCTGGATGGCGGTGACCTGCGCGTCCTCGAGGTCCGGCGCCTCGGTGGCGGGCTTGGCCTCGACGACGGGCTCGGCCGCGCCGTCCTCGCCCGAGGCGGGCGCGGCGACGACCAGGCGGCGCAGGATCGCCATGACCTCGGTGCGGTTGATCGGCTTGGCGATGTAGTCGTCCATGCCCATCGACAGGTAGTGCTCGCGCGCGCCGGGCATCGCGTTGGCGGTCAGGGCGACCACCGGCACGCGGGCGCGATCGCCGCCGATCTCGCGGATGCGCGCCGTCGCCTCGACGCCGTTCATGGCCGGCATCTGGACGTCCATCAGGATCGCGTCGTAGCGCTGCCGGCGCGCCATCTCCACGGCCTCGGCGCCGGTCGAGGCGATGTCGACCGCGAAGCCCTCGCGCTCCAGCACGGCCCGCATCAGGCTCTGGTTGACGCGGTTGTCCTCGGCCACGAGCAGCCGCGCGCCATCGACCTGCTCGCGCGACGCGGCGGGGTTCGCGGCGGCGGGCTGGCCGCGCGACGCCGCATGCGGCGCGCCGGAGGCAGGGGCGTCGGCGAAGAGGCGCGCGAGGCATTCGCGCACGGAGTGCAGGCGCACGGGCTTGCCGAGGATGGCGTCGCAGCCGCGGCGCGGGTCGTTCTCGCCGCCGGGCGGGCGCAGCGCGCCGATGGAGGATGCGAGGACCATGCGCGGCGCGTGCGCGCGCGCCGCCTCGCGCAGGCGGTCGATGCCGCCGCGGCCGGGCCGCGCGGCGACCTGCTCGTCGACGACGACGAGGTCGAAGCGCTCCGCCTCGAGCGCGGCGATGGCGTCGATCGCGTCGACGGCCTCGGAGACGCGCACGCCGAGCGCCTCGAGCTGGCGGCGCAGGATGCGGCGGTTCATCTCGGCGTCGTCGACGACGAGCGCGCGCAGCCCGGCCAGCGCGCGCAGGGCGGCCGCGCGGTCGGGCACGGCGCGACTCGCGAGCTCCAGCGGCAGGGTGAACCAGAAGGTCGAGCCGCGCTCGGGCTCGCTCTCGACGCCGATCTCGCCGCCGAGCATCTCGACGAACTGGCGGCAGATGGACAGGCCGAGGCCCGTGCCGCCATAGCGCCGCGTGATGCTGCTGTCGGCCTGCGCGAACTTCTCGAAGATGCGGCCATGCGCCTCGGCGGGGATGCCGATGCCGGTGTCGGTCACGGCGATGCGCAGCTTCACCTTGCCCTGCTCGCCGCGATGCGCGCGCACGTCCACCTCGATGGAACCGCGCTCGGTGAACTTGATCGCGTTCGAGACGAGGTTGAGCAGGACCTGGCGCAGCCGCGTCGGGTCGCCGCGCAGGTCGAGCTGGGCGGCGGGATGGATGTAGACGCCAAGGTCGAGGCCCTTGCGGTGCGCGCGGGGCGCGAGCAGCTCGATCGCGCTCTCCACCACGTCGGCGAGGCCGAAGTCGATCGTCTCGATGTCGATGCGCCCGGACTCGAGCTTGGCGACGTCGAGCACGTCGTTGACCAGCGCCAGCAGGCTCTCCGCGCTCTCGCGCACGGCCTCGGCGAACTGGCGCTGCTCGTCGGCGAGCGGCGTCTCGAGCAGCAGCGCGTTCATGCCGATGATGCCGTTCATCGGCGTGCGGATCTCGTGGCTGACGGTGGCGAGGAAGTCGGTCTTCGAGGAATCAGCGCGCACCGCGCGGGCGCGCTCCTCGTCGATCGCAACGCGCTGTCGCTCCACGCGCCCGCGCAGCGCGACCAGCTCGGCGTTCTGCCGAGCGACCAGCTCGCGGCCCGCCGCGAGCTCGTCCTCGGCGCGGCGCTGGCGCGAGCGGTCCGACACGACCAGCATGGCGCCGCCGCCAGGCAGGGCGGAGGCCTCGATGCGCAGCGTGCCGCCATCGCTGCCGCGTCGCTCCTCGGTCATGGGGTCGAATGCGGTCGGCGCGACGAGGAGCCGCTCGAGCGCCGCCTCGCCGCGCGTGTCGGCGAAGTCGCCGCGCGACGCGCAATGCGCGACGACGTCGGACAGGTGGCGGCCGGGGCGCGCGAGGGTGGCCGGCAGGCGCAGCACCTCGGCGAAGCGCCGGTTGGCGAAGGCGATGGCGCGGTCGCGGTCGAGGATGGCGAGGCCGGTGTCGAGCAGCTCGAGCGCGGCCGCTGCCTCCGGGGCCAGGGGGCTGTCCCCTGCGGATGGCCGTGCCGGCGGGCGCGGTGCACCGCCGCGCAGCAGCGCGATCCCTCGCTCGATGACGTTCCAGACCGCGGCCATGCGTGCCGAGCCTTCTCCCCCGGGGAAAGCGCGACCCTAGGCACGGGATAGTTAACGCGGTGTTAGCCCTGCCCGGTGCCCGCCAGGGCGGCGAGGGCCTCGACCCGGTCGGCCTCGGCGGCCGGCTTGTCCCAGCGGATGCGCTCGATGCGCGGGAAGCGCAGCGCGACGCCCGACTTGTGGCGGCTGGAGACCTGCACGGCATCGAAGGCGAGCTCGCAGACGAGCGCGCGCTCGACCACGAGCACCGGGCCGAAGCGGTCGACCGCATGGGCGCGCACCCAGCGGTCCAGCCGCGCGAGCTCCTCGTCGGTGAAGCCGAAATAGGCCTTGCCGACGGGGACCAGCTCGCCCCCGGCGCCCCAGCAGCCGAAGGTGAAGTCCGAGTAGAAGGACGAGCGGCGCCCATGGCCGCGCTGCGCGTAGAGCAGAACTGCGTCGACGCGCATCGGGTCGCGCTTCCACTTGAACCAGGGCCCGCGCGGCCTGCCGCCGAGATAGGGGGAGTCGAGGCGCTTGAGCATCAGCCCCTCGGCGCCCTGCGCGGCGGCGGACGCGCGCAGCGTGGCGAGTTCGTCCCAGCCGGAGAAGGGCAGCGTCGCCGACAGGTCGAGGATGGCCGCGCGCGCCGTGCCCGCGACATGGCGCGCGTGCCAGGCCTCGAGCCGCGCGCGGCGCGCGGCGAAGGGCAGGGCGCGCAGGTCCTCGTCCCCGTCGAGGAGGATGTCGTAGAGGCGCACGAAGACGGGATTCGCCTCGAGCAGGCGTCGCGTCGGCGCCTTGCGGTTGAGCCGCTGCTGCAGCGCGTTGAACGTGCCGGGCGCGCCCGGCCGCCCGGCGAGGAGCTCGCCGTCGAGGACGGCGCGCAGCCCGAAGCCGTCGCGTATCTCCGGGAAGGCGGCGCCGATGTCGTCGCCCGTGCGCGAATGCAGCCGCGTCGTGGCGCCGTCGCCGCAGAGCTGGATGCGCGCGCCATCCCACTTCCATTCCGCGGCGAGCAGCGCGGGGTCGAGGCCGTCGCGGTCCGCGTCCTCGAGCGGGTGCGCGAGCATCACCGGGCGGAAGGCGAGCGGCCCGGCGGCGGCGGGGGCGGGCCCGCGGCCCTCCAGCCACGCGAAGAGCCCCTCGTAGGGCGGCTCCAGCGCATGCCAGGCCTCCTCGATGCGCGCGAGCTCGACCGCGCCGAGCTCGGCGAGCGCGGTGCGCGCGAGCCGGCCCGAGACGCCGACGCGCAGCGCGCCCGTGACGAGCTTGAGCAGCGCCCAGCGGCCCGCGGCGTCGAGCCGGTCGAGCCAGCCCGCGAGCAGGCCCGGCACGTCCGCGCGCGCGGCGGCGGCGAGCGCGCGCACGATCTCGTCGACCGAAGGCGGGTCGGGCTCCGCGGCGGCGGGCCAGGTCAGGGCGACCGTCTCCGCGAGGTCGCCGACATAGTCGTGCGAGAGCGCGAAGAGCACGGGGTCGATGCGGCTCGCGGCGAGCCTGCGCACCACCGCGGGCGTCGCGTGGCGGAAGTCGAGCGCGCCGGTGAGCGCGGCCAGCGCCCAGCCGCGGTCGGGGTCGGGCACCTCGCGGAAATGCGCCGCGAGCAGGCGCAGCTTGCCGCCGCGCGAGGGCGAGAGCACGAGGTCGTCGAGCAGGCGCGCGAAGCGGTTCACGTGTCCTCCTCGCCGAGGCCGACCAGCCGCAGCGCCCGCGCGCGGCGCCCCGCGAGCCCGGCGGCATGGACGAGCGCGTCCTCCTGCCCGTGGGTCACCCAGATCTCGGGCGCGTCGACCTCCTCGAAGGTGCGCAGCAGCTCGGGCCAGTCTGCGTGGTCGGAGACGACGAGCGGCAGCTCCACGCCGCGCTGGCGCGCGCGCTGGCGGATGCGCATCCATCCCGACGCGGCGACCGCGACGGGATCGGGCAGGCGCCGCGACCAGCGATCCGCGAGCGCCGAGGGCGGCGCGAGCACGATCGCGCCCGCGAGCTCCTCGCGCCGCGCGCCGGCGACGGGCCGCAGCGCGCCGAGCGGGACGCCGAGCTGCTCGTAGAGCGCGCAGAGCGGCTGCAGCGCGCCATGCAGGAAGAGCGGCGCGTCCCATCCCGCCTCGCGCAGCAGGCGGATGACGCGCTGGCACTTGCCGAGCGCGTAGACCCCGACGAGATGCGCGCGCTCGGGATTGCGCGCGACCGAGGCGAGCAGCCGCGCGACCTCGCCGCCATCGTCGGGATGGACGAAGACCGGCAGCCCGAACGTCGCCTCGGTGACGAAGACGTCGCAGCGCTGCGGCTCGAAGGGCGGGCAGGTGGGATCGCGGCGGCGCTTGTAGTCGCCGGAGACCACGACGCGCGTGCCTGCGTGCTCGAGCACGACCTGGGCGGAGCCGAGCACGTGGCCGGCCGGGGCGAGCCGGACGCGCACGTCGCCGATGCGGATCTCCTCGCCATAGGCGGCGGCCTGCAGCCGTCGTCCCGCGGCGTCGCCGAAGCGCGCGCGCATGATCGCGAGCGTGCCTGCCGTCGCCAGCACGTCGCCGCCACCCGGGCGCGCATGGTCGCCATGGCCATGCGTGACGACGGCGCGCGCCGCCGGGCGCACGGGGTCGATGTAGAAGTCCCCCGGCCCGACATGCAGGCCCTGGGGCGTCGGGCGGATCCAGTCTTCCGCGCGCATGCGAGTCCTCGGGAGGGGAAGACAGAGGATGGGCCGCGCGCCGGGCGATGCAAGCGGCGGCGCGCGTCCTATGTTGGCGGCGCATGGCGGAGACCACCGGCGACGAGCTGCTTCCGGAGGCGTTCGCGCGCTGGTTCGCGGCGCGCGGCTGGGCGCCGCACGCCCACCAGCTGGCGCTGCTCCGCGCGGCGCGCGACGGCCGCTCGGCGCTCCTCGTCGCGCCGACCGGCGGTGGCAAGACGCTGGCCGGCTTCCTGCCCAGCCTCGTCGAGCTGGCCGCGCGGCCCGGGGAAGGCCTGCACACGCTCTACGTCTCGCCGCTCAAGGCGCTGGCGGTGGACGTCCATCGCAATCTCGGCGTGCCGCTGGCCGAGCTCGCGCCCGGGCTGCGCGCCGAGGCGCGCACCGGGGACACACCGCCCTCGCGCCGCGCGCGCCAGCGCGAGCGGCCGCCGCATTTCCTGATGACGACGCCGGAATCCCTCGCGCTGATGCTCGCCGACCCGGCGGCGCGCGCGACCTTCGCCTCGCTGCGCGCGGTCGTGGTCGACGAGATCCATGCGCTCGAATCCGGCAAGCGCGGCGACCTGCTCGCGCTCGGGCTCGCGCGCCTCGCCACGCTGGCGCCCGGCGCGCGGCGCGTCGGCCTGTCGGCGACGGTGGCCGACCCGGCGCGGCTCGCGCTCTGGCTCGGCGCGGGCCTCGCCGAGCCGCCGCTGGTGCTGCGCGGGCGCGGCGGCGTGCGCCCCGACATCCGCGTGCTCGTGCCCTCCTCGCGCATGCCCTGGGGCGGGCACATGGCGCTGCAGGCGATGCCCGACGTCTACGCCGCGCTGCGCGAGGCGCGCAGCGCGATCGTCTTCGTCAACACGCGCGCGCAGGCCGAGCTCTGCTTCCAGGCGCTCTGGCGCCTGAACGAGGACGGGCTCGCCATCGCGCTCCACCATGGCAGCCTCTCGGTCGAGCAGCGCCGCAAGGTCGAGGCGGCGATGGCCGAGGGCAGGCTGCGCGCGGTGGTCGCGACGTCGTCGCTCGACCTCGGCATCGACTGGGGCGACGTCGACCTCGTGGTGCAGGTCGGCGCGCCCAAGGGCGCGGCGCGCCTGCTGCAGCGCATCGGGCGCTCGAACCACCGGCTCGACGCGCCGAGCCGCGCGCTGCTCGTGCCGGCGAACCGCTTCGAGCTGCTGGAATGCGAGGCCGCGATCGAGGCGATCGACGCCGGCGAGATCGACGCGCCGCGGCCGCGGCCGGGCGGGCTCGACGTGCTCGCGCAGCATGTCCTGGGCTGCGCCTGCCACGGTCCCTTCGACGCCGACGCGCTCTACGACGAGGTGCGCCGCGCCGCGCCCTACGCGGCGCTCGCGCGCGGCGACTTCGACGACGTGGTCTCCTTCGTCGCGACAGGCGGCTACGCGCTGCGCGGCTACGACCGCTTCCGCCGCCTGTTCCGCGCCAGCGACGGGACATGGCGCGTCGTCGGCCCGCAGGTCGCGCGGCAGTACCGGCTCAATGTCGGCACGATCGTCGAGGCGCCGATGCTCAAGGTCGTGCTCGGCCGCGGGCGCGCGCTCGGCGAGGTGGAGGAATGGTTCGCGCAGGGGCTGCAGCCGGGCGACAGCTTCGCCTTCGCGGGCCGCCTGCTGCGCTTCGAGCGCATCCGCGGCGGCATCCTCGAGGTCTCGCCCGCGACGGGCGAGGACCCGAAGGTGCCGGTCTACGAGGGCGGCAGGCTGCCGCTCACCACCGAGCTCGCCGCGCGCGTGCGCGCGCTGCTCGCCGATCCCGCGCGCTGGCCGGAGCTGCCGGCCGAGGTGCGCGAGTGGCTGCGCCTGCAGCGCGTCTTCTCGGTCGTGCCGCGCGCCGACGGGCTGCTGGTCGAGATCTTCCCGCGCGGCGGCAAGTCCTTCCTCGTCGCCTACTGCTTCGAGGGGCGCCACGCGCACCAGACGCTGGGCATGCTGCTGACGCGGCGCATGGAGCGCGCGGGGCTGCGGCCGCTCGGCTTCGTGGCGACCGACTACGTCATCGCCGCGTGGAGCCTGTCGCCCGCGCGCGACGTCGCAGCGCTCTTCGACGAGGACATGCTCGGCGACGACCTCGAGGAATGGCTCGCGGAATCCTCGATGCTGCGCCGGACCTTCCGCAACGTCGCGATCGTCGCCGGGCTGATCGAGCGTCGCCATCCCGGGATGGAGAAGAGCGGCCGCCAGGTCACGTTCAGCGCCGACCTCGTCTACGACGTCCTGCGCAGCCACGAGCCCGACCACGTGCTGCTGCGCGCGACGCGGGCGGAGGCGGCATCCGGCATGGCCGACATCCGCCGGCTCGGCGACTTCCTCGCGCGCATCCGCGGCCGCATCGACGTGCGCCGCCTCGACCGCGTGTCCCCGCTCGCGGTGCCGGTGCTGCTGGAGATCGGGCGCGAGACCGTCTCCGGCGCCGCGCGCGACGACCTGCTCGACGAGGTCGCGCAGGCGCTCGTCGACGAGGCGACGGCCGGGGCGGGCGCGGCCGCGCAGCCGCGCCTGCTCTGAGCGCGCGCCGGCCGCGCCGCGACTCCTGCTAGGCTCGCGCGATGACCGCACGCATCACCCTCGCGGACACGGCGCTGCTCGCCGACGTCTCCGGCGCGCTCTTCCACCCGGAGAGCGCGACGCTCGTCGTCGCCGACCTGCACCTGGAGAAGGGCTCGCATTTCGCGCGCCGCGGCCAGTTCCTGCCGCCCTACGACACGCGCGCCACGCTCGACCGGCTTGCGCGCGCGCTGCGGCGCTTCCGCCCGCGCCGCGTCGCCTGCCTCGGCGACAGCTTCCACGACGCGGAGGCCGGCGCGCGCCTCGACCAGGCGGATCGCGAGCAGCTGGGGCGCATGGTGGCCGCGCAGCCCTGGACCTGGATCGCGGGCAACCACGACCCGGAGATCCCGGCCGGGCTGGGCGGCGAGGTCGCGGACGAACTCGCGCTCGGCGCGCTGCGGCTGCGGCACCTGCCTTCGCGCGCGCCGGCGACGGGCGAGGTCTGCGGCCACCTCCATCCCAAGGCGAGCGTCGACACGCGCGGCGGGCGGATCACGGCGCCATGCTTCGTCACCGACGGAAGCCGCATGGTCATGCCCGCCTTCGGCGCCTATGCAGGCGGCCTCGACTGCATGGACGAGGCGGTCAGCGGCCTTTTCGGCCGCGCAGGGTTCAGGGTGCTGATGCTCGGGCGCGAGAGGCTGCACCTCGTGGCGAAGGCGCAGCTCGCGCGGCGGCTTCCCGCGCAGGGGTGATCCGGCCCCAAAGGCCTTCCGTACTAATCCGTCGGGGGCGTGCTACTGCTTCCCCCTCCGCAGCGCCTGCCGCGGGTCGTCGTCCCTCGAGCCCCGAAGCGGCCCGCCAACGCATGTCGAAGCCCCCGATCCTCGTCTGGTTCCGGCAGGACCTGCGCCTCGCCGACAACCCGGCGCTGCGCGCCGCCGCGGAAGACGGCGCACCCGTGGTCGCGGCCTACGTGCTCGACGACGAGGGCGCGGGCGCGTGGAAGCGTGGCGGTGCGTCGCGCTGGTGGCTCCACCATTCGCTCGCGTCGCTCGGGCGCGACCTCTCGGCGCTCGGCGCGAGCCTCGTGCTGCGCGTCGGCCCGGCGGCGCGCGAACTCGACGCGCTGCTGGAGGAGACCGGCGCCAGCGCGGTCTACTGGAACCGCTGCTACGAGCCGGCGACGCGCGCGCGCGACGAGGCGATCAAGTCGTCGCTGCAGGCGCGCGGCGTCGAGGCGCGCAGCTTCAACGCCAGCCTCCTCTTCGAGCCCTGGACCATCGCCACGCAGTCCGGCGGGCCGTTCAAGGTCTACTCGCCCTTCGCGCGCGCGTGCCGCGCCGCGCCGGCGCCCGCCGCGCCGCTGGCGGCGCCCGGCCGGCTCGCGCGACCCGCGGCCATGCCCGGCGGCCTGCCGCTCGAGGCGCTGGCGCTGCTTCCCGTCGCGCCGGACTGGGCCGGCGGCCTGCGCGCGTCCTGGACGCCGGGCGAGGCGGGCGCGCAGGCGCGCCTCGCGACGTTCCTCGCCGGCCCGATCGCCGGCTACAAGGAGGAGCGCAACCGCCCGGACATCGAGGCGACGTCGCGCCTGAGCCCGCATCTTCATTTCGGCGAGATCTCGCCGCGCCAGCTCTGGCACGCGGCGAAGCTGCGCGAGGGCGGCGGCCCCGACCATTTCGTGAGCGAGCTGCTCTGGCGCGAATTCGCCTACCACCTGCTCCACCATTTCCCGCACCTGCCGGAGCGCAACTGGCGCGACGACTTCGACGCGTTCCCCTGGGCCGAGGACAAGGCCGGGCTCGCCGCGTGGCGGCGCGGGCGCACCGGCTACCCGATCGTCGATGCCGGCATGCGCGAGCTCTGGACCACCGGCTGGATGCACAACCGCGTGCGCATGATCGCCGCCTCCTTCCTCGTGAAGGACCTGCTGGTGCACTGGCGCCAGGGCGAGGACTGGTTCTGGGACACGCTGGTCGATGCCGACCTCGCGAACAATGCCGCGAGCTGGCAGTGGGTCGCCGGCTGCGGCGCCGACGCAGCCCCGTATTTCCGCGTGTTCAACCCCGTACTGCAGGGCGAGAAGTTCGATCCCGCGGGCGACTACGTGCGGCGCTTCGTGCCGGAGCTCGCCAAGCTGCCGGCGAAGTTCATCCATCGCCCGTGGGAGGCCGACGACGCGACGCTGCGCGCCGCGGGCGTCGAGCTCGGGCGCAGCTACCCGAAGCGCATCGTCGACCATGGCGTCGCGCGCGACCGCGCGCTGGCCGCCTTCTCGAACCTCAGGAAGCCGGCGTGAGCGCCGCGGAGAATCCCATTTGAGCGCCGACGGTTCCCTCTTCCCGCGCCCAGCGGGACACGCGCCGCTCGACATCGCGGTGATCGGCTCCGGCATCTCCGGCATGTCGGCGGCCTGGCTGCTCTCCGGCCGCCACCGCGTCACGGTCTACGAGCGCGAGGCGCGGCTCGGCGGGCATTCCAACACGGTCGAGGCGGATTGCGGCGGCAGGCCCGTGCCGGTCGACACGGGCTTCATCGTCTACAACGAGCGCAACTACCCGAACCTGACCGCGCTCTTCGCGCATCTCGGCGTGCCCACGCTGGCGAGCGACATGTCCTTCGGCGTCTCCATCGACGGCGGGCGGCTCGAGTACAACGCGGGCGCATGGGCGGGGCTCGCGGCGCAGCCTTCGAACCTGCTGCGCGCCCGCTACTGGGGCATGCTCGGCGACATCCTGCGCTTCTTCCGCTCCGCGCGCGCCGTGCTGGACGGCGAGGATCCCGCGCTGACGCTTGGCGAATGGCTCGAGCGCGAGGGCTACGGGCGGGGCTTCGTCGAGGACCACCTGCTGCCGATCGGCGCCGCCATCTGGTCGGTGCCGGTGAGCGAGATGCTGGCCTTCCCGGCCCAGAGCTTCGTGCGCTTCTTCGAGAACCACGGGCTGCTCGGCGTATGGGGCCGCCCGGCCTGGCGCACCGTCGCCGGCGGCAGCCGCGAGTACCTGCGCCGCCTCGTCGCCGACTCCCGCCCCGCGCTGCGCGTCGCCTGCGCGGCGGCGTCGCTGCAGGCGGAGGCCGGCGGCGTGCGCGTCGTCGACGCGCGCGGCGGCGCGCGGCGCTTCGACCATGTCGTGGTCGCCACCCATGCCGACGAGGCGCTGGCGCTGCTCGCGGAGCCGAGCGAGGCCGAGCGTCGCGTGCTCGGCGCGTTCCGCTTCCAGCGCAACGTCGCGATCCTCCATCGCGACGCCGCGCTGATGCCGCGCCGCCGCGGCGCGTGGGCGGCGTGGAACTACCTGGCCGAGCGCAATTCCGCCGACGCGCGCGACATGTCGCTGTCGGTCACCTACTGGATGAACCGGCTGCAGGGCCTGGACCCGGCCTGGCCGCTCTTCGTCACGCTGAACCCGCTGCGCGCGCCGCGCGACGAGGCGATCATCGCAAGCTTCGACTACGACCATCCCTGCTTCGACGCGGGCGCGCATGCCGCGCAGCTCGCCCTGCCGACGATCCAGGGCACGCGCGGCATCTGGTATTGCGGCGCGTGGTGCGGCCACGGCTTCCACGAGGACGGGCTGCGCGCGGGCCTCGAGGTCGCGGAGCACTTCGGCGTGCGCAGGCCGTGGGCCGCCGCGCCGGCGCCGGCCGGCGCCGCGGAGTTCCTGCCGGAGCGCGCCGCGGCGCTGCCGCGCTGAGGGGGCGATGCCGGGCAGCTGCCTCTACTCGGGCGAGGTGATGCACCGGCGGCTGCGCCCGTTCGGGCATCGCTTCGTCTATCGCGTCTTCTCGATCATGGTCGACATCGACGAGCTGCCGGAGCTCGGGCGGCGGCTGCGCCTCTTCGCGCATAACGGCCGCGGGCTCTTCTCGCTGCGCGACCGCGACCACGGTCCGCGCGACGGCTCGCCGCTGCGCCCATGGGTGGAGAAGGCCTGCGCCGACGCGGGCGTCGACGTGGCGGGCGGGCGCATCTTCCTGCACTGCTTCCCGCGCGTGCTGGGCCTCGGCTTCGACCCGCTCTCCACCTACTGGTGCCACGGGCCGGGCGGCGAGCTGCGCGCGATCCTCTACGAGGTGAAGAACACCTTCGGCGACCAGCACGGCTACCTCGTGCCGATCGCCGCCGCGCCCGCGCCGGGCGCCACGCTGCGCCATGCGCGCGACAAGATCTTCCACGTCTCGCCCTTCATCGGCATGAGCGCGCGCTACGCCTTCCGCGTGCGCGTGCCGGAGGAGGAGCTCTTCATCGCCATCAACGAGAGCGGGCCCGACGGGCCGATCCTCGTGGCCACGCATCGCGGGCGGCGCATGCCGCTCGACGACGCGCGGCTGCTGCGCTGCTTCCTCGCCTATCCGTTCCTTTCCCTCAAGGTCCTTGGGGGCATTCACTGGCAGGCCTTGAAACTCTGGCTGAAGGGCGCTCAATTCCACTCCAGACCTCAGCCGCCTGGCGCAGGAGTGAGCGCATGAACACGCTGGACCCGCGCGTTCCGGGGGCGACGAAGGGCCTGCCGCGCAGCCTGCGGATCCTTCTCGGCCTCGCCGCGCGCATCGACACGGGAAGCCTCGTCGTCCGCACGCCGGACGGGCGCGCCTATCGCGTCGCCGGTCCGGGGCCCGGCCCCGACGCCGAGATCGTCGTCATCCGCCCGCGCATGGCCGCGCGCCTCGTCCTCGGCGGGTCGGTCGGGCTCGGCGCCTCCTACATCGACGGCGACTGGGACACGCCGGACCTCGCCGCCCTGCTGACGCTCGCGGCGGCGAACGCCGACGCGTTCACGGGCCTGCACATGGGCGCGCGCGCGGTCACGGCGCTGCGCCGGCTCTGGCATCGCCTTCACGACAACACGCGCCGCGGCTCGCGCCGCAACATCGCGCACCACTACGACCTCGGGAACGCGTTCTACGAGCGCTGGCTCGATCCCTCGATGACCTATTCGTCCGCCGTCTTCGAGCGCGAGGACGACGACCTGCGCGCCGCGCAGGAGGCCAAGTACCGGCGCCTCGCGCGCATGATGGATCTGGCGCCGGAGCAGCGCGTGCTCGAGATCGGCTGCGGATGGGGCGGCTTCGCCGAGGTGGCGGCGAAGGAGTTCGGCGCGCGCGTGACGGCGATCACCGTCTCGCGCGAGCAGCTCGACTTCGCGCGGCGGCGCATCCAGCGCGAGGGGCTGGCCGAGCGCGTCGAGGCGCGCTTCGTCGACTACCGGGACGTCGAGGGCCGGTTCGACCGCGTGGCCTCGATCGAGATGTTCGAGGCCGTCGGCGAGCGCCACTGGCCGGTCTATTTCGGCAAGGTGCGCGACGTGCTCGAGCCGGGGGGGCGCGCGGCGCTGCAGATCATCACCATCGCCGACCGCTGGTTCGAGGGCTATCGCCGCGGCGTCGACTACATCCAGCGCTACATCTTCCCGGGCGGCATGCTGCCGTCGATGGAGGCGCTGCACCGCCAGTGGGAGCGCGCCGGGCTCGCCCTCGACCGCGCCGAGTTCCACGGCCAGCACTACGCCCGCACGCTCGCGGAGTGGAACCGGCGCTTCCAGTCGGCGTGGCACGAGCTCGAGCCCATGGGCTTCGACCGCCGCTTCAAGCGCATGTGGGAGTTCTACCTCGCCTATTGCGAGGCCGGGTTCCGCACCGGCTCGACGGACGTGCTGCAGGCCGCGCTGGTGCGCAGGTAGCCGCGCGCCCGCGCTGATCCGCGGCATCGCGGCGCGCGAACAAGTGGCGTGACATCCTCGCCGACGGCGCCGCTCCCCGCGCGCATCCTCCTCGCCTATGGCGCCCCGGCGCTGCCCGCCGCGATGCTCGGCCTGCCGATGCTCGTCTACCTGCCCGGCTTCTGGGCGGAGACGATGGGCCTCGGCCTCGCCACGACCGGCGCGATGCTGCTCCTGGCGCGGCTGTGGGACGGCGTGACCGATCCCGTCGTCGGCCATCTCAGCGACCGCACGCGTGGCCGCCTTGGCCGCCGCAAGCCCTGGCTCGCGGCCTCGCTGCCGCTCGTGCTGGCCGGGGCGTGGATGCTCTTCCGGCCGCCGGAGGGCGCGGGGGCCGCGTACCTGCTGGCCTGGAGCTTCGTGCTCTACCTGGGCTGGACGATGATGCAGGTCCCGCACCAGGCCTGGGGCGCCGAGCTCAGCGAGGACTACGCGGAGCGCGCGCGCGTCGCCGCCTGGCGCGAGGGCTTCGCGCTGTGCGGCGTCATCCTCGCGGCCTCGCTGCCGGCGCTTCTCCCCGTGCTCGGCCTCGCCGGCGCGCGCGACGGCGCCGCCGCGGCGCTCGGCATGCTGGCGGTGCTGACCTGCGTCCTGCTGCCACCGGCCGGCATCCTGATGCTCGTGCTCGTGCCGGAGCCGCCGCCGCTGCGCGCGGCGGCCGCGGGGTGGCGCGCCGGCTGGACGCTGCTGGCCGCCAACCGCCCGTTCCGGCGCCTGCTCGGCGCCTGGTTCCTCAACGGCATCGCCAACGGGCTGCCCTCGACGCTTTTCCTGCTCTTCGTCGCCCACCGGCTCGGGCTCGCGGAACTGCAGGGCCCCTTCCTGCTCGCCTATTTCCTCGCGGGCCTGGCCGGCGTGCCGCTGGCCCTGGCGCTGGCGCGCCGCCTCGGCAAGCACCGGGCCTGGTGCGTGGCGATGGTCGCCAACTGCGTGGCCTTCGCGCCCGCGCCGCTGCTGGAGCCGGGCGCGGCCTGGAGCTTCGCGGCGATCTGCGTGGCCACGGGCCTCTGCCTCGGCGCGGACCTGGCGCTGCCGCCGGCGATCCAGGCCGACGTCGTCGACGAGGACAGCGCCGCGGGCGGCGAGGGCAGGGCAGGGCTCTATTTCGCCCTCTGGGGCATGGCGACGAAGCTGGCGCTGGCGCTCTCCGTGGGCATCGCCTTCCCGCTGCTCGACCTCGCGGGCTTCGTCCCCGGAGCGGGCGGCGCGCCCGGTGCCGCGCCGGGCGCCTTCGCCCTCGCGGCGCTCTACGCCTGGCTGCCGGTGGCCCTCAAGCTGGCGGCGATCGCGGCGATGTGGCGCTTCCCGATCGATGCCGAGCGGCAGGCCCGGCTGCGCGCAGTGATCCGATCGCGCGCCGGCGCCGAACAAGGAACATGAAGATCATACGCGCGGCCGCGCTCCTGCTGGCCGCCTTCGTCGCCGGTGGGTGCCAGGACATGCGCATCGAGGAGTTCGCGGGCCGCGAACCGAAGCTCGACCTCTACGAATACTTCGACGGGCGCACCCGCGCCTGGGGGATGTTCGAGGATCGCTTCGGGCGGGTCCGGCGTGAGTTCACGGTCGACATCTCGGGCCGGCGCGAGGGCGCCGACGGCTTCGTGCTCGAGGAGGACTTCGTCTACTCCGACGGCGAGCGCGAGCGCCGGGTCTGGCGCCTGCGCCGCACCGCGCCCGGCGCGTACGAGGGCCGCGCGGACGACGTCGTCGGCGTGGCGCAGGGCCGCGTCGCGGGCAACGCGCTCAACTGGCGCTACGTGCTGGCGCTCAAGGTCGGCGAGTCGACATGGAACGTCGACTTCGACGACTGGATGTTCCTGCAGCCCGGCGGCGTGATGCTCAACCGCGCGCGCGTGTCGAAGTTCGGCATCGCCATCGGCGAGGTGACGCTGAGCTTCAGCCGCGACGGCGCCGCGCGCGCCGGCTCCGCGGACTACGCCGAAGCCGCCCAGTGACCGCCGGCGCCGTCAGGCGTCCGGCCCCACCACCCCGTCGATCAGGTTCGCCGCCAGCAGCGCCTCGCTGGTGAGGGTGCTGGCGTCGCGCAGCACCGGGCGCAGCGCCGCGGGCAGCGCGCGCATCGCCTCCACCTGGCGCGCCAGCAGCGCGCGCGCCTCCGCGACGCCGACCGCCGCGAAGCGCAGCCTGTCGCCGGGCTTCATCTGCGCGAGGCTCGGCAGCGATGCCGTGGCGGTGGTCGCGATCTTCGGGTAGCCGCCGGTCGTCTGGCGGTCCGCCATCAGCACGATCGGCTTGCGCGTGCCCGGCACCTGGATCGAGCCGGTCAGGATCGTGTCCGAGATCGTGTTGAACCCGTCGCGGTGCTCGATCTCCGGCCCGTCGAGGCGGTAGCCCATGCGGTCTGCCTCGGCCGTCAGCGCGTATTCCCCCGACAGGAAGGTCGCGATCCCCTCGGCGGTGAAGCGGTCGTCCTGCGGGCCGAGGACGACGCGGATCGCGCCGTCGAGATAGGGAAGCGCGGCCGGGTCGATCGCCACGTCGGCGCCGGCGGGCGCCTTGTCCCGCGCGATGGGCAGCCGGTCGCCGGCGCGCAGCGGCCCGCCGCCCAGCCCGGAGCGCACATGGGTGGAGCGGCTGCCGAGCTCGAGCGGCGTCGCGAAGCCGCCCGCCACGGCGAGGTAGCCGCGCGCGCCGCGCCTGAGCGCGCCGACCTGGATCCGCTCGCCGCGCCTGAGCGCGAAGCTTCGCCAGGACGAGGCCGCGACGCCGGCGACGGTGAGCGCCACGTCGCCCGCGATGGCGACGCGCGCGCCCTCGGCGTCGAGCTCGAGCGTGTCGCCCGCGAGGGTGAACTCGATCGCCGCCTCGCCCGGCGGGTTGCCGACGAGGAGGTTGGCGGCGGCGAGGGCGATCATGTCCATGGCGCCCGCCGGCGTGACGCCGTTGCGCAGGTGCCCCCAGCGCCCGGAATCCTGGAGCGTGGAGAGCGGGCCGGGGGAGACGACGACCAGGGCGCTCATTCCTCGGGCTCCAGGATCGTCTCGCCGCGCTCGGCCAGAGCGTCGAGGCGCTCGAAGCGCGCGGCGTCGATCGGCTCGAACGCGACGCGCTCGCCGGGCTGGATCAGGAAGGGGGTCGCCCGGCGCATGTCGAAGAGCCGCACCGGCGTGCGGCCGAGCATGTGCCAGCCGGACGGCGCGGCGATCGACTGCACCGCCGCCTGCTGGCCGCCGATCGCGACCATGCCGGCGGGCGTGCGCAGCCGCGGGTTCGTGCGGCGCGAGATGTGCAGCCGCGGATCGAGGCCGCCGAGATAGGCGTAACCCGGCACGAAGCCGATCATGTAGACGTGGTAGGTCGCGCCGCTGTGGAGCCTGACGACCTCCGCGGCCGTCATGCCCTTCTCGTGCGCGACATGCTCGAGGTCCTCGCCATGCGCGCCGCCATAGGCGACGGGGATGCGCCAGAGGCGCCCGGGCCGCGCCTCGCCGCTCGCCGCGGCCGCCATGGCGCGCAGCCTGTCCTCCAGCGACGTCGCGTCGGCGGCGAGCGGGTCGAAGCGCACGAAGAGCGTGCGGTAGGTCGGCAGCGTCTCCAGCACGCCGTCGATCCGCGCCGCGACCACCGCGCGGTCGAGCTCGAGCACGCGCGCGCTGACCGCCGTGTCGATGCGGTCCGCGAACTCGACGACCAGGCCGCTGTCGCCGGCGGCCTTGATGCGGAAATCGCCGCTCACGCGCGCGGGTTCAGCCAGTGCAGCGGCAGGCCCGGCCGCGGCCAGTCCATCGCCACCAGCCGCCCGGAATTGGACAGCGTCACGAAGGCGGTGCGCAGCGACGGCCCGCCGAAGCAGATGTTCGTGGTGTGCAGGTCGTCCGTCTCGACCTGCTCGACGACGCGCCCGTCGGGCGCGATGACCGTGATGCACGGCGTCGCGAGGGTCGCGACGCAGACGTTGCCGCAGGCCTCGACCGCCAGTGAGTCGAAGCGCTGGTAGCGGTGCATGCCGGCGACGAAGCGCCCGCCATGCGGGCTCGGCCAGGGCGCGCGGCGGATCTCGCCGGGGCCGACGATGTCGAAGGCCCAGAGGCGGCCGCCCTCCGTCTCGGCGACGTAGAGCGTGCGGTCGTCGGGCGACAGGCCGATGCCGTTGGGCGTCAGCATTGGGTGCACGACCTCGCGCACCAGGCTGCCATCGGCGCGCGCGTAGTAGACGCCGCCCTGGTCGCGGTCGCGCGCGCGCGACTTGCCGAGGTCGGTGAACCAGAACCCGCCCTCGCCGTCGAAGACGATGTCGTTGGGTCCGCGCAGGGGCCCCATGTCGGTGGCCGTGTAGAGAACCTCGACGCGCCCGGTCTCCGGGTCGACGCGCTCGATGCGGCCGCCCGAGTAGTCGGCCGCCTGGAAGCGCGGGCGCAGCCCGTGGTCGGGATCGTCGATCCACTCGAAGCCGCCGTTGTTGCAGACATAGATCTTGCCGTCCGGGCCCATGGCGGCGCCGTTCGGGCCGCCGGGCATGCGCGCGACGAGCAGCTTGCGGCCGTCGGGCATGACGCGCGTCAGCCGCTCGCCCGCGATCTCGACCAGCACCACGGAGCCGTCCGGCATCGCGATCGGCCCCTCGGGGAAGCGCAGCCCGTCCGTGATCTCCCGCATGCCTGCCATGTACCGCCCTCCCGTCGCCGCGGCGCGATCCTAGCGTGCCCGCGCGCCCGCTGTCGCGAAGCGATCGATGGCGCGCGACGCCGAACCTTGGCTAGGCTCCGGGCGGTCATCAACCGGGAGAGGCGACATGGCGCGCGTGGACCTGAACTGCGACATGGGCGAGGGCTGGGGCGCCTACACGATGGGCGACGACGCGGCGATGCTCGACATCGTCACGTCCGCGAACGTCGCATGCGGCTTCCATGGCGGCGACCCGCTGGTGATGCACCGGACCCTCGAGCTCGCGCGGGCCAGGGGCGTCAATGTCGGCGCGCACCCGAGCTACCTCGATCCCTGGGGCTTCGGCCGGCGCCGCTTCGTCGGCGAGGATCCCGCCGACATCGAGAAGATGATCGTGTACCAGGTCGGCGCGATCGCGCAGATGGCGCGCCATGTCGGCCACCGCATCGCGCACGTGAAGCCGCACGGCACGCTGGGCAACGCCGCGCAGGAGGACGACGCGCTGGCCGACGCGATCGCGCGCACGGTGCGGGCGATCGATCCCGGCCTCGTCCTGATGGTGATGCCGGGCGGCAGCCTCGAGCGCGCCGGCGAGAAGGCCGGGCTGCGCATCGCGCGCGAGGTCTTCGCCGATCGCGCCTACGACGACCGCGGCATGCTGGTCAGCCGCAAGGTCAAGGGCGCGGTCATCCACGATGCCCGGCTCGCCGCGCAGAACGTGCTGCGCATGGTGGAGGAGGGCGCGGTGATCTCCGTCACCGGCAAGCGCGTGCCGGTCTCCGTCGACACGATCTGCGTGCATGGCGACAATCCCGCCGCGGTGGCGATGGCGTCCGAAGTGCGTACCACGCTTGAACGGGCCGGCGTCGATGTCCGGCCGCTGATCGCGGTGGCATGATCCCCGCGCCCGCCATGCCGATGGCGGGCGCCGGACACGGGGATCGATGCCGATGGACACGCTCGCCTTCCTGCTCTTCTGCCTCGCGGCCTTCTACGTCGTCGCCTGGACGATGCTGAACGAGCGGCTCGGCGAGCACGGCCGCGGCCGCGGGCCGATCGCGATCCGCCGCGAGGAGCCGGCCGCGGCGCGGCGCGCGCGAGGGGCGCCGGGGGGCTGAACGCCGCGCGGGGCCGGCGGGGGCCCGGCGATGCGCGCCTACCTTTTCGTCCTGATCTACGCGGGCATGCTGCCGCTCGCGCTGCTCTCGCCCTTCGCGGGCGCGATGATCTGGGCGTGGCTCTCGCTCATGTACCCGCAGAGCCAGACCTACGGCTATTTCTCCTTCGGCTTCGCCGCGCCCGTCGCGGCGCTGACGCTCGCCGCCTTCCTGCTGTCGCGCGAGCGCGCCCTGCCGCCGTCCACCGCGGTGGCCTGGTCCATGGCGGGGATGATCCTCGCCTGCGGCATCGCCCACGCCACGGCGATCGACCGCGAGATCGGCGCGGTGCGCTGGGACACGATCTGGAAGGGGCTGCTGCTGGCGCTGGCGACGCTCGCGATGCTGCGCACGCAGCTGCGCATCCACGCCTTCGTCTGGATCGTCGCGCTGTCGATCGGCTATTTCGGCCTCAAGGGCGGGCTGTTCACGCTGCTCACCGGAGGGCGCTACAGGGTCGTCGGCGCCGATGGCTCGATCATCGGGGACAACAACCACCTCGCCGTCGCGCTCGCCATGGTGCTGCCGCTCGTCGCCTACCTCGCGATGCACGCGGAGAGCCGCCTGCTGCGCGCCGCCTGCTGGGTCGCGGCGCCGCTCGTCGCGGTCGGCGCGCTCTTCACGTACTCGCGCGGCGGCGCGCTGGCGCTGGGCGCGATGGCCGCGCTCGCCTGGCTGCGCTCGCGCCACCGCCTCGCGGCACTGGTGCCGATCGGCCTGCTGGCGGTCGCCGCCTTCGCCTTCGCGCCCGAGGCCCTTGTCGAGCGGCTCGGCTCGATCGACGACTACGGCAGCGACCCCTCGGCGATGGGCCGGCTCGCGATCTGGCGCGTCGCCCTCGAGCTCGCGCTGCGCAACCCGCTGACCGGGGTCGGCTTCCAGGCGACGGCGCTGCCGCATGTCGTCGCGCAGGTCGATCCGACGGTGACGCCGCGCGCGGTCCACAACTCCTACCTGGAGGCCTTCGCCGAGGCGGGCGGGCTCGCGCTCGCCTGCCACCTCGTCATGATCCTCGCCGCGGCGCTCGACCTGCGCCGCACGCGCCGCGCGACCGCGGGCGTCGCAGGCTGGCGCTGGGCGCACGACCTCTCCGGGATGATGCAGGCGTCGCTGCTCGCCTACTGCGTCGGCAGCTTCTTCATCTCCTTCGCGTTCTACGACGGCTGGTGGTACCTCGCGGTGCTCGCGACGGCGCTGCGCGTGCACGCCTGCACCGCGCTGGCGCCACCCGGGCGAGTCGTCGCCGCGCGCGCCGCGACGCTCGGCGCCGTGGCCGCCCGGGGCCGGTGATGCGCGAGGCGGTGCTGCCCGCGCTGCGCTGGACGGCGCTTGGGCGCCTCGGCGCGCAGGCGCTCTCGCTCGCGGCGACGCTCGTCGTGGTGCGCATCCTCGGCCCGGCGGAGTACGGGCTCTTCGCGCTGTGCATGGCGCCCGTCACCTTCCTCGGCGCGCTCGTCGTCGTGGCGCCGTCCTGCCTGGTCATCCGCGCGAGCGCGCCGCGCGAGGACACGCGGCGCGCGACGGGCCTGCTCGTGGCGCTCGTCGCGCTCGCGACCCTCGCGATGGCGCCGGTCGCCGCGGCGATCGCCTGGTCGCAGGAAGACGAGCGGGTACTCGCGCTCTGCGTCGCGCTCACGGCCTTCGTGCTCTGGCCGCATGCGCTCTCGGCCGCCTGGCAGGCCTCCTTCGAGCGGCGGCTCGACTTCCGCGCGGTCTCCATGGTCGAGCTCGCCTCGGGCCTGGCCTCGACCGTGGCGACGGTCGGGTGCGCGCTCGCGGGCGCGGGCGTCTGGGCGCTCGCGGCGGGCGCCGCGGCCGCCTCGGCGACGCAGTTCCTGCTGCTGCTCGCGGCGATGCGCGGCGACGCGCTGCCGTCCTTCGACTTCCGCCGCCTCGCCCGCGCGGACGCCGCCTATGGCGGGCGCGTCGTGCTCGGCACGCTCGTGACGCAGGCGCTGGAGGCGGCGGAGACGATCCTGCTCGCGCGCTTCCTCGGCGCGGTCGAGCTCGGCGCGTGGCGCACGACGCGCGAGCTCGTCAACGTGCCGATGGGCAAGGCGATGCCGATCGTGAACCGGGTCGGCTTCCCCGCCTATGCGCGGCTCGGCGGCGATGCCGCGGCGGCACGGCACTACGCGCTTCTCTCGCTGCAGGTCTTCGCGGCCGTCTTCGTGCCCGCCTACTGGGGGCTCGCCGCCGTGGCGCCGCACGCCGTGCCGCTCGCCATGGGCGCGCAATGGGCGCAGGCCGTGCCGCTCGCCGCGATCTTCGGGCTCTTCCTGCCGTTCAGGCTCCTGCAGTACTGCCTTGTCCTGCCGCACCAGGGCCTCGGGAACGCGGCGCTCGTCAACCGCGCGACGCTGCTGGCGGGCGGTGGCGCGCTCGCGGGCCTCGCGGCCGGGCTCTCCTTCGGCGCCGCCGTGGCCGCCGCCTGCATGGCGCTCGCGGGCGCCGTCGGCCTCGTCCTCGCCGCCGACCGGGCGCGTCGTCCCCTCGGCCTGTCCTGGGGCGACATCGCCGGTGGTTGCGCGCCGACGCTGATCGCCGCCGCTGCGATGGTCGCCGCGGTCACCGCCGCGCGCCTGGCCCTGCCCCCTGACTGGTCCCACGCGCAGGCGCTCGCGGCGCTCGTGCCGCTGGGCGTCGCGGTCCATGGCGCCGCCTTCCTCGCGCTCGACCGCGGGCGCCTGCTGCGCCCGGCCCTCTCGATCCTGCGCGACATCGCATGCCGTCGATGAGGCGCCTGGTCGTCGCCGACAGCATCGTCGATGGCGCCGAGCACGCGCCGTTCAACGCCGGCATGCTCCACGCACTCTCCGTCGCGCTCCCGCCAGGCTGGCGCATCGAGTTCCATGCCGGCGCCGCGCATCGCGACTGCGTCCTCGGCCTTCTCGAGCCGGCG
>Ga0068872_10001107_pt1 | contig 21807 bp, 12 predicted proteins | sample NOAtaG_7_FD_66441 | JGI IMG/M metagenome (GOLD analysis project Ga0068872, IMG submission 66441) | Freshwater lake microbial communities from Lake Erie, under a cyanobacterial bloom - NOAA_Erie_Diel1S_2200h metaG | ecosystem: Environmental > Aquatic > Freshwater > Lake | place: USA: Ohio, Lake...
CCAGTGATTGCGTTGTCACAGCTCTCACGTGCGGTTGAAGGGCGTCAGAGTCACATACCGATGTTGAGTGACTTGCGTGAGTCAGGCTCAATTGAGCAAGACGCAGATATCGTGATGTTCATTTATCGCGATGAGTTGTACAATAAAGAGAGCGACAAAAAAGGCATTGCCGAGATTCACATTGCCAAGCATCGTAACGGTCCAGTCGGGGTGGTAAATATGCGATTTGACCCATCTACAACCCGATTTTCTGATTTGACGTATCGCACACCTGAGGGGTACTAATAGATGGCTGCGCCGTCAACAACCCGACAGGGACTCGTGCCGCTACCACCTACATTTGTGGAGCGACATTTGGTGCATATCACCAATATTGTCGAGCTCAAAGTGACGCTGCACTTGTGTGCTTTGGTGGTGCAACAACGGAGCCAACCGCGGCGTGTGAGTTGGGAGATGCTGGTTGTTGATCCGCTGGTACGCCAAAGTATGATTGCGGTGGCACCCCATAGTGATGTTGAGGATGTACTGGCTGAGGGGCTGGCAGCGGCTGTGCAACGCGGTACTGTGTTACATGTGGTACAACCTGACAAACATGGCCGAGCTATCAACTGGTATTTGGTGCGTACCGACGCCAATGAGGCTTGGGCAGATGCGCATGATGTTTCAGCGAGCGATGAACCTGCGGTGGTCAAAGAAGTCCCGTCGTTGGTGACGTTGTATGAGCAACATCTCGGGGTTGTGACGCCGTTTATTGTGTCTGAGCTGAAACGTGCTGAACAGCGATATCCGTCAGGGTGGATTGAAGAGGCGATGCGTGAGGCGGTCGTGGCAAATGTGCGATCATGGCGCTATGTCAGCAAAATTCTGCAACGCTGGGAGAGTCAAGGTCGCGGTGACCGCCAAGGACACGCAGGGCCGGGTAATCAGACCGTAGCAATTGATGCCGATCGCTATACAAGCGGTGCATACGGCGACTTGTTCCGCCGAGGGAGTGATACGAGTGACCTCGAATCGATGTCCTAATTGTGGTGGCGTGGGGTACTACAAAGAGTCGGTGCCGTTTGGGCATCCGCGCTTTGGCGTGCTGATTCCGTGTCGGTGCAAGCTGGCAGAACGTGAGCAACGCCAAGCGGCAGAATTGCTGCAGATGAGTAACTTGGCGGCGTTTCAAGACAAGACGTTTGAGACGTTCGATACCGAGATGCGTGGGGTAAAGCGTGCATATCATCGGGCTGTCGAGTTTGCCCAACGCCCCACCGGGTGGTTGGTCTTTTTTGGAAATTACGGGGTCGGTAAGACACATTTGGCGAGTGCAATTGCCAACGAACTCCTCAAACAAAATTATCGCGTGTTGTTTGCGGTGGTGCCCGATTTGCTTGATCATTTGCGTTCAACATTTGGGCCATCGAGTGAAATACAGTATGACCAACGGTTCGAGATGATTCGCGATGCATCGGTGCTCATCCTCGATGATTTGGGGACTGAGAATACCACCCCATGGGCGCGTGAAAAGCTTTTTCAGATTATTAATCATCGCTATAACGGGCGGTTGCCCACGGTAATTACCAGTAATCGGCGTCCCGAAGAAATCGAGCCACGTATTTTTTCACGCATGAGTGATCGCTCGATTTGTGATGAATTTATTATTATGGACGGTGATGATTATCGTCGTATTCCGTTAACTCAGCGTCGCAAAGGGCCACGTCCACCACGCAAAGCATAAGCACCTGAAGCGTTGCTGATATATGCGTTATTTGTGCAGAATCTGCGGGTTTCGTATTGCCATATATCTTTGACTCAACTACAATATGTAATACATTCGATATGTGATACCACGGGGCGGCATGAACGAATTCACTGACAATTTAGGGCGGATGATTGAAGCACTTAATCCATTTTTTGGTGGGTTGGGGAGCTGGCTCGATGTCACAATTGTCACGTTAATCATCTATTTTGTGTGGCGATCAATTGAAGGATCGCGTGCGCCTCGTTTGGTCTTGGGTATCGCGATTATTGTGCTTGTGTATGTGTTGAGTGAGGTCTTACAGCTGACCATGGTGGGGTGGATTATCAGTAATATTGTCCAGCCGGCAGTGGTGGTTGCGATACCGGTGGTGTTCCAATCGGAATTACGGCGATTACTTGAGTCGATTGGGCGGCCTGAATTTTTTGAGCGATTCAGATGGTTGCGCTTTTGGGAGCGCCAAAACGATATTATTGATGCTGGGCGGTTGGCGGTGATTACCACGGTGGCTCGGACTGCTGGGGCATTGTCGCAGCAAGGGACTGGGGCGCTTATTGTCTTCGAAAACAAAAACAGCTTGCAGGATTATATCGATGGTGGGGTCAAACTTGACGCCGAGGTATCACAACCGTTGTTGGCGACGATTTTTTATCCGAGTACGCCATTACATGATATGGCTGTGGTGATTCGTGGGACACGCATTATTGCGGCCAATGTGATGTTGCCGATTAGTGAGGATATGACAAGTGCGCGGCGATACGGGACACGCCATCGTGCTGCGCGTGGATTAACAGAGCGTACCGATGCGATAGTCGTGGTGGTATCAGAGGAGACGGGTACTATCTCGTTGGCATATGATGGGGTACTGCATCGTCAACTCAATGAACAACGCCTTATTGACGAGGTGAGTGCACTCCTGATGAATCCTGGCAACCGAGTTGGACAAAAGTCAGGAGCAGGTGCATGAACCGATTACCACGTTGGAGCCTGATCCTGATTTCTTTTGCGATTGCGCTGAGTTTGTGGGCGTTCTTGTTTGTGCGGGCAAATCCGACCAACAATCAAATTAAATCGGGCATATTAGAGGTCAAGAACTTAGCACCGAATTTGGTAGTCATCGATGAGACAGGACGGCGCCAAACGACGTTCCCTGTGGTTGAGGCCCAAATTTTTGCGGCACAAAGCGCGTTTAGTCAGTTACCTGCAGCAGGGTTGACGTTTTATGTGGATGTTGCAGATAAGGGACCAGGAGAGTACGAACTACCGGTGCAGGTTGATTGGCGTCCAGAGTGGGGATATTTTCGCTCTGAAATACGGGCTGAACAGCAAGTCGTTACGATTCGCCTCGAGGAGGTCATCAGCAAGGTATTTGTTCCCGAGATTGAAACAACGGGTGTGAGTTCGGATGCGGTATATAATCGGTCATCGACATTGGCTGATCCGACAACCGAAGTGACGGTTACTGGGCCACAAACGTTGGTGAATCAAGTCGAGGGGGCACGCTTGCGCTTCGCCTATAATGCATCGCAAATGGGGTCCACAGAGAGTATCGTGGTGGTGCCAGTCAACGCCCAAGGGGAGCAAGTGTTTGGGGTTGATGTGACACCATCACAAGTTGATGTGGTGGTCATTGTTGAACCGAAACTCGGTATTCGCTCGGTGGTGATTGTGCCAAATTTGGTTGGTGTGGTAGCGTCGGGGTACGAGATTACGTCGATTGAGGCTGATCCGCTAACGGTTGCTATTCAGGGTGATGTACAGACCATATCAAATACCACGACCATTGATACGGATGCTATCTCTGTGATGGGTTTGAGTCAAACGTTTACACAAACGGTCGCACTGAAACTCAATAATGTGTCATTAGTTGATGTCAAAAACACGACTGCAAAAGTACGCGTTGAAATTGCACCGATTGAGCGGAACACGCGGATGCGCTTGCTTGTGCCTATCGAAATTCGTGATGTGCCTGAGGGATTTGTGTTTGTCACCAATCCAGCCGTGTATGTACTTGATGTCTTAATTGAACCCGAGGCGTTGCGGCGCAACGCACTAGGACTCGTACAGGCATTTATCAGTGTGGGGGAATGGGACATTGCACAGCCGAGTCGACAAGTGCAGGTGTTACTCCCGGCGAATATTCGTCGCGAAAGTGAGCTTACATTTGTAAATGTGCAACAAGTTGCTCCGTCGGTTGCCACGCCCGAAGCTCCATTAATTGAAGAAACGGCGACAGCTGAGATTGAGCCTGAGGTGACAGGGACGGTGGTGACGACAACGACACCTATTGTGGTAACCACGACAGCGATTGTGGCAACAATGACACCAACTGTGGTGCCTACGCTGACGATGACCTCCACGCCAGTAGTGAGTGATAACTAGACCAAGTAACATGTTTTAACAAATTCTGCTATCATGTGATGGAGTTTGTTACTCAATCGATAGAGGTGATTCATGTCATTGACACGTGCCGAAGTAATGCGTGTAGCCGATTTGGCGCGATTACGCTTAAGTGATAGTGAGATTGACGCGATGCAGCACCAGTTGTCGCGTATTTTGGAGCATGTCAGTGCGTTGCAAGCAGTTGATGTAACTGGTGTAGAGCCGACGGCGCAGGTCACTGATTTGGTGAATGCACTACGTGAGGATACCAATCGTACCTCATTAGGACGCGATCAGGCACTCCAAAATAGTGCTGACACGAGCCAAGGCATGTTCCGCGTAAAAGCCGTGTTTGATGAGCAATAATGAGTGGTACTGTTGTACTGTATCGTTGGTATGCTGTTGGTAGTGTGTACCATGACCTACTGACGTGCGGTATAATGGTAGTTGTTGTGTGCATGCGCATCTGCGCAAAGTAAGAGGGGTATCACGTGGCATTTACAAATCCACTTAATATATTGTTGGGCGCATTTGGCCGCGACCTAGGCATTGACCTTGGTACTGCGAATACGTTGGTGCATGTGCGCGGTCGTGGGATTGTCATCAGTGAACCCTCAGTTGTCGCTATCGACAGCAAAACGAAAGATGTGATTGCAGTAGGGGCTGACGCCAAGGCCATGGTAGGCAAAACCCCTTCGAATATTATTGCGGTTCGTCCGCTTAAAGACGGCGTTATTGCCGACTTTGAAGTGGTCGAGAAGATGATTAAGCACTTCATTGAAAAAGCGCACGAGCGCTCACTCGGGTTGATTGCCCCACGGCCGCGTGTGGTGATTGGCGTGCCCTCCGGTGTGACGCAAGTCGAGATGCGCGCGGCCCGTGATGCAGCACTGAATGCGAATGCCCGTGAGGCATACGTCGTCGAAGAACCGATGGCTGCGGCAATTGGTGCCGGCTTGCCTGTTGATGAACCAATCGGTTCGATGATTATCGACATCGGTGGTGGTACAACAGAGGTTGCGGTTATCTCGCTTGGCGGTATTGTTGTTAATCACTCGATTCGGACAGCTGGTGACGAAATCGACGAGGCAATTATTGAATTTGCTCGTCGTGAGTATAACTTGCATATTGGCGAGCGCATGGCTGAGCGCGCCAAGGTCGCTGCAGGGAGTGCCTATCCCCTTGACGAAGAGCTCAAAGTGGTGTTGCGCGGTCGCGACATGTTGACGGGTTTGCCCAAGTCGGTCGAGGTATCAAGCGTTGAGCTACGCGAAGGTATCGTTGGCCCGATTAATACAATTTTGGCAGACATTCGCTCGGCAATCGAAGAGACGCCGCCCGAGTTGTTGGCTGATGTCATGGAGCATGGCATTGTGCTTGCGGGTGGTGGTGCGCTATTGCGCGGCCTTGACCGTCGTATTGCCGCAGAGACGCGCATGCCTGTCTATGTTGCCGAAAACCCCCTTTCGTGTGTGGCACGTGGCGCCGGTAAGATGGTCGAAGAGTTTCAAAATCCGGTCTATCGTGACATCTTGACTGCCACTCAGCGTACTCGTCGCGTAAAGTACTAACGCGTGAAGGTTCGACACCGAATAGTTGTAGACGAGGTATGTGGGTATGCGTGACCGTTCGTCATTCCGATCAAGTGGTGGTGGATGGCGCAACTCGGTGGCGTTTGGCCTCTTTTTGTTCTTGGCGTTGCTCTTTTTCTTACTTGATCATCAGGGCATTCTTACGCCAGCGCGCAGTGTTATCTCTAGCCAGATTATGCCTGTCATGGGGCAGATTCAGCAGTTTAATCAGCGATTATCCGCAGTATTTGCTGGACCACTGGATTTACAGCGTATCGTGAACGAACGTGATGCCTTGGCCAAAGAAAATAGTGATCTCAAAGCGCAAATAATTCGCATTCCCAAACTTGAACTCGAAAATCGTCGCCTGCGCGAGCAACTCCGTATTGAACAAAGCTATCCGTGGCGCTTAATTGGGAGCGAAATCGGTGTGCAGTCGTTGTCTGACGGTCGCCGTGTGGCGATTGTCGGTGTCGGGAGCGAAGATGGCGTGCAAGTGGGGATGGCTGTGATTGGTCGCCAGCAAAGTAGCCCGCCTTCTTTGGTCGGTGTTGTTGATGAAGTAGGCCCTCGGAATGCGAATGTATTGCTGATTAGTGATTACAGTAGTGCAGTCAGCGTGCAACTTTTTCGTGGTGATACGGTTGTGCGTGGCATTGTGCGTGGTACGCTACCGCGTGAGGGCGTGTTACGCATGGACGAGATTGAACGCGATGGTGATGTCGCGGTTGGCGATACGGTTGTTACTGCAGGGCTTACTCGATTGTTTGGGCCATCACTGCCGAATTCGGCAATTCCGTCTGATATCCCTGTCGGTATTATCAAAGATGTTCGCCTTGATGGGCGTAATAAGGTTGCTGATATTCAGCCATTTATTGATCCTGAAATGGTGAATTACGTATGGATAATACAAAACGACGTAAAGTAGAAGAAAATATCTGGTTTGAGATACGGGTCATTGGGTTTATTTTAATTATTTTGCTGGGGCAACGATTGTTTGTACCGTCGCTGTTCGGCGTCCCTGTCAATATATTACTCCTGCTCGTGGTGTTGCAAGTACTGATTGAGCCATTTAGTCATATGGCGCGTTGGGCATTTTATGGTGGTTTGATGCTTGATGTTATCGGTGGAACATGGTTGGGATGGCATGCCGCCCAATTGTTGGTTGCCATGATGGTGGTTTATCTGTTGCTTGCACGTGTGACCAGTGAGAAATGGATTCTGCCGGTGGTTGCTGTGTTTATCGGTGGCGTGGCATATCACTTGGTTAATATTGTATTTATGTGGCTGCTGATTAGCAGATTTAGTCTGGTTGAATACGGCGTAGTGGTGCTGATTCCTGAGTTACTTGTGTTACTTGTGCCCGCATTACCGGTATTTTTGTTGTTGCGCTGGTTGCGTTCTATTCGTCGTGGTGAAGTGCCCATTGATGTGTATTAGCGCTCCATCAGTGCGCCTGGCATGAGGTGATATATGCGCATGTTTTTGCCCAAAATGGTCGTGTTGATTATTTTTGTGGTGCTGAGTACACGACTCTATATAATACAAATTATCGAGACCGATGCTGATCGATATCGGTATTCCACGTCGTCTAATACCACGCGGTATGTGCCGATTCGCCCGATTCGTGGTGAAATTTATGCAAGCGATGGGGAAACGCTCCTAGCGGAAAATATGCCGATTTATACGGTGGCCATCCAGGTAAGTGATTTGCCACCCGAGGGCTCGGCCGCACGTAAACAGGTATTTGCACAATTGAGTCAGGTGTTGACGATTACGAATACCCTGACGATTTCACCAGCTATTGTGCTCGAAAACGATAAAGTACTCCGTGATGCATTACGTACAACTCTTGGTGATGATACACTTGGCAAGTTTGTCAAAAATGATCAAGTATTGCCGCTCGAAATTACCGTAAGCCCAGAGAATATGTTTGGAGCTACACAAATTGTTGAACGCCATGCTCCGATTGTGCGCTATATTCCACGTTGGAATTCGCCAATCGGCAGCGATGATGCAGCATTACTCCGCGATGTTGATAGTGCGTTGGCGGATTTGAGTAGCGCACTCGAGATTACTGGCACCCTCGTGATCTCGCCTGCCATGCAAGTTAATCAGCGCCCTGAATTGCGCAATGACTTGATTCGTGTGTTTGGTGAATCAATTACCACGCAAATCGATGATGTGGCAGTGCGTACATGGCTGACTGGCGAAGTACTCCCCTCACGCGTTGTTGATGCGTTGCGGCTCAGTGAGCAGTTTACCCGCACGCTTAAACTTGAGAATCCGATTGAGCAACAGGTGAGTACCAGTGACACGCCGCGTTATCAGAATATTGTGGTCAAGCGCGACGTGGATCGCACCGTAGCAATGGTCATCAAAGAAAATGCAGCAAACTTGCCAGGTGTGGTTATTGAACAGGATTATCGTCGTCGCTATCCATTAAGTAGTGATGTACAATCGCTCTCGCATGTGCTTGGGTATATTGGTCGAGTAGGTTCGTGTGAGCTCGTCCGCCAAAACCCGGCGCGATCATGGGTGGCGGGATTACTCGATTCGATTGGCAACTCGGTCGAGTGTGGTATTTTGCAGAAAAAAATCAACCCATTTGAGTTGGGTATTGCACGCTATCAGAACGATGATCAAATCGGTAAAAGTGGCGTTGAAGCGAGCTACGAAGATAAAATGCGTGGCCAGGTAGGTATCGAATCGGTACTCGTTGATACGCTTGGGCGCCCAGTGCGTGAATCACAAGTGGTGCAACCTACGCGCGATGGCGATAGTTTGATTTTGACAATAGATATTGAGTTCCAACGTCAAGTCGAACAAATCATGCGCAACTGGATTCGTGAGGCTGAACGTCGACGTGTCAGTATCACCGATGAAACCTCATACAAACGCAGCTACTTACCGATGCAGAGTGGGGCTGCGGTTGTCATCGAGGTGAATACAGGACGTATTCTTGCGATGACAAGTTGGCCATCCTACGACAATAATATTTGGGTGGATGCAAGTCGTGCCGATGAACTGGTGGCGTTGCTGAATCCGCCGCCTGCACAACGTGCCGAGAATCAGCGTCTCGCGCCCTTGACCAATCGCGTAATCTCAGGCCAATACCCACCAGGATCGACGCTCAAGCAATTTGATGCGGTCATTGCCCTGCAAGAGCAGGTTATTCTGCCGACAACTAGGATCCGCGATCCCGGTGAACTCATCCTCAAAGACCAATATGTCGAGGATCGCTTTTATCGCTTTGTGAATTCGGTGCCACGTGATAATGGTTGGATTGATGTAACCGAGGCGTTGATGCGCTCGTCGAACATCTTCTTTATGACAGTGGCTGGTGGCAACAAAGAGGGTGTGGTGAACCTCAATGTGAACGAGCAGACTATTCCGCAGGGGTTGCAAATTAACAAGCTTGCGGATGGCCTGACGAAGTTTGGTTTTGGTCAGCCCACTGGGGTCAAGATCTTTGGAGAGCAACCTGGACGTGTGCCAACACCCGGTTGGAAGCAACAAGCGCTCCGCGCGGCTTGGACAACTGGTGATACGTATAATGCGTCGATTGGTCAAGGTAATTTGGAGGCCACGCCATTACAACTGGCGATGGCGGGGGCAGCTGTGGCGAATAACGGCAAAATTTATCGTCCCCAAATTGTCAAAGCTGTGATGGCACCAGACGGGACAATTATCGAGGAAATCCAACCCGAGTTAATTCGTACGTTGGATTTTAATCCGTCATATTACGAGGTCTCACGTATTGGCATGTACCGATCAGTAGTCGAGGGGTTTAATGTGGCGGCGCGCCAAGAGTGCTCAGGGTTGTCGATTGCCGGCAAAACAGGTACTGCTGAGTTTGGTCCTGAGATTACCGTGCGCTATCCAAATGGCACCACTGGCATCGTGCGCCAAAGCCATTCGTGGTTTATGGGTTTTGCACCATACGATAATCCACAAATTCAAGTTGTATTCTTGAGTGAGGGGAGCGGTGATATGAATGACGGTTCGTCAACGATTGCCGTTCCAGCAGTGACCCAAATAATGCAAGCATACTTCGGCGTTACTGGCCCGAGCCCACTCCCTGCTGGGTGTCAACGTGGTATGCCGCCACTTCCTGATTCAGTCAACGAAGAAGTGCTTGACCCGAGCGAAGTATACGATCGCCGCGCTTCGTAAGCTATCTACCCTACCTGGGTGAGTACCGTTACGTCGCCCCTCCTTCGATTTGGTCACGTGGACCAGCGCAGGAGGGGCCGTTTGTTTTTGAAAATCCTCTTTGTAATGCGATATGTGTTAATTTGATATCAAATATTCATTTTGAGTACTGTTATTTAAAGTATAAAATTACAAAAAGATTACAAATAACTTGACATTTGTCATAATTCATCATATACTCATCATCACAAGTCTGTAATCTAATTGTAATCTAATGCAAATGTCACCAATAATGCGAGGTGAGTGATGTACGTACCATATCAACCAATAATCAGTAGTGGAGTATCGTGGCGGTTGCCGTCAGTGATAAGTGAGTTACCGCCAACGCGTTTGATGCAGCTTGAGCAGCGGTTACAGGACATCTTGGGTCAATCGATTGTAGTGACACGTGGTCTATTGATTGCAGTAGGCCTGAGCGCACTTGTTGGGAGCACGTTAGGCCAACAGATCGGCATCAGTGTTGCGTTGGTGATGTCACTCGTGATGTTGGTATTGGTGCATCGCATGACGGTACCGTATGGTGCGCGTTTGGCGATCGACGGTGCGGTTGTGGCACTGATGATTACGGTCACGGGCGGTATGATGAGCCCGATTATCGGATTGACGTTAATTTTGATTCCATTGGGTGCACTGCACGGTGGATTTCGTGACAGTGTGGCAGCGACATGTATTGGCATCATCACGCTGTTGATGGTGGGCATTCTTGATGCGCCAATCGTAAGTGATGGATGGACTGTTGTGTTGTTGGCGCAGTTTGTCGCAGGTGTGGCCGTTTCGTGGATGAGCAAACTGGTGATGAGTGCAGTGGCATGTTTATATACGGGTGTCAACCACATGTCGATCCCGACGGTCAAGGCAGTGCCAAGTGCTGACCGATTTGCAGAGTGGCAGCGCAACAGTTTGAGCGTCGTCGATGCACGGACACCACAAGAGCTGATGCGCATGGCGCGTGAGCTCGGACAAGCCATTGCCGGTGCCAATGTTGAGTTTTATATGGATAACCAGCCGTTGCCGAATTATGGTAACAGCGATGATTATCTGGTGATTAGTTCGTCACACGGCGCTGAGCGTTGCCACTTGTTGGTACATCGTCATCCGGCCACGGTGGACTATATGCAACATGACGCGTTGGCGCAGTTGTTGGTGCTAGTGCGGTTGCGTAGCGCCACATTGATGGACAGCGAGCGTCGTGAGCGCGATCAGCAAGCCATGATGGTGTTGTGGCAGATGACCGGTCAAACCGAGCCGACATTAACGCAAGTCGAAGCGAGCCAGCAGTTGGTTGATGTATTAGGGCTTCATGGTATTGCCATGGTCAATTTGACTGCCGATGGTGGTATTGATGCTCAATGGCAAACACCTGATGATGTGCAGCTGGTGAGCTCATTAACGATTGACCAGGTGGCATACATTCACGAAGCAGTGATTGACGAACAGATGATTACCGATCATGCGCGCAATGTATTGGTGGTGCCACTGTTGCAACAGTCAACGCACCGACAGGCGTTGGTCGTGCATGGTGCAATTGACGACGAGGGTGTTCAGCGCATCATGATGATTTTTGCTGATATGGTTGTGCGCTTTTGCCGACTGACACACATGACGGTGTAATGGGATAGTGACTGTGCGGCGCATTATGCGCCGCACCGAGTGCCGTGAGGGTGGGTAAGCGCACGCTTCGTTGGAGTCAATGAACGGTCCAACGACACATTGGTTGAATTGAAAAGTCATTTATGAGCGACGTGTCAACGTGGATTACATCTTATTTCGCTGCATTACACGCATTGCCAGTCTCGGATACGGGACGTGGCACGCTCCCACTTACATTACAAACCATTTCAAATGATCGGGGTCGCCAGCAACCATTGACTTTACGCCATGCGTTTGAGCAGCATGCGCGGTTGCTGATTATTGGTCCAGCTGGATCAGGCAAAACGACGATGATGGTGCAGTTGGCGCAACAGTTAGCCGATCAAGGCGTTGGCGACACGCGGGCAGCCAAGCACAAAGCATCAAGCTACTTGCCGATATATATTGATTTGCGGCAATTTGTTGATTCACTCGAGCAGACGATTCAGACGATGTATGGTGGTGGTACTCCACCATCGTGGCGCGAGCTTAGTAGCCGGTCGCTGGTCGTGTTAGTTGATGGTCTCGAGCAACTTCCGCATGATGTGCAGTTGATGGCGCTGTCGCATTTGTCATCGGTGATGAACACACTCGGTGCGCAGGCACGCTGGATTCTCAGTTGCCGCAGTGAGGCGTTGTCGTTATTCCGCTCGTGGTTTAACAGCGCCGAGGTGCGCGCGATCCGCCCATTACAGGCCACTGATGTATTGTCGTATGTGCGGACGCATTGTAGTGACGCATTTGCCGACACTCTAGCTCAAGACGACACCATTCTATCTTTGGCTGGGCGCCCACGCTGGCTCGATGGGTTGGTTGATGCGTATCAACAAACCAAGTCACCAACACAGATTATCGTGCGCAGTGGTTGGTTGTGGGATTGGTTTGAGCAGATTCTGAATCGGCTCAATGCTGATAGCCACAATGCTGAGCAGTTGTTGTTGAAATTGCATAGCCATTTTGCTGATTCGAACGATGACTGGGCCTTGGTTGATGTGGCACAACAGCTACGCACCGCAGTTAGTAGCAATGCAGTCATCGCCCATCAACTGTTAGGTGCGCCGGCAAGCGATGCCGACATTATTGCGTTGCAAGCCCTGATGAATGCCGGGTTGCTCCAGTTTGACTACGAACAACAATTGGTCTCATACCGACATGTCATGGTGCGTTCGGCCGTTCGTGCGCGTGTCTGGCTCCAAAAGAACCCTGCCGATTGGACGGTGACACAGATTTCTGGTGACGATGATGCGCTGGCAGTTGCGGTTGATCTAGCTGAAAAACGTCCACAAGTGGTTAAACGACTACTTGAATTAGGTATGACGCGCCCGGCGGTCAAAGCAATTATTCATGGACCGCATGCGAGTCAAGTAAAATCACTCCTCCAGTCTGCTGGTGTGACCAGCGCATCGGCGCGCATGGATATCGCCGAAATCCTGCAGTCAGAAGGGGCGTATACCCACGCACGGCAACAACTTGAGGGGATTACCGGCGATCAACGCAATGACAGCACGGTGATTCGGCGTATTGCCGAGTTGGCCATGTTCCAAGAGGATTGGCCAGCTGCGGTACAGGCATACGAGTATGTCTCGCGCTTGCAACCCGACGATTTGCATAGCCGCACGCAACTCGCCGTCGCCTACGGCAAAATGGGGTCACTCGAGGCTGCCACAGGCTCCCTGAAAAATTTGCTTAACACCTATCGCCGTCATGGCGCCACTGTCGCCAAAGAACTTGGTAGTTTGTATGTGCGCCAAAACGATTATTCTGCCGCACTCGATGCCTTTAATGAGGCGATGCGCGATGTCCAAGATGATCCGGTGTTGTATCGTGCCAAAGGCCAGGTGCTTGAGACGCTAGGGCGTGTTGATGAAGCCCATGATTTGCTCCAGGGAGCGCTGAAGAGCGTTGGTGATCACCCTGATATTCTGGTTGCGCTGGCCCGGACGAGTTTGCGTCGCAACGAACGCGTTGCTGCCAAATCATTTATTGACAAAGCTATTCAGCATGCGCCGTTCGATGCAACAAATCATGCGATTTTGGCACGGGTACGGATGGCGAATAGTGATGGTGCTGGCGCATGGGCCGCCGCCCAACGTGCCGTTGAACTTCAACCGCAGGACGATCAACTCTACATGGAACTCGGCGCAATCGGTCAGCAACATGGCGAACTTGACGCAGCGATTGCTGCGTACCAGAAGGCCATTGAGTTGGCGCCTACGAACATCGAGGCGCAACGCGCATTGGCCAAACTGTTGCAACAACGCGGTCACAATGACGAAGCAGTTCAAGTTGTCAGCAAAGGCTTGATTCAACGCCCGAATGAAGCCGTATTGCATGGCGATCTGGCGGCGTTGCTTTGGAGTCGCGGTGATTATGATGGCGCATTGACCACCTATCGGCGTGCGATTGCTCTCGCACCATACGACAGCACCTACGTGCATGCTATGGCCAAATCGTTAGTTGAGGCCGGGCGCTACCGCGAAGCAACTGATGCCTACAACAAGGCCATCGGTATCGACAGTGACAACATTGATTTGTTGGTCGATGCCGTCGCCCTCTACAAACGGTTGGGGCTCTTGGAGCAAGGCGAGGCAATTGTCCAACGCGGATTGATTCACCATACCAGCAATCCCACTTTGTTGCGCACCGCTGCCCAGATCTCTCTGGCGCGTGGTGAAAGCAAGCGGGCACGCCAATACCTCTCGAAGGCGGTGCGCTACGATCGCGATGACGAGCAGACCTGGTTGGCCGTTGCTCAATTACATATTGCCGAGAAGAAGTGGTCGAAGTCGCTCTTTGCCATCCAACGCATTATCGACATCGCCTCAAATCCGTTGGTGTTGACCGCACTCGGACAGGCACTGGCTGGTGCTGGCCGCATCGCCGAGGCTATCTCGAGTTTTGTGCAGTCATTGAATGCCAAACCCGACTCAATCGAGACACTGTTGGCCTATAGTAGTACGCTTGCCTCGCAACAACGCTATGAGGAGGCATACGAACTTGCGCAAAAGGCACATACGATTGATGCTAGCAACGTTGATGTGATGGTGCACCTGGCCCAGTTGTCAACGCAGACCAATCGTGCCGATCAGGCAACCGAACTGTTAAATAATGCCGCACGGTTGGCCCCACAGCGCATTGATGTGCAGTGTGCGCTCGGCAAGTTCATGTATGACCAAGGCCTCTTTAGTGAGGCCTGGCAGATTGCCCAGCAGGCACTTGGGCTTGATGGTAGTTCGGTCAATGCGTTGGTGATTGCGGCTGATGCACTGCGTGCGCTCAACCGAATGGGTGAGGCCCACGACCTTTATCAACAGGCGTATCGGCTTGATGCCACGAACGAGGGCGTGCTAGCCGGTTTGCGCGATGTGGCGTTGCACTTCAATGATTTGTCGCAAGCTGCCGATGCGGCTCAGCGCTTGGTTAATTTGTTGCCCAAATCAGCAGTCCACCACCTGCGCTTCGGCGAGGTGTTGACGGCGATGGGCGTGCCTGAGGCGGCGATTATCGAGTTCCAGCAAGCACTTGAGATTGAGCGCAGTGCGCCACAGAGCAAGAGTGCGACGCATCCAGTGATGGCCCAAGCATATGCACAGATGAGTAAAGCCTACGCCAAGAGTGCGCGCTGGTCTGAGGCACGTGAATGTGCCGAACAAGCGGTTGCCCATGATGCCAATCACGGTGAGAATCATGCCCTACTCGGCGAGGCGCTGCTTGGTCTTGGATTGCGTTCAGCAGCGGTTGGAAGCTATCGCAAGGCTGTACAACAGCGACCAAACAACGCGGCGTGGCAGTATATGCTCGGGTCGTTGTTATATCACACTGGTGCCCATCAAGATGCCGCATCGGCGCTCCAAAAAGCCGTCGAGCTTAACGGTAACGCCGAATACTACCACACGCTCGGGCGCTCGTACTTGGCGTTGGGTAACAGCAAACAGGCCATCATAGCGTTCGAAAAGGCGCTCCAAAAACGCCCTGAGGCGCATCATTGGCGCGCGGACTTGGCCGATGTGCATGTGGCGCGCGGGCGACACCATGAAGCCGTTGCGGAGATTGATCGTGCCATTGAGGTCGCCGGCGATCACCCAGTGTTGTGGCGCAAGCGCGCTGAATTGCAGTTGAGTCAGAATAATCCTGAACAAGCAGCCGACGACGTGATTGAGGCACTGCGACGCGATGCAAATGATGTGGATTCATTGATTCTGTTGTCGCAAATTATGCAACGTCAGGATAACTTGCCACGGGCACTCGAGGCAGCTGAGCGTGCAGTCAAATACCACTCAACCAATGGCGATGCGCGTTATCAGCTTGCCACCGTGCTCCGTCAGTTGGGACGCCACCGTGAGGTGATTCCACACATGTTGGTGGCGTTGCGCAGTCATGATCATCGTGCAGATTGGTGGGTTACATTCGCCGAGGATTACGAGCGTGTCAATGATGCAGTACATGCCGCACAATGCATGGAACGCGCAGTTGAACTTGAGCCGAATGATGTCAGTTTGGTCTACCGACTGGGTGTGCTGTTACTCCAAGCCGAGGAGTACGATGCTGCGGAACAGGAGTTGCGCTATGTCATCGCCAAGCATGCCACAGCTGCGGACGCCATTTCGGCATTGGCCGAGGTTATGCTGGCCAAGCAAAATATCACCGAGGCGCATACGTTGGCGCAGCAGGCAGTCGATCTCCAAGGCGATGTGAGCGAACACTGGCGCGTGTTGTCACGCGCACTGCGTGCCAAAGGCGCACTTAATGATGCGCTCCAGGCCGCTCGTAAAGCACACGAGTTAGACCGTGATTATGGCCCGTCAGCGTTGTCATACGGCGTACTGTTGCTTGACAACGACCATATTGTCGAGGCGGTTGAGGTCTTTACGCGTGCGGTAGCATCTGATGAGACAGTTGCTGTCTATCATCTGTGTTTGGGGATGGCGTTGCGCCAGCAAGTGCCGTTGCCACGCGATCTCGATGCATTTACCCGCAATACACCAGATCAGCAAGTCAAATTGTTGGCAGCCCTCCAGTCGTTTGAACGGGCCTTGATGATTGAAGGCGATCACCCACGTGGAATTTTCGAGCGTGGTGTCGTACTGCAGATGCTAGGGCGTCATGACGAGGCAGTCGATTCATTTGATGCGGCATCTGCGTTGCAGGGTGATGTCAGTCCACGACCGTTGACGGGCGATGCGGTTGATGCCAGCATGATTGCCAAAAACGATTTGGCTGCCCATATTCGTCAACGTCGTGCCTTATCATTAGCCATTCTTGAGCGCTATACCGAGGCTGTCGAGGATATGCGATATGTGCTCGCTGGGGCTCCGCTCTCGGTGTATGACCAGTACACGTACGGCCGGATTGCGTTCTTGGCCGGTGACATTACTACGGCTGAATCGGCACTCAAGATTGCGGCCGCGGCACTCCCAGCTCATGCCGGCGTACAACAGTGGTATGGCCGTTTATTGATGAAGCTCGATCGCGTAAAAGAGGCAATTGTTGCACTCGAACAAGCGCAAGAACTCGTGCCGGATAGTGGACCGCTTAGCGCCATGTTGCGCGATGCCTATCTAGCGGATGATCGTGTCGATCGGGCGATTAGCGCAGCCCAGCGCGCAACGCGCTTTGATCCAAACAATCCCGAGAATCACTACGAACTCGCACGTCTGTATATGCAAACCTCGCGCATGCGCGAGGCCCGAGCTGCAGTGATTTCGGCAATTACACTCAAGGGTGATATGGTCGATTGGCACATGCTTCTCGGCGATGCGTGTATGCAGCTCGGTATGTTTGATAACGCACGAAGTGCCTATCTTAGCGCCAGTAATGTTGACCCCAAAAGCACGGCACCGCTCTATGCCCTATCACGACTGCTCGTGTTAATCGGGCGTGTCCAAGATGCAATAACCAATCTTGAGCAGGCGATTCAGCGCAATCCGAATAATCCTGATTGGCACCTTGAGCTGGCTCAACACTATGAGAATGTGGGTAATCGTGAAGGTGCACATCGGGCCTACAAAGATGCAGTACGCTACGGCAACGATAAAGCTGTCTACACTCGGGCATTAACGAAATTTGAAGCGAAGTATCTTGCCAAAGAGAAAGCGGTCGACAAAGAACCGGTAGTAGCATCTGTGATTGACGATCGGATTGCTATCCCGGTGATTAATTCAGTTGATCTGCCACCAATTGATGACGAACCAACTGCTCAGCCGGTACAGCCCTTGGTCAAACCACCGGTTGTCTTTAGTAGCGATGTGGAGCGCTACCTGACGCTTGGTGATGTCAACGTTGTACAGCACATGTATGCCAGTGCCATCGAAGACTATCAAAGTGCCTTAGCGATTGATCCATTTAATGTGGCAGCACTCGCACGGATGGGTCAAGCGTATATGATGATGGGCAATCACGACGAGGCCTACAAGTCATTCACGGCAGCGATTAGTCATGATCGGAACTGTGTCGAAGCGCATGCAGGCCTCGCCAAAATCGCAAGCAAGCGTGAGGAGTGGGAGGATGCGTTCGAGCACTTGCGCTTGGCTATGTATGTGGAGCCACACGTGGTTGCGCACCGCATCGCCTTGGCTGATGTATTACATGCGCTTAAGCGCACCGATGAAGCACGTGAGTTGCTGGTGCAAATGATGACCCATCTACCTGCAGATGTTGAACAACTGCATCTGTTTGCCGAGATTGCCAGCAAGTTGAATTTGCGTGATGAGGCGGTTGAAGCTGCTGAACAGGCAGTGCGACTCGATGGCACAAATGCAGAATCGTTTATGGTGCTTGGCCGTATTCAGAACAAGTTCAAGAACTACAGCAATGCACACTGGGCGTTCCAGCAGGCACATAAGTATGACCCCAGTCTCAAAGAAGCACAGCAGATGATTGCACACCTAGGACCACTCAGCTTCTGGCGTAAGCATATGGGCAATAAATCGCGTACCAAAGGCAAATAGCGTAGACGACCTGAGCAAGTTGCTCGGTAGTGCTGGTAAATGAGGAGTTGGGATATGGAACAGCGGAAATACGAGATGTGGGACAGCTCAGTCCTGCCAGGTCTCGATCTGTCGCTTGGGGCATCATCGACCACACCATGGTCGACGCCTTCCGCTGACCCACGTTTGCCTGATATCATCCCATTTGCGTGGGTACGACGTGCCTGTGAGGCTGCAATCCAAGCCGGCGCCTATCAACAAGCCTGGCGCGGAGCCCAAGCACTGATGCGTCGTTGCCCCGAGGCATTGGCGCCGAGTATGCTGATGGCACGGGTGTTGTTGTTGAGTAACAAACCAGGCCTCGCACTGCCACACTTTCAACTGCTCCTCAAACGCAACGCCACTGATAGTGCTGCGTGGGCTGGTTTGGCAACGGCATTAACGCAACTAGGTCGTGTCCAAGCCGGTATCGCAACCATGCAACGCTCGATTTTGAATCAACCGTTGCAGGATGGTGGTGTACCGAGCGAAGCCGCTGCCGCATTACCGCTCGCGCTCGGTGTCATTTATCTACGTCGTGGTATGGCCGATATGGCTGCGGTTGAGCTTGCCAAGAGCATCCAATCCACGACACCACGCGATGACCTCCAGTGGTATTACATTGAGGCCTTGCGCCAATCTGGTCGGATAGACGACGCACGGCGTTTGTTGGCCCACCATGATTTTGAACCACAACCACAACTGCCGTTGTTGATTTTGCGCGCATTGCTGAGCAGCGCGCCCGATGTTCTTGATGCCACGTACGAGCTCATCCATGCGATGGACCCAGATGGCACCTACACACGGTTGTTTTTTGCACCGCAAACGGCCCCGTGGAGCCCTGCCGAACAACCGATGGTTGGCTGGGATCAGGATATCGTTGGGCTCAGTGAATACCTGTTGCAGGTGGCTCCCCAATTTGAGCAGGAACAACACATTGCCGCCAAGGGTAACGCAACGTCAACGCCGGCTACACCACGTCCAGGCGTGGTACCAGGATCGACACTCGGGTCTGTGTTGCAACGTCGTAGTGCTGATCCAAAAGTGTTCGATGGCCAAGTTCATATGCTCCTGGCGAATCGATCAGCGTTGGTGCGCCGCTTTGGTATGGCAGCAAGTAAGCAAATTGACCAGAGCATTCAACAGTTGTGTCAGGTATTGCGCCAACAAGGGATGACAGTATGTGCTGGCTACATCGATGATCCCGTTGATCTGGTTATCGGCGATATCCGCGTCCACCAACCAGTTGCTACTGATGCGATGGCCATCCGTGATATGGTGCGCGTGTTTGCCGAACGGGTACAATCACGTGGTCTTGAGGTTGCCACGCTATTGTTGATTGGTAGTGACGACTGTATTCCGTTTCACCGATTACATAATCCGATTCCTGATGATGAAAAAATCTTGTTGTCAGATAATCCATACGCGTGTGACGATTCTGGCTACTTAATCCCCCAACGAATTGTGGCACGGATACCAACTGGCGATGACAACGATCCGCGTTTGTTGTTGACGGTGTTGCACACCATGACCAGCTATCATGCGTCGGCGCACCACGAGGGGCGTCTTGGATTCGATCTTGGTGCGTGGTTGCGCATCCGTAACGCTGACGGCAATGATTTGGCGCGGGGTATCGCTGCCGAGGTCTGGCATGCGCCATCGCGCGAGATTCTGCATAATCTCCATGCAGATGCAAAGTTGATGACATCACCACCACTTGATCATCAGCAACTCACCAAGCGCATGTTGTCTGGTCATGAGGTGTTGTATATCAATCTGCACGGTGCCTCGGGGATGCCGCATTTTTATGGGCAAGCCGAAAACAGCTGGGGGGCCGCAACTGCACTCCCTATTGCCGTTACGCCCGATCATATGAGTGTCTCAACCATTGGTGGCACGATTTTGTTGAGTGAGGCCTGTTACGGCGCTGAGTTGCTTGGCCGCACCACAGAGAACTCCATCCCGTTGCGTGCACTCTCTAATGGGGCTCTGGCGTTTGTAGGATCGACCGTCAACGCCTACGGCAGTGCTCAAACACCGCTACTTGGTGCTGATTTGCTGTTTGAACGCTTGACGCATCATATGGCTCATGGTTTGCCCGTTGGGTTAGCGTTGCACTTTGCGCGACTTGAATTTGCCCAGACGATGTATGACCGTCAAGGCTTTCTGGACGATGTCGATATGAAGACGCTGATTGAGTTTATTTTGCTGGGTGACCCGTGGGTAGCCCTCAAGGGCGGTCAGGCACACGCCTCAATTAAGCATTCGACTGAAAGCGGGAGTATGCAGTTGATGGCCGTGTCGCGCGTGCCCAAAGTACTGCGTCACATGATTTTGCAGGAGAGTGACATCCCAGCTGATATGCTCCGTCAAGCCAAAACGACGTTGCAAAAGTATATCGATCCGACGAGTGCCCAGTTGTCGATTGTGGCGACGACCAACCCACGCTATCAAGCCAAAGGCATTACTGTACCCGATGTACGCTTTAGTATGAAATCAATGGTCCAAACCAGTGATGGCCTGTGGTTGCCCCGTAATGCCCATGTGACGATGAGTAATCAAACGCTGACCAAAATGGTGCTTAGCCGTTAGTGTGCCGCCCACCCCATAACTCTTTGATGATGTGTGCCATACGCTGACTGGCGCGTGGCACAATCGCGTCATGGCGGGTAGTTGCAACCGGGATAGTGTGTGCGTGCGCAGTATTAGCCACAAGCTTGGTGGGGATTTTACTGATAGCAGTCGGCAAGGCTGGCACGACGTTCCATAGTGGTGGTCGTACCACGTCTGGTGTCTCCCAACCAAAGTGGGTAGCTAATGTCTGCATGTAGACACGGGCAGAATCAGCCATCGTGTGGCCATGTTCGACAAACGCGCGGGCGTTTTGGCCGAGTGTCTGACGTACGGCTGTGTGTTGATGCAACAAAAAGGTTGATGCTGTCAACATTGCCCCTTCGCTTTGATCAAGTGGAATGTGCACTGCTGCATCACGCGGAATCTCGAGGAACGAGCCGCTGGCGGTGATGAGCGTCGGTTTGGCGGCTGCGAGCAGGCGCAACAAGCTGGCAGATGTCTCACCGGCGGTGGGATGACGCAAATTGATGCACACATCAGCGAGTGCCACATAGAGTGCAAAATCCTCGGCCGAGGCATACCCCGTCACATGCACTGCATCCTGTGTACCGGTCCGGCGGACCAGCGTGTCCAGCGCAAAATTCGGCGAGATACTGCCCACGATGATGTAATGGGCGTTGATGCCGGCGCGCCGCAAGGTCCGCACGGTGCGCAATACTTGATCAAC
>Ga0068872_10001109_pt1 | contig 21773 bp, 10 predicted proteins | sample NOAtaG_7_FD_66441 | JGI IMG/M metagenome (GOLD analysis project Ga0068872, IMG submission 66441) | Freshwater lake microbial communities from Lake Erie, under a cyanobacterial bloom - NOAA_Erie_Diel1S_2200h metaG | ecosystem: Environmental > Aquatic > Freshwater > Lake | place: USA: Ohio, Lake...
CCGGGCACCGCGTCCATGGCCTCGGCCAGGCCGTCGGCGAAGCGGGCCCGGGCGGAGGCAAAGTCCACCCCGAAGGTGTTCTCCACGCCATCGATGCCGGGCCACACGATGGCGAAATCGGTGTTCAGTTGCCGGTTGAGCCGCAAGGCAGCGATGGTGCGATCAATGGCGTGACGGCGGGCCTCGGGCAATGGGCTGGAGAGCGAGCCGAACTCGTAGAGGGGGTCATAGAACAGCAGCGGGATAACGCTGAGCACGCGGATGCCGGTGGCGGCGGAGAATGCCTGCCAGATGTGCAGGTTGTCCTCGTTGATCTCGTTGGGGTAGTGGGCTTCAAGGGCGGCCAGGCCGGCCGGAGCCAGTTCGGCGGCCAGATCAAGCCGTTGCTGCAGATCAAGGATCGGCCCGTAGGGGGCGTGGAAGCGACTGGCAGCGGGCGAGAAGTACCAGATGCCGGCGGAGAAGCGCAGATCCAGGCGGAAGTTCTGCAAGTGCTGCACCTGTTCATGCAGCGAGCGAACGGCGGTCTGGGGACGAAGATCAGCCAGCGGCATGGGGAGGCTCCGCGGGGGTGGATGTGGAGGCAGGGGTGGCCGCTTCAAGGGCGGACAGGCTGTGCATGGCAGGAACCAGCGGAGGGTAGAGGTCGGCGTAGATGCACTGGGCAGCGCGAAGCGTGTCGGGCAGGGGTCGGGGGGCCATCGGCGGGCCGACGGGCACCATGTGGTCGCACGCAACGGCCACCGAGGGGAACTCGCCGACGGCCACCGCACCAAAGACCGCGCCGCCCAGCGCGCTGCCGCCGGACTCGCTCACGGGCGATTGCACCGCAAGCCCGTACAGATCAGCCTGTAGTTGCCGCCAGAACGCGGCACGGTTGCCCCCGCCAGAGAGCCGCACCGCGGTGGGCCGGTGGCCGACGGCCCGCATGAGGTCGAGCATCTGGGTCATGCCGAAGGTGACGCCTTCGATGACGGCACGCAGCAGGTGGCCCCGGCTGTGGCGGATGGTCAGACCCACCCAGCCGGCACGGGCCAGCGGATCAGGATGCGGGCAGCGCTCGCCGGTGAGATACGGCAGGAAGACCAGGCCGTCGCAGCCCGGCGGCGCTGCTTCGGCTTCGGCGAGCAGCCGCTCCCACGGCTCGCCGGGTGCGAGCACGGTGCGGGCCCACGACAAGGCCCCGCCCGCCGAGAGCATGCAGCCGGTGTTGCACCAACCGCCGGGCGACCCGGCAGCGCCGTCGGCGGCGCACATGCTCAGCACCCGAGCACGCGGGGCATCAGCCCGGAAGGCGGCATCGTGGACCAGCATCACCCCGCTGGTGCCCAGCACGGCCAAGGCCATGCCCGGCCGCACCACGCCGGCGCCGACGGCCGCGGCCATGTTGTCACCGGTGCCCATGGCCACCGGCGTGCCGGCGAGCAGGCCGGTGGCACGGGCGGCGGCGGGTGTGAGCACGCCGGCGGTGCAGGCCGACTCGCTGATCGCCGGCAGCAGGCGGGCGGGCAGGTCCATGGCGGCGAGCATCTCCGCCGACCAGGTGCGACGGGCGACATCGAGCATCAGCGTGCCGGCAGCGTCGCCGACATCGGTGCCCAGCGTGCCCGTGAGGCGATAGCGGAGGAAGTCCTTGGGGAGCAGCAGCGTGCCGACGCGGGCGAACAGATCGGGCTGGTGCTGCCGCACCCACAGCCACTTCGGCAGCGTGAAGCCGTTGAGCACCGGGTTGCCGGTAAGGCCGAGCAGCCGTGCGGCGGCAGCGGCGCGATCCGTGCGATGCAGCCGGGCGAGCACCTGTTCGCACTGCGGTCCGGTGCGCTGGTCGTTCCAGAGGATGGCGGTGCGGAGCGGGCGGGCTTGGCCAGCGGGGTCCGCGGCGGCATCGGCCCCCATGAACACCGCGCCGTGCATCTGCCCGCTGAGGCCGATGGCGGCGATGTCGGCCGGGGCGGCGCCCGAGGCGGCCAGGCACTGACCGATGGCCAGGACGCTGGCCCCCCACCACTGCTCGGGGTCCTGCTCGCTCCAGGCTCCCGAGCCGTCGCCGGCTGAGGTGATCAGGTCATGCGGACCGGAGCCTTCGGCCACCAGATGGCCGTCGGCCGTGCACAGCACCGCCTTGGTGGCGCTGGTGCCGACATCGATGCCGAGGAACAGGGGAGGACGGGGGGGGCGGGCGGGCATGGTCAGGGGCAGGGTACCGGGATGGGCCGCTCGCAGCCCACCGTCGCCGGCAACGGCGGGCCGACGCCGCCGGTATCCTCCCGAGAGGTTCGCCCCCGCGTTGGTCCCCCACTTCGAGCAGCACGCATGACCACCGACCTTCTCTCTCCCGCGCGTTCCTGTATCCGGAAGCACCGCCTGCCAGCATCGATACTGGCGCTCATGACCGGACTGGCCATCCTGGCCCCGCTCTCGCCGGCTGCCGGGCAGAGCACGCCGGCGCCGGCTCCGGCGCCAGCCCAGGTAACGCTGACGTTGGCCCCGATCTTCAGCGACGGTGTGGTGCTGCAACGCTCAAGCACGGCCCGCGTGTGGGGCTTCGCCAAGCCGGGTGACACGGTGACGCTGCATCCATCCTGGACGCCAAGCACCACCATGCCCCTGAGCAGCACGGCGGGAGCGGACGGGCGGTTTGAGTTCCGCCTTGACACGCCGGCGCGGGCGGCGAGCGGGGCGCAGTTTGAGGTCCGCAGCGGCGGGCAGACAGCGGTGGTGCGTGATGTGCTGTTCGGCGAGGTGTGGGTGTTGGGCGGGCAGTCGAACATGGAATGGCTGCTGGCCCAGAGCGAGGGCGGCATGGAGGCGGCGGGTGCGGTGGGGACAGGCGCGAACGTGCCGGAGGTGCGGTCGTTCATCGTGACCAACACGGTGGCGGCGGCCCCGCAGACGCGGACGCCGGGGGTGTGGGTGGCGGCGGGCAAGCCGGAGAACGCCCGGCGGATGAGTGCCGTGGGCTTCCACTTCGCTGACGAGTTGCGGCGGCGGCTGGGGGAGAGCGTGCCGGTGGGTCTGGTGCAGTGCGAATGGGGCGGCACCGCGGCCGAGAGCTGGGTGAGCCGCGAGGCTCTGGCGGGCTTCGCCGAGTTCGCCGAGCGGCTGGCGGCGTTGCCGACGGCCAAGGGCAACCTGCCGCCGTCGACGGTGACGGGGCTGTACAACGGCATGGTGGCGTCGATCGCCGGGTACACCGCGCGGGGCGTGCTGTTCTACCAGGGCGAGGCGAACATCGGCCGCTACGAGCGGTACCGCACGCTGTTCCCGGCACTGGTGACCGACTGGCGGAAGGCCTGGAATCAGCCGGAGTGGCCGTTCCTGTTCGCGCAGATCGCGCCGTATCGCTACGACAGCCCGCCAGACCTGGCCGCGTGGCTGCGTGAGGCGCAGACCGAAGCGCTCAAGCTGCCCCGCACCGCCATGGTGCCCACGGTGGACGTGGGCGACCGGTTTGACATCCACCCGCGCGACAAGCGGACGGTGGGCGTGCGCTTCGCGCAGGCGGCGGCGGCGATGGTGTACGGCAAGGCCGATGCGCCCATGCAAGGGCCGAAGCTGCTTGAGGCCAGATTCGTCGATGGAACTGCAACGTTGAAGTTCGACCCGGCGGACGGACAACTGGCTGTGAGCGGCAATGAACTGAAGGGCTTCATGCTGGCCGGAGCGGACCGGCGGTTCTGGCTGCCGGGCCCGGACCGGGTGCGGATCCAGGGGCACACGGTGGTGCTGTCTCACCCCAACGTGCCGATGCCGGTGGCGGTGCGGTACGCCTGGATGGATGACCTGGAAGGCACGCTGGTGAGCGATCGCGGGTGGCCGGCGGCGCCCTTCCGCACTGACGACTGGCTGGCGATGGAGCGGGCACCCGGCGGACTGAGCGTGAACAACATCGATCTGGTGCGTCCGCTGATGGGGGCCGGGCCGTGGACCGCGCTGCTGACTGCGGACCACTTCACCGGCGGGCAGGGCTGGATGCTGACTGCGGACGAGCAGCAGGCCGTGTCGGTGGCAGGCAACGGCGGGAAGTCGCTGGTGATGCTGCCGGCGTCGCCGGGCGACTGGGTGATGGAACTGGTCTGGCGGGCCCGGACCGTTGGGGCCCGCGGCGGGCTGTTGGTGTGCGCCGACGACCCGGGCGAGGGCGGTGCGGCCCCGGCAGGGATTCTTCTGCGGATGGACGACGGACCGCCGGGCGAGAACCGCACGCTGGACGGGGATATGGAGCCGCTGGGCGGGGCGGCGATGCTGCCCTCGAACGGGCGCAAGGGAAGCACCGCAGCCTTCCCCACCGAGCGGCGGAGCAATCGCTCGCCGATGTGGAACCACTGGCGGGTGGAACGCAAAGGGGAGGACCTGAGCCTGGCGGTGAACGGCAAGGTGGTCACGCGGGCTATGGGCGTGCAGACGCGCATCGGGCGGGTGGGGCTGTGGGCCGAGCAGGGACAGATTGAGGTGCGTGACTGGGTGCTGCGCCGATCCGCGGGACGCTGAGGCGCATCGTCACGAGCAGGGACTCAGGCCGACCGGGGAACACGGCACGTGCGGCTGGGACTTGGCGCCAGCAGTACGAAAAAGCGGGCCCGGATCGTGTGACCGATCCGGACCCGCCATCTGGAGGTACAGGGATCAAGCCGCCGGGCGGGATGTCTCCCTTGCCCGACGGGGATGGTGCGGGGGTTACGGGCAGCCGCTGGCGAAGGCGGCGATGAAGGCGTTGAAGTCGTCGCCGGTGATCAGACCGTCAGCCGGGGGCTGGCCGCCGATTCCGACGATATCAGCCAGGGAGTTGTTGGAGCCGAAGGCGTTGATGAAGGCGATGAAGTCGTCACCGGTGAGGCTTCCGTCGGCCGGGGGCAGACCGCCGATGCCGACGATGTCGGCCACGCACGGCGCGCCGGGGGTGAAGGCCAGCGAGAACTGACCGGACCCGGAGCCGAAGGTGGTGGTGACGCGGAAGAGCAGCGGCACACCGGCCTGCACCGGCAGGTTGCTCAGGGTGCTCTGGAAGAAGCAGTCGCCCTCGAAGACGTCGTTGCTGCAGGCGGTCTCGGCGCCGCCGCATTCGGCGTAGGCGGAGAGGACGGTGTTGAGTTCGGTCAGGCCGCCGCAGGTGGAGATGGTGACGGTGCCGGCCGAGGGGGCGGTAAAGGTGTACCAGACATCCGGCCCGGTGGAGAAGGCGCACTCGGAGACCGCGCCCTCGGCAGAGGCCTCGCTGGTGTCGAAGGGGTTCAGGCCGACGACGGCGGGGATGGCGTTCTGGCAGAGGTCATTGGCGGGGCGGGCGGGCGCCTGGGAGATGGAGAGGTTCAAGCGGCCGTCGCCGCCGAAGAAAAAGGGCGAAGAGGCGACGCGGACGAGCACGGGCACACCGGCCTGCACGGGCAGGAAACGGATGCGGCTGTTGCTGTTGGGGTTGCACTCGGGCGGCAGGTCGACGTTGTCGCTGCAGGCCAGTTCGGCTCCTCCGCAGGCGGAAAAGACCGAAAGTACGCTGTCGTAGCCGGACCCGCAAGTTTCAATGCGGGCGTTGCCGGTGAACGACGGCACGTAGCGGTACCAGACGGCGGCGACCGACTCCTCGACACAGGAGGCGGAGCCGTCGCTGGTCCAGTTGGTGCAGATGGCGGCGGTGGCGGTGCCCTCGGACATGGTGATGGCCGCGGCGCAGGTGGAGTTGGCCGGCGTGGGGATGGAGGTGTCGGCGGTGACGACCGACGGGGTGGAGGTGATGGCTCCGCCCGGCGAGGTGATCACGACGTCGTAGGTGCCGGCGTCCTGCAGGGCGCGACGGGCGAAGAACAGCCGCGGGCTGGTGGCGCCGAAGACCTCGGACCCCCACGGGGTGGGGCCGTCGGTGATGGGCTGGCCGTTGCGGCGCCACTGGTAGGTGAAGGGGCCGGAGCCGATCACCGACACACTCAGGCCGATGGAATCGCACAGGTTGAGCGTGGCGGTGGGGTCAGGCTGGCTGATGATCAGCGGGGCGACGGGGCCGCCGCCGGCGAGCTGCACGACCCACTGACCGCCGAAGAACGAGCCGCCGGCGATGGTCAGGCCGTCATCGGAGATCGACTGGGCACCGGAGATGTCGTTGTCGTTGACGGTCGGTCCGCCGAGCGCGACGATGTGATCGGCCAGGGTGCGGGTGCCGGTGGCCTGCGTCCAGATGAATGAGGTGGAGAAGCGGTCAAAGAAGAACTCGCCCCGGTAGGTGAGCGTGCCGACGACGACCGAACCGTCGCCGTTGACGGCGGTCGGCTCGACGGAGCTGAGCTGCCACGAGGGGTCGGGCAGGCCGGAGGGGGCCGTCAGCGGGGCGGGGATGGAGCTGCCGGTCCAGACACCGGCGGCCTTCCTCCAGATGCGCCCGCCGGTGCCGGCGGTCTCGCCGAAGACAAAGCCGACGGCGGTCGAGCCGTCAGTGGAGATGTCGGGCACGGCGTCGACCGAGGCGTTGTTCACCGCGTCAAGGAACTGGGCCGACCAGACGCCGGTGACGGAGTTGCGCTCCCACACGGTGGCATACATCGTGTCGCTGGCGCCGTCGATGGAGGCGTTGCCGCCGGCGACCTGACCGTTGCCGCTGACGGAATTGGCCCGCGTGCGGCCGAAGCCGGAGGGATGCTCGAGCGGGGTGGACTCGCCGGTGACGGCGTCGAAGATGAAGCCCAGGTTGGTGCCGCTGTAGGCCAGACCGACGATGTAGCGGCCGTCGGCGGAAAGGTCGTAGCCGGTGCTGACGGTGTTGAATGCGAGCGTGGCGGCGGGGATCGGGGTCACCTGGCTCCAGACGCCGCCGGTCCAGCGGCCGGCGATGTCGGCGTCGGCCGGGAAGCCGTTGGACCCATCATTGAGCAGCATGCCGGCGAGAACCTGACCGTTGCCGGAGATGCCGATGAGCTGGTTGCTCCCGGGGATCTGGGTGAAGCCGATGGTGGGGCTGATCTGCAGGCGGATCAGGCCGCCGGAAGAGCTGAACGAGTTGGAGGCGAGGAAACCGCCGCCGGCGCTCAGCCGCGGAGCGGAACCGGAGGGGAGCTGAATGATGCGGGGCTGGGCAGCGGCGGCCGAGACCAAGCCGGCGGCTGCGAAGAGGGCGACAACAGCGGAACGATGCATGCGAGGATCTCCTGTGCGAGCGGATCAGCCCGGCCAGCCCCCACGGCGGCCGAGCGAAACAGCGGGCCCGTGCCGGTTGAGCGACACGGACCCGCCATCTGGAGGCGGATATGCAATCCGTCGGGCGGGACTTCTCCGATCACCCGACGGGGATGGTGCAGGGTTACGGGCAGCCTTCGGCGAACGAGGAGATGAAGGCGTTGAAGTCGTCGCCGGTGATCAGGCCGTCCGGCGTGGAGGGCAGGCCGCCGATGCCGGTGATGTCGGCGAGGAGATTGCCGGAACCGAAGGCGTTGATGAAGGCGACGAAGTCGTCACCGGTCAGCACATTGTCGCGCGGCGGGAGGCCGCCGATGCCGACGATGTCGGCGGCGCAGGCGGGGCCGGTGGAGGTGAAGGCCAGGTCGAACGAGCCCGAACCGTTGAGCGTGGCGGAGTTGCCGGTGATGCGGAAGAGGATGGGCACGCCGGCCTGTGCGGAGATGTTCGAGAGGGTGCTCTGGAAGGTACAGGGGCTGACGCTGGTGTTGTCATTGCAGGCGATCTCAGCGCCGCCGCAGGAGGCATAGGCCGTCAACACTGTGTTCATGGTGGTGCCGCCGCAAGTGGTGATGGTGACCTGACCGGCGGTGGGAGGCGTGAAGCGGAACCAGACGTCGGGTCCGGTGCCGGTGCGGCAGGAGGAGGTCGTGCCCTCGTTGAAGGCCTCGACGGTGCTCCACTCGTTGAAGCCGACGACCGCCTCGGTCGCGCCGGCGCAGGTGTCGTTGGGGGGCGGGGCCGGGGCCTGGAAAACGTTGAGGGTCATCTGGCCGCCGGAGGGGGACGAGCTGCCGGAGGCGACGCGGATGAGCACCGGCACGCCCAGCTGGACGTTCAGGTTGCGGATGCGGCTGGTGGAGTTGAGGTTGCAGGCGGGCAGGCCGGTGGTGTTATCGTTGCAGGCCAGCTCGGTGCCGCCGCAGGCGGAGAAGACCGAGACGACCGTGTCGTAGTTGGAGCCGCAGGTGTCAATCCGGACCGAGCCGGTGAACGACGGGGTGTAGCGGTACCAGACCGAGGCAATTGATCCGCTGCGGCAGGAGGCCGTGCCGGTGGTGTTCCAGGCGTTGCAGATACTGGCGTTGACGGTGCCCTCGGCCATGTCGATGGCAGTGGCGCAGGACTGGTTGGAGGGGACGGGGGCGGTGCTGTCAATGCTGAGCACGGCGCCGTTGGACGTGACGCTGCCGGCAGGGCTGGAGACCACCACGGTGTAGGTGCCGACGTCCTCAGGACGGCGGTTGTTGATGAACAGTGCGGAGGTGGTGGCGCCGCTGATGGAGGAGCCCCAAGTCGTAGTGCCGTTGCTGATGTTCACGCCGTTGCGCTGCCACTGGAATGTGAACGGACCGGAGCCGGCAGCGGCGACGTTGAGAGCGACTGAGCTGCACAGGCTCAGCGTGACGGTTGCCGGGGGCTGCTGGACGATCACCGGCGGGATGGCCGGGCCGGTGGCATTGAGCTGGAGGATCCACGGAGCCACGCCGAGGCCGGCGCCGGAGATCGTCTGGCCATCTCCGGAGATGGTGGCGAACGTGGCGCTGAGCGTGCCGAGGCCGGCGGCGCCCAGGGAGATCGCGTAATCCCGCAGGTCCCGCGTGCCCAGCGTCGGCGTCCAGATGAACGGCGAGGAGAAGCGCTGGAACCCGCCGGGTGAATAGGTCAGGATGCCGACGATCGTGTTGCCGTCGGCGCTCACGGCGGTCGGGTTGATAAGGGTCAGCGGCCAGGTCGGGTCGGTGAGGTTCGACGGCGGGGCTGCCGGCGCCGGAATCAGCGTTTCAACCCACGCGGTGCCGACCTTCTTCCAGTACCGGCCCCGGGTGCCGGAGATGTCCGTCAGCACGCCGATGGCCGTGCTCCCGTCGGCGGAGATGTCCGGGACGGCGTCGACCGAAGCGTTGACCGTGCTGTTGAGGAAGGAGGCGACGTACTGCTGCGTGGACGGATTCCACTCCCAGACCGTCGCGTACATCGTGATATTGCTTCCGTCGGTGCTGGAGTTGCCGCCGGCAACACGGCCATCTCCGCTGATGGAGTTCACCCGTGCGCGACCGAAGCCGGAGGGGTGATTGACGGTGTAGGACTGGCCGAGTTGATGGTCGTAGATATAGCCGACGTTCACACCGCTGTAGGCCAGGCCGCAGACGAAACGGCCGTCGGCCGACAGGTCATAAGCCGTGGAGATGGTGCCGCTGAGCACGGTGGCAGCATCCACCGGAGCGACTTCGGCCCAAACGCCGTTCGCCCAGCGGCCGCCGATGCTGGCGCCGACCGGGAAGCCGTTGACGCCCGAGTTGGACAGATTGCCGCCGAGGATCAAACCGTCGGCGGAGATGCCAACGGGGGGCTGAGTGGTGCCGGTGATGGTCTCGGCGGTGAAGGCGGGCTGGAGGCGATAGCGGATGATGCCGCCGTTGCCCGAACTGGCGAAGGTCTGCCCGTCATGGCTGAGGCGAACCTGACCGCCGGAGGAAAGTTGAATGAGCCGCGGCTGGGCCACAGCGACGTTGCCTGCAACGACCAGCAGGCCGAGTGCGGCGAGGATGGAGCGGGGCGAACGGGACATTTCTGGATCCTCCAGACGGATTGGGGGGTCGACGGGAAGCCAGCGCAGACGGTGGGCTGACCGGTGGAGAGAGTGTAATCGGAGCATGCGGTTCTGCAACCAAAATTGGCAAAGTTTCCAGAAACATGTTTGGATTTGTTGCTGGACGTGAGCCGATGCGCTATTCTGTACGGTCGGCGCACGGGATTAGGCGATTGATGGTCAGGCAGCCTTCGGTTGCCCTGATCTCGCGCCGGAAACTGCGTATCCGTGGGAGTCAAGCCTTTGGAACACACCGCCCTGAAAGCCCCAAGTTTCAAGGACGATCTTGATTCGCTCTGCCAGCGGATTCGCGGGGCCATGACTGATTTGCTGACCGAGGCCGGGGGCGAGCCGGAGGCTCCGGCGGCACTCTCGCGGCACCTGCAGGTGAGTCGGACGCTGGCCTGGCGTGTATCGAAAATCGCAACGGCGACCAAACCTCTGGCGGTGCTGGAGTTTCTGCCCCGCCATGGCAGCATCGAGATTCTGCTGAGCGCGTGCCAGCGGGCGGGGGCCGGGGAGCGGGCGGTGGAGCGGATCCGCACGGCGGTGGCGGCGCTGGATGAACTGGTGGCGACGCACGCGGGCGACCGCGAGACGCTGGACATGATGCTGGCCGACGACGGTGACACGTCGACGACGGCGATCATGGAGAGCCGGCGGCAGGCGTTCCTGGGCAACAGCGGCATCTGGGGGATCCGGTGCCGGACACGGTTCTCGCTCACGGCTCTGGGGCCGAACCACGCGGGCGACGGACTGATGGACCTTGCGATGCTGGCAGGTGTGGTGGGCGTCCGGCGGCTGCGGACGGATGTGTCGGTGCCGCTGCACGTGCGGTTCGGGTACAACGACGACGGCAGCGAGCGCACCGAATCGCAAGTGGACTCGCTGAGCGGGGACTGGGTGACAGAGGACCGGGTGCCGCTGGTGCGGGAGTTCTCGGTGGGCGGGGACGGGGAACTGCTGGCGACACCCGACCCGACCGGCGGCATCCGGTATGAACTGGCCCCCGGGCCGGTGGGCAACACAGCGCAGACAACGTGGGTTTTCGGATGGCGGGAGTCGGCGTTCGCGAGCATGTACGCCGATGAGACCAACCACTTCGGCGAACACGGGGTGCGGAACCTGATCCCCGCTGAGTCGCTGCAGGCGGACCTGCTGGTGCACCGGAGTCTGCCGATCGCCCGCAACGCGGAGACGATGCTGATCAGCGGGCTGGGCGGCGAGCGTCTGGGGCAGTTCGCGGGTGTCCGGTTTGACTATCTGCCGATGCCCGAGCGACTGCAGAGCATCGGTCACGAGCCACCGGTGGTTTCCAGCACGGTGGTGCCCCGATACCCGGACATGGTGGACCTGCTGATGCAGCGCATGAAGTGGGACATCAACCAGTTCGTCGGGTATCGACTGGTGATGAAATATCCGCCGATTCCGACGGTGGCGATGATCCGCTATCCGCTGGTCAGTCGCGGCTGAGCGAAAGACCGGGCGGCATGAACATCACGGACAGCCGGCGGCGAAGGCTGCGATGTACGCGTTGAAGTCGTCGCCGGTCAGCAGGCCGTCGGGCGGCGGAAGGCCGCCGATGGACACGATGTCGGCCAGCGACGTTCCGGCGGCGAAGGCTGCGATGAAGGCATTGAAGTCGTCGCCAGTGAGCAGGCCGTCGGGCGGGGGCAGGCCGCCGATGGACACAATGTCGGCGATGGAGCAGCCCGGTCCGCCGATGGGGAGGATCCGCCAGATGCGACCCGGGCGGGTGGGACCCACGGGGCCTTCCTCGCTGTTCATGTCGCCGACGAACATGGCGCCGGGCCTCCCGAGGATGCCCGACGGATCGAAGGCCACCTGGGTGGCGTTGATGTTGCTGAGGAAGCGGGTGAGCTGACCGGTGGGCGAGACGGTGTAGACCGCGCCGGAGCCGGGGGCGTTGGTGCCGCCGAAGCAGGCCAGGTAGAGCTCGCCGCCGAACGGGTAGCCGCCGGGCCCGAAGGTGATGAACTCAATGCCGTTGACGCGCGAGTCGCCATCGAGCAGGAGGCTCGCCTGGCCGGTCTGAGCATCCACCCGGTAGATGGGGTTGGTGTGCGGCACGCCGGACTGCGAGAAGACGAACATCGACGCGACAAAGCCGCCGCCGTAGGCGCCCGAGACATCGAACGCGAGTCCGCTCATCATGGGCTTGTCGATCGTCGGCCCCGGGGCAAAGTCGGGGAAGGTGGCAAACACGCTGGAGGCTCCATCGGGCTGAACACGGGCGAGGTAGCCGGGGTTGGGGGCGAAGAAGCCGGTCTGGACGAGTGCGTAGAGCAGGCCGTCGGGCCCATAGGCCATCTGCGCCGGCCCGAGCGGCCCGGTGCCCAGCGACGCAAAGGTGGTCGGCGCATCACCGGGCAGCACGCGACGGATCTTCTGCCGCAGCGTCTCGGTGACCAGCATGCCGGGGCTGTAGGGCGGGCGGGCGAAAAGGATGGACTGGTTGCTGAAGAAGCCTTCGGCGACCACCTCCGCCGAGAAGGGCGAGGTCACCCGCATGACCCGATCAGACACGCCGCCGGCGCAAGGGATGGTGGCTGGCAGCGGCCCCGAGGACACGTACAGCCCGGGCGGGAAGCCGCCCTCGCCGGGGGAGACGGTCAGCCCGAACGCCTTGGGCGGGTCGGCCAGGTTGCGGAAGTCCTCGTAGAGCTCGATGGTGAATCGCTGCGGCTGCTCGAGAATGGGCGTACTGAATGGCGAACACTCCGGGGAGAGCGTCACGTCGTCAAAGAACGCGCCGGTGGTGCCGTCGATCCCGGGCTCGCCGCCGTGGAGGACCACGCCGGCGATGCGGCCGACGCCCAGCGGGGCGGAGCCGGGGAACCAGATGGACTGCCGCCAGCTCTCGCAGACGTACAGCGTCACGCCGTTGTAACTGGCGGAGACGCGATCAGAGTCGAGGTCGACGTCGATCTGCAGGGGCACCCACTGGTCGCGGATCAGCGGGGTCTGCTGGGCGGCGTTGGCGACGTTGCGCACGTTGCCGGCGGTGCCGTCAAGCACCAGCCAAGCTCCATAGTGCAGCGGGCCGGGGTACTGATCGACCATGACGACATAGGCGTTGCCGGTCGCACCGGTGGGGATGTAGGTCTTGACGTCAAGCCGCCAGCGTCCGCCGGCGATGTTGACCGGGCGGATGATGTTGTCGCCCCGGCCGGTTGAGCCAGGGAGAGCGCCGACGAGCTTGACAGATCTCAGGCCGCTGGCGGCATGTTCGCTCGAGAGCACGGCGCAGGTGTCGGCCACGCCAAGGAATTCCTGCCAGCCGCCCGGGACGCAGGGCGAACCGCCGGGGTACGACTCGAAGGTGTCGGAGAGTCCCCCGGGCAGCAGACGCAGTGTGATCCAGTCCCACTCGGCGTCGACCGACGACGGCACGCCGTTGTCGAGGGTCTCGTACGCACGGAGCTCCCACCCGGTCGACGGCCCCCCCACTCCCCCCGCCTCGCACAGCGGCTGCATGACTGGGCCGAAGGACAGGCGGTCGTACGGCAGCGGATCAGCGAAGGGCGTCACGGTGATGCGTCGGCCGTGCGGCGAGGTCAGCCGAAGCCGCAACTGGTTGGCCAGCGTCGCCGGATCCACCGCGTGCACGCCGCCGCTGACCAAAACCGCCGGCAGTGGCAGTGAGGTGAACACGTCGAAGAACGCCAGGCCGTTGAACGGCTGATCGGCCAGGCCGGCGGATGCCAGGTTGCGGCGAACAGTGATCGCCTCGACGCCCGGGCGAGCGGGGAGCTGCAGCGTGATGTCAAAGGTCTGGATGACCTGCCCGGTCCCACCCGGGTTCTCCAGACGGACCATGGCCCGGGGTGCCACCTCAGCCGGGACGGTCAGGCCGGGACGGGTGTAGAAGCGCAGATCGAACTCGGTGCTTCCGCCGGGAGTGATGCCCACGCGGGTCACCGACACCTCGGCCTCCAGTTCGGGGATCAGCGACTCTGCCCGCACGAGGAACGAACTGGGCGTGGCGGACGCGTTGGCGAGCCGCAGCGTGGCGGTCGGTGCCGCGCGATCCGGGTAGTCCACGACGGACAGACTCCACGCCGGCACGACCTGAACGACGAAGAACAACTGGTCGGGCGTCGGGCCGGGCCGGAACACGTGGTACTGGTGCACGCCGGGGGCCACCGTGGAGAGGTCGATCGCGGAGCCAAAGGGAACGGGCATGCCGTCCCAGGTGACCTGCGAACCGACCCAGTTGTTGTAGAGCGCGGTGGAACTGTCCCGCGTCATCACGATGTTCTGCACGACGCCGGTCGGCATAGGGTGCACCGAGGAGCAGTACTCCTGCTCGGTGACGCGAGGGGCGGAGGTGCAGACGGACTGATCGATAGTGGTTTCGTCGATGTGCGAGTACTTGCGGGCGGAGTCGGACACGTTCTCGCACTTCTCAATCACCCGCCGGGTGGTGCAGATGCACGGGCCGCTCCACACCGAGGTGCAGGTGCGCTTGTAGGTGTCCCAGACCGTTCCGGGATCAGTCAGTTGCCATGCGGAGTAGGTGACCGTCTCGGAGGGGTTGCCGTTCCACTCGTAGGTGGTCTGTCGGGCGGATACAACAGCAGGGGCGATCAAACCGACCCCCACAAGCAGGGCGAGTCGGAGATACGCCGAGCGGAACGCACGGCGGCCGAGCCTCGCGACGTTCGGTGCATTCATGGCCTGTCCTTTGGTGTGGCCGCCCGGAACTGCGCGGCGATGCGTGAGGGATGGTCACCGAAACCGCAGCGGAAGTACGCCGCGCACGAGCAGATCACGTATCCCAAGCCGGCCCTGGGCGAGCCGCTTCGGACGCACACTTGCCAGTCTGTCTCTGCTCTCGCCTCTGCGATCAGAGTAACACAAACCGCTTGCAGCACACGATGTTTTTGGAGACTTCGGCCGCGCAGAGGACAATCCGGGCAATCTTCCCCGTGCCCGCGTGGCGGCGGTCTCGGCCGGGTTGCGGCGACTAGGCCCTGAGATGGGGTTACGGACAGCCCGCGGCGAACGCGGCGATGAACGCGTTGAAGTCGTCGCCGGTCAACAGGCCGTCGGGCGGCGGGAGGCCGCCGATGGACACGATGTCGGCCAGCGCATCGGCCGCGGCGAAGGCGTTGATGAAGGCGTTGAAGTCGTCGCCGGTCAGGGTGCCATCGGGCGGAGTGGGCGGGCCGCCGATCCCGGTGATGTCCGCGGGATTGCAGCCGACCGGCGTGGCGTTGAGCGTGCCGAGGGCGACCAGATCGCTGTTGGTGTTGAAGCCGGTTGGGTCGTTGAGAAAGTTGGCCACCAGGACGGTGACGACCGGGGAGGCCTCCGGTGAATCGATCCGGTACAGCGTGCTGCGGCTGGCCAGCAGCAGGCTGCCGCCGAGGCCGGGGGCAAGACTGACGCCCCGGTTGCCGAAGGACGCGAAAGAGAGGTTGGCGGGAATAAGCGGGGTGGGCAGCGCGGTGGGCGTGCCGTTGCCGGAGATGGCCTGATCGTGGGCCAGCACGTCAACCACGACGGTGAAGGTGCTGGCGGCATTGTCGAAGATCGCCAGCGCGTAGACCCGGGTGCGAACCTGGGGAGTCAAGAGGCTGCCAAGGTTCCACTCCGAGCACAGCACGACCCACGAAGTCAAAGCGTTGCGGGGGGCGATGGCAACGGGGTACGTCGGGCGGCGCACGCCGGGCGGGGTGAAGGTGTACATCGGCTGCGGCGCGGCGACGGCGGGCACCTGCGGGAAATTGACCACCGGGGCGTTGGGGCCGATGACCGGCCGGAGCAGGCCCCGGTAGCCGGAGGAGATGTCGACGTTGGAGGGTCCGTTGCAGACCAGCAGGCCGGACGAGGTCAGGATGGCCGAGCCGGCGACTGAGAGGCTTGTGAAGTCGGTGCTGACGTTGGCCGCCAGGGGCACGGCGGGGTCGTAACGGACGACGCGGGCGCCGTAGCCGGAGCCGCCGGAGCCGCTGAAGTAGACGTTGCTCGAGGCAGGATCGATGACCGCGTCCAGCGTGTAGATCCCGCCGGCGCCCAAGGTGCCGTTGGGGAAGGACACCGGATCGGTGCCGTACTGGAGATTGAGCGTGACGGGGTTGAACCGCACGATGGGCTCCGAGGCGATCCACATGTCCCCTCCGGGGAGCGCATCGAACCCGAAGTTGCCGCCGAAGCTGCCGCCGAAAAACGGAACCGGCGCTGTGTCGATGCCCAGTCGCATCATCCATACGCCCTCAATGGAGCGGAGGCCGTAGAGCGTCGGACCGGTGGGCACCTCGGGAACGGGGCAGACGGTCAACTCGGCGCGGGCGCTGACGCAGCCCGGGCGGCCGGACTCGGCCAGCAGGCGGGCGCGGACGGCGGGGCTGGGCGCGATGAGGTTGACCACGGCGGTCGCGGCGGCGCCGGCGGCGAGGTCCGCATCAAGGGTGATGGTTCGTTCGACGGGGTCGTAAGCCGCCCCGGGCGGAACGGGGGCGGCGAAGACCGGCGAAGCAACCGAGAGTTCGGGCGGAAGGACCAGGCGCGTCTGAGTGGACATGACTCCGCCGGTTGCGGTGCTCTGCAGGCCGATGGTCAGTTGAAGGGGCGTGCCGACGCGCACGGCCTGGCGGCCTTGGGCGGCGGGGCCGATGGTGCCGGGGCTGATGGGGCCGAGGGCGATGGCCAGTTGCAGATCGGGCAGGACGGGGATGGCCGGCGTGCTGATGAACTGGCTCAAGACCAGCGCCTGGCAGGAGTTGACTATCTGAAGGAAGGTGGAGATCCGCGTTGACACGCTGCCGACGGGCAGGCAGGCGGCCAGCCGCAGACGCAGCGTGATGGTGGCCGAGCCGGAGGCGGGCAGGTCGCCCTCCCAGGAGAGGCCGGAGGCATCGAGCGTGCTGCTGCCAGCGCTGGTAGCGAGGACCTGCTCGATCTCCAGGTTGGAGCCGATGGCGAGCACTGGCGAGGCGAAACGCAACTGGGTGCGGGGCTGAGCGAGGGTGTTGGCGAGGGTGATGGTGGCGGTGAGGGAGTCGCCGGGGCGAACGGGCGTGCCGGCGTCGGGCGTGAGGGTGGCCGAGACGGTCAGCGGATCGGTGGGCGGCACCTGCACGGCGGGGCGATCAAGCGGGGGCGAGAAGCCAACTACGGGCGCGTTGGCGGCGGAGGCGCGGACGTTGCGCAGGTTGGCGACATAGGGAGCCGGGGCGCACTGGGGAACGAGGGTGAGCGTGAGGCCAACAGAAGCACCTGAGGGCAGGGTGGCCAGTTCCCATCGGACGCTGTTGCCGACGAGTTGCCCGTTGTCGGAGGCGGAGTCGAAGGTGACGTTGCCGATCGGGAGGTCGACGGTGACGACCACGGTGGATGCGGCGACGGTGCCGGGGTTGGACACCGAGATGGTGTATTGCACGGGGACCTGCGGCGGCGTGGCGATGGTGGCAACGGTGCTGGAGACCGCCAGTGCGGCCTGGCCGACGGGCGGCGGTGCGGCGCAGCAGTCCGGGGCGGAGAGGGCGGCAAAGGGGGTGCCGGACTGGGTGAAGCGAATGGGGCTGACGCCACTGGCAGCGGTGAGCAGTTCAGCGTCCAGAGGCCCGCCGGAGACATTGGCCAGAGGGACTCCGGCGGGATTGAGGACCTGGCCGAAGGTAGCCAGACAGGTGGAGACAACGGTGTAATCGGTGCTGCTCGGCGAGGACAGGTCGTGCTGGACGTAGAGGGCCTGGCCGCCCCGGGCGACGCGGATGTCGCCGACGCCGGGACGCAGCGGGGTGATGTCGACGCGGGGAGGGCTTGGCTGGTTGGCGAGGCTGAGCAGCGTGAGAGTGAGGTTGCCGCCCGGAGCGGGCTGGTGCAGCAACCCCGCGAAGGGAACACCCGATCCGCCCGAGGCCTCCGGACCAGACTGGAACAACTGCCCGTCGAAGAAGATGTTGCTGCGGAGGACGTTCGGCAGGCACACCTCGTGCAGCAGCACCGGGGTGGAGTTGTTGGAATTGGGGAGCCGGTACAGACGCACGGTGACCCCGGAGCAACCCGACGCCGACTGACCGCCGGTCGCGTACAGGTAGCGGCGGGTCGGCGAGACGCGCAAGGTGGCTGAGGCGGTGAACGGCGGCGCCAAAGGGGCGGGCATGGGGTGGGCCCGCTCGGTGGGCTGGATCACCCCGTCGCCGTTGGCGTCGATGCGGATGGTGGCGCCGTTGTCCTCCACCGCCAGCCCCACGGTGCCCGACGACGCGATGAACCAGGAGTCCAGCGGATAGAACGCGCCGGTGACGCACTGGCCGAAGACGGCCCCGCCGGGGGCTGTGACGGCCAGCGCGACCAGCCAGACCAGGGCCCGTTGCAGGACGCGGAGGAAACGATCTGCGGCTTGGCCGCGCGGCAGGTGAACTGACGGCATGGAGGCTCCCCAAGGACGCACTCGCCCCCCAACCGGAGGGCATGCACTCTCTACTCTGGGGTGAGTATCGCCGATGGAGGCCCGTCCGTCATCTTGTTTTTTTGCGCGAGAGTCTCGTTTATTTGCGCACAGGCGGATCTTGACGAACGGTTGACACAACGGCGCCGACCAGTTCCTCCGGACGCACGAACAGCCCCCGGGCCCCAGCCTGCTGCGCCTGGCGGCGGCGGGCCGGTGAGTCGTAGCCGCAGTAAATGAGCACCGGCAGGTTGGGGAACTCGGCGCGAATGGCATGGGCGAGCCCGGGCCCGCCGTGCGCGTCGGTGTTGCGGCGGTAATCGGTGATGACCAGCGCGTAGCCGCCGAACCGCAGCGCCCGCAGCGCCTGTGCGGAATCCACGAAGCAGTCCACCGCGATGCCGGCAGCGTACAGCCCGCGCCGCTCGCGGATGTTGTTCTCCGGGGCGTCGTCGATCCACGCGACCACGACGCTCAGCGCCGAGGGCCCCGGGGGTGTCTGGTCGTGCCCTGACGCCCGGGCCGATCGGGGCGAGTGGCCGGTGACGCGCCGGAATGCGCTGTAGAAGCGGCTCACGGAGCCAAAGCCGCTCGCGGCAGCGATCTGCAGGGCGGTGAGAGCGTCCCACTGGAGCAGAGACGCTGCATGGCGGACGCGAACCTCGGCGATGAACGAACTGAGGGTGCGTCCACGGGCTCGCCGGTAGAGTGCCGAGACGTACGCCGGGTGCCGTTCGACGGCCCGGGCGATGTCGGCCAGCGTCAGGGCTTCGCGGTAACGCGCCGCCACCACGTCCTCGACCCGCAGGACGATCTTCCAGGCCACCGGGCTGATCGGCTTGGGGGTGCTTTGGGCCACCTCAGACGGTATCTCACCTGGCGACCGGCAACGCAGCCGCACACCACCGCAGTCACCAACATGCCGCGGCGACGCGAGTCGGGCCACCGGTGCCGGCGGGCGGCCTGATCCGCCGGTGAGCCGGGCTTCCAATGATCGGATATGAAGATCCACGTCTGCGGAGCGGGAGGGGAAGTGACCGGTTCGTGCTATCTGGTGCAGACCAGCCAGGCCCGCGTTCTGGTCGACATGGGCATGTTCCAGGGGTACGCCAAGGCCGATGAGAAGAACGAATCCCTGGGGGCGGTGGAGCCCGCCCAGTTGGACGCGGCGGTGCTGACCCACGCCCACATCGACCACGCCGGCCGCCTGCCGATGCTGCCCGCCCGGGGCCTTCGCTGTCCGGTGCACTGCACTCCGGCCACCGCCGATCTGGCCCGCATCCTGCTGGCCGACGCGGCCAACATCCAGGCGATGGACACCGAGCGTGAGAACCGCAAGCGCGAGCGTCGGGGCGAGCCGCCGATTGAGCCGCTATTCACCGATTCCGACGTTGAAGCGGTGTGCAACCGATTCAACCCGCTGCCGTACGGTGAACTTCGGCAGATCGCCCACGGTGTGAAGATCCGGCTGGTGGATGCGGGGCACATCCTCGGGTCCGCCTCGCTGGAGATGACGGTTCAGGAGAACGGCTCGACCAAGACGATCATCTTCTCGGGCGACATCGGCCAGAGCCATGTGCCGCTGCTGGCCGACCCGGTGACGTTCGACCACGCCGACGTGGTGTTCATGGAGAGCACCTACGGCGACCGCGACCACCGCCCGCTGCAGCAGACCGTCGACGAGTTCCGCGAGATCATCAAGCAGGCGGCGTGGAACAAGTCCAAGGTGCTGATTCCGGCGTTCGCGGTTGGCCGGACGCAGTTGCTGCTGTACTACCTCACGGAGATGCTTCGTGAGGGCTCCATTCCCGACATCCCGATCTACCTGGATTCGCCGATGGCCATCCGGGCGACGGAGCTCTACGGCAAGCACCAGGGCATTCTGGACGATGACACGCGGCGTCGGCACGGCGAGATCCGCCGGGGGTTTGAGCGTGTGAACTATCTGGTCACACCGGCGGAATCGCGGGCGCTCAACGAACGCTGGGATCCGGCGATCATCATCGCCGGTTCAGGCATGTGCGATGCCGGCCGGATTCTTCACCACCTCAAGCACAACCTCTGGCGTAAGGGCGTGTCGGTGGTGCTGGTGGGCTTCATGTCGCAGGGCTCGCTGGGCCGCCGGCTGATCGACGGGGCCGAGCGGGTCCGCATCCACGGCGAGGACATCCTCGTGCGTGCCCGCATTCACACGCTGGGCGGCCTGAGCGCCCACGCCGGACAGTCGGCGCTGCTGGATTGGTTCAAGCCGATGGCCGCGTCAAGGCCGATGGTCGTGCTGACCCATGGCGAAGACCGTGCCCGCACACCTCTGGCGGAGAAGCTCCGCACCCGGCACGGGGTGGACGTGCGACTGCCGGTCAACGGTGATGTGATCGACCTCTCAGCCCGTCCCGCCTAAGCACACCATGCCCCGTCCACGCGAACTTCACGACGTCTATTTCCGCAAGGCCAAAGAGGACGGCTACGTCGCCCGCTCGGCGTACAAACTGCTGGAGGTGCAGGAACGCCGCCATTTCCTCCGCAAAGGCCAGACAGTGCTGGACATCGGCTGCGCACCGGGCAGTTGGCTGCAGGTGGCCGAGAAGCTGGTGGGGCCGAACGGCCGCGTGGTGGGGATCGACCTGCAGCGGATCACCGCGCCGGTTGGGCCGACCGTGCGTGCCATCGTGGGCGACGCCCGCACCGTTCCGCCGGCGGAACTGCTGGCCCTGGCCGCTCGCGAGGGTGACGCCCAGCCCCCCACCGCCTTTGACGTGGTGCTCTCGGACATGGCTCCAAACACCACCGGTTCACCACAGGCCGACCACTTCCGCTCGGTGGAACTATGCCGCACGGTGCTGGGTTTGCTGCCTCCACTGCTGCGGCCGGGCGGGCACCTGGTGATGAAGGTGTTCGAGGGCGAGGTGTACCCGGACCTGCTGGCCGAGTGCCAGAAGTTGTTCCGCGAGGCCAAGGGGCTGCGTCCGGACGCGACGCGTGATCTCTCACGCGAGATGTTCATTCTGGGGGCCGGGTATCGCCCGCCCAGCACGCCCGCCGGGCCCTCGGGCGGTGCAACGCCGGATCCGCTGGCCCGTCCGGTGCCGCCGCACAAGCGGAAGCCGCCTGCGGATCAGGAGAGGACGCGATGAGGCTGCTGGATCCCGGCTCGGCGGTGCTGGCCGCGGCGGTGACGGTGCCGGCGTTGCTGCTGCTGTACTTCCTGCGGCTGCGCCGCAAGCCGCTGCGGATCAGTTCCACTTTGCTGTGGGAGCGGGCGGTGCACGACCTGCAGGTGAACGTGCCGTTCGCACGCATCCGGCCATCATGGCTGCTGTTCCTGCAGTTGCTGGCGGTGGCGTGCTTGATTCTGGCCGCCGGTCGGCCGGCGATCGACGGCGGGGCGGCGCCGGCGACGGTGCTGGTGATCGACCGGTCGGCGGCCATGGCGGTTCGCGACCCCGCAACGCCGGGCGCCGAGCCGCGGCTGGCCAGGGCGGTGGACGAGGCCCGCGATCTGCTGCCCACGCTGCTGCTGCGGAGCGGTTCGGGGCTGGAATCGCTGCTGCAGCGGCTGGGGCTGGGGATCGGTGGGGGTGCGGGGGGTGCGGGGGG
>Ga0068872_10001112_pt1 | contig 21749 bp, 26 predicted proteins | sample NOAtaG_7_FD_66441 | JGI IMG/M metagenome (GOLD analysis project Ga0068872, IMG submission 66441) | Freshwater lake microbial communities from Lake Erie, under a cyanobacterial bloom - NOAA_Erie_Diel1S_2200h metaG | ecosystem: Environmental > Aquatic > Freshwater > Lake | place: USA: Ohio, Lake...
GGTGTCGACGGCTCGCTGACCCAGCGCACCGAAGGCCTGCGCACGCAGATCACCCGGTCAGGCGAGAACCAGCAGCGGCTGGAGGACCGGGTCGAGCGCTTTCGCGCCCGGCTGGTCCAGCAGTACACGGCGATGGACACCAACCTGTCCAGGCTCAACGCCTTGTCGAGCTACGTCAACCAGCAGGTTGCGGCCATGAACCGGCCGCAGCAGAACTGAAGCCGGGCAAGGGTCGAACAGGCCCTCGATTGCGGTGCCGGCTCTGACTCAAGACCCACCGCCAGGAGGCCGATAACGGGAGCAGGACCACGACAGACTGCAACCCGCCATGTTCAGCAGCGCCTTTGCCAGCCCCCGCCACGGTCAACGTGCCGGACTGAGCCACCTCTACCGCCAGGTCGGGGTCGACACCCAGGCCGCGACGGCCGACCCGCACGGCCTTGTGACGATGCTGTTCAACGGCTTTGCCGAAGCCATCGCCGAGGCGCGTGGCGCATTGGCGACCGGCAGCACGCAGCAGAAGGGCAACGCGATCCAGCGCGCGGTGCGCATCCTTGAGGAAGGACTGCGCGCCGGACTCGACCTCAAGGCCGGCGGCTCGCTGGCCCAGGATCTCGACGACCTGTACGCCTACCTGGGCATGCGGCTGACGGTGGCCAACCTTCGCAACGATGACGACGCGCTGGCCGAAGTGCTGCGCCTGATCCAGCCCCTGGCCGACGCCTGGAAGGCCATCGCGCCGCAGGTGCGCCGTTGAGCCCAACCGCTCCCCGCGCGCCCCAACCCACCCGATCCACGCCTGTGCCGACCCCCGCCGCGATGAACGCCTCGCTCCACCCGCAACTGCTGCACTACTACGAAGCCATCGAGCGCGCCAGCGCATCGATGCTGGACGCCGCCCGCGCCGGCAACTGGGACGAGGTCGTCAAGCTCGAGGGCGCCTGCGTGCTGCTGATCAGCCAGCTCAAGAACCATGCCGTCGAGATCGAGGACAGCGCCACCGAAAGCGCGGCCATGGGCCTGGACGGCCACCTGGAGCTTCAAGCGCATGCGGCCGAGGCTTCCAAGCTCAAGTCCCGCCTGATGCAACGCATCCTGGTCAACGATGCCGAGATTCGCCAACTGGCCGAGCCCTGGCTTGTCGACCTGGACCACACGCTGGCCGCCCGCCCGCGTGTGCTGCACTGACCCGATACGCCACGCCCCCTGGACCCGGCCATGTTCGCTGACACCCGCCCCGCCGACCTCGGCCCCGCCGGCAGCCCCCAAGCGCTGGCGCGGCTGGACGAGTTCCGGATCGACCACGCCCGCGAGCGGCTGACCCTGCTGCGCCAGTTGCGCGATCAGAGCGCTGCCGTCTCGGTCAGCGCTCCGGACGGAACCTCGTTTTCGACCCGTGTCTGGGCCGTCGACGAGCAACGCGGAACCCTGAGCCTGGAGGCCGACGAACGCTCGCCGGCGTTGGCCCGCGTGCTCGCGCTCGACGAAGCGACCGCGGTGGCGTACCTCCAGAACATCAAGCTCCAGTTCGACCTCGGCGGCTTCGTGCTGGTGCATGGCCATGGCGCGAGTGCCGTGCAGGCCCCGCTGCCACGCGAGGTGTGGCGCTTCCAGCGCCGCGGCAGCTACCGCGTGAGGACGTCGGAAGCGGCATTGCCGATGGCACGCTTTCGTCACCCCTCGCTGCCGGAGATGGCCCTGGCGCTGCGCCTGCTCGACGTCAGCCTCGGAGGCTGCGCGCTGTGGCTGCCGGGAGACCTGCCACCGCTGCAGCCGGGCACCGAGATCGGCCTGGCCCACATCGAACTCGACGCCCACACCCACTTCAGCGCCTCGCTGAGCCTGCAGCACGTGAGCTGCGTCGGCACCGCCAGCGACCGCGGCGACCGCGCCAGCCCGGGTCTGCGCATGGGTTGCGCGTGGACGCTGGCCCGTGGCAACGCCGAGCCGCTGCTCCAGCGCTGGCTCGACCAGGCCCAGCGCAGTCAACGGCGGTACGGGTCGTGAGCACCGGTCGCATGCTGGCGGACCGTCGGCGCCGCCGCGGCTTCACGATGGTCGAGGTCGCGACGACAACCGCCGTGGCCGGGATCCTGGCCGCCGCCGCCCTGCCGGCACTGCACAGTCCGCTGGCCAAGACCCGGCGCGCCGACGCCGTCGAGGCCCTGCTCGCGGTGCAGAGCGCGCAGGCCCGTCACCACGCCGACAGCGGCCTGTACGCGCTGGACATCGCGGGCCTGCCCGGCACGGGCCGCCAGTCGAACCAGGGCTGGTACGAGATCAGCCTTCAGGTCGAAGGTCCTGAACACTGGCGTGCGCTGGCGCGCGCGCGGGCCGATGGCCCGCAGGCCAGCGACCGCGAGTGCCTCGTGCTGACGCTCGAGGTCCGTCAGGGTTTCGTGACCCAAGGTCCGAGCCCACGTTGCTGGAACCGCTGAGCCAGGCCATGGCCGGCCCGGCGAGATCCACCGCCCCCCGGGGCGTGACGCTGCTCGAGCTGAGCATCGTGCTGGTCGTGCTGGCGGTGCTGGCCGCGGTCGCCGTGCCCTCCTTCTCTGCCGCGATGGACCGTGGCCGGCTGAAGTCGACCGCCGAGACCCTGCTGGCCGACCTGACCGAAGCGCGCCTGAAGTCCGCCGAACGTGGCCTTGCCCTGCACTGGACCGGCGACGCCGCGGCGGCCGGCCGCTGGTGCTACGCGATCGCCACGCGACCTGACTGCGGGTGCGCAGCCGGTGCACCGGCCTGTCCGGGCGAGCGCCTGCACCGCGTGGGCGGCGAGCAGCATCCCGCCGTGGCGGTGCTGGAGTTGCGGGCCATCGTGTTCGAGCCCGAGGGCCGCGCCCAGCCGGGCGGCGCCACGCTGGCCACGGCGCGCGGCGAGAAGCTGCGCGTGGACACCCCCAGCGGCGGGCGCAGCCGCATCTGCAGTCCCGCGGGCAGCGTTGCGGGTTATCCGGCCTGCTGAAGCGGCGCCCTACCCCTGAGGCGCCACACGGCGTCCATCACGGCGCAGGCCGACCCGCACAACCAGGCCGACCACAACGTATGGCTGGCAAAGTGCGCCCCGCGCACGAGTTGCGTCGCGCCAAGAACAGCGGCTGCCAGCAGCGTCAGGGCCAGCGCCCTGCGTGCAGCCACCGGCCATTGCCGGCGCCAACCGAAGTAGACACCGAAGAAGCACAGCGCCGTGACGGCGTGGCCCGAAGGAAAGCAATGCCCCGGCCCGCCGTCGACGACCCCAAGCATCCAGTGCGGCACGTAGGCCACCGTGCCACCGAAAGGCTGCAGCTCGTAAGGGCAGCTGCTGGTGGTGAACTGCTTGATCGTCGGCACCAGCAGCAGACAGGCCAGCACCATACCCAGGGCCAAGGCATGGGCGCGCCGGGCCGGGTCCTGCCAGCCCAGGCGGCGGGGTCGAAGCGCCGCCACGACCAGCAGCAAGAGCACCGCCGCGGCCAGCCAGCGCGCTCCGTCGTGCAGCACGCTGCGGGTCCAGACGTTGTCGCGCCAGGCAAAACCGAACCCGTCGCCGAACACGGCCGACAGCGGCAAGTCGAGCCCGGCCAGTTCCCAGCCCAGCAGCAGTCCCAGCGTCAGCGCGGCAACGCCCAGGTCGCCACGCCAGCGCATCAAGGCGGCGCGCCGCGGCAGTCGGCGGCGAGGTCCATTGCGGGTTCGTACAAGGCCGTCTGAACGTCAAGCAGGCCCAGAAGGGTGTGGAACAGGTGGTCGTGGCGGGCCGGCTGCCTGGCGCGGGCAGCCAGGCAGTCCGCGGCCAGGCCTTGTGCCTTGTACAGGCTGTCGGACAGCCACATCACCATCGGCACCTGCGTCTGCACCTTGGGTGCCAGGGCCCAGGGCATGCCGTGCAGGTACAGGCCCGATTCGCCCAGCGACTCGCCGTGGTCCGACACGTAGACCAGCGCGACGTCGACATGGTCGGCCTGCGCCCGCAGGCGCTCGATCGCGGTGGCCAGCAGATGGTCGGTGTACAGCAGCGCGTTGTCGTAGGCATTGACGATCTGCTCGCGTGTGCAGCGTTGAAGATCGTCGCTGTCGCAGGTGGGCTCGAAGCGGCGGTACGCTGTCGGGTAGCGCTTCGCGTAGGCCGGGCCATGGTTGCCGATCTGGTGCAGCACCCACAGGTGCGCGGCCTGCCTCGGCCCGGCAGCGACACCGGCCAGCCGCCGGTCCAGATCGACCATCAGGCCTTCGTCCTGGCAGCCGCCGCCCCCGCACAGGCCAGGGGGGTTCAGCACCGCGACGGTGTCGCCGGGCAGGCCGTCGCAAACGCCTTTGCAGCCGCTCTGATTGTCTCGCCAGTGCACGGCCACGCCGGCGCGGGCCAGCAGGTGCAGCACCGACTCGCTGCCGCGGATCGCGTCCTCGTCGTAGTGTCGGCGGCCCTGGGCCGAGAACATGCAGGGCAGCGAGACCTCGGTGCTGGTGCCGCAGGCCTGCACGTCGGCAAAGTTCAACAACCCGGCCGTGGCGGCCAGACGCGGCGTCGTCTGCCGGGCATAGCCGTTCAGGCCCCAGTTGGCAGCGCGCGCGGTTTCGCCGACCACCAGCAGCACCACCAAGGGCCGCTCGCGCGCCGCCCATCCGGCGCCGGGGCGGGCGTCGGCGCCCAGGGTCTTGCGTGTCGTCACGGCCGCGCGGGCGTCGCCCACCAGCGCCCGGCCGGTGGAATTGACGAGGCTGGCGGGCGTGATCAGATAACGCACCTCGTGGTGATTGCGCGTGAAGGCCGCCAGCGGCTGGAACACCGCCATCACGCTGCCCACCAAGGCCAGCAGCGACACGCCGACCAACCCGACGCGGCGCACGATGGCCTGGCGCCACGAGCACGTGGGCATCCGCACGAACCACAACACGCCCAGTGGCAGCACCGCATACAGCAGCAGGTGCACCGCCAGCGTCGGATTCAGCAACTCGCGCGTTTCATGCAGATCGGTGTGCAGCACGTTGCGCAGCATCGCCGGATCGAGCACGACGCCGAAGCTGTGCACGAAGTAGCTGCCCGCCGCGGCGACGACGATCAGGACCGCCGCGACCGGCCGCACCAGCCGCCTCGGTGCGACCAGTGCCATCAGCAACGTGTGGACCGCGGTCACGGCCACCGCCAGCGCGAGCAGCCAGCCCCAGGTCGCCGGATCCGTCGCCGTGCGTCCGCGCAGAGCGGCGCGGAAGAAGTCGACATTGGCCGCGAGCGTCAGGAACAGCGCCGCGAGGACGATCAGCACCTCGGCCGGCAACACGATCTCGAAGCGATGCGGTCGCGGCAGCGTCGTGGGTACCGTCGTCGGCTGGCGCGGGACGTTCGCGCGGGGGACTTCGAGGTCGGGACTCATCGGGCAGCGATGCTCGACCGCGCGACTGAAGCGCACCTGAAGATGCGCGCCAGGGCCGGGTGGTAAGGTCCACCACGGGCGATGACAAGACCATGCGACTGCTGCTGATCGAGGACGACGAGCTGCTCGGCGAAGGGCTGGCGAGCTGGCTTCGCAATGCCGGGCATGTGGTGGACTGGTGCCGAATGCTTCGCGACACCGAGGCCTACCGCGGTGAGCCCTTCGACGCCTGGCTGGTGGACTGGATGCTGCCCGACGGTTCGGGCGTGCAGTGGCTGCGCCACCGCCGTGGCCTGGGCGAGCACACGCCGGCCCTTCTGCTGACCGCGCGCGACCGGGTCGAAGATCGCGTGCGAGGCCTGGACAGTGGCGCCGACGACTACCTGGTCAAGCCCTTTGCCCCCGAAGAGCTGGCTGCACGCCTGCGCGCCGTCGGTCGCCGCAGCGCTGGCGGGTCCGGGACACGGATGGCGCTGGCCGGAGGTGTCGAGGCCGATCTTGCGGCGCGCGCGGCCTACGTCGACAAGCAGCGCGTGGAGCTCACCGGCCGCGAGTGGGCGGTGCTCGAGGCGCTGCTGCTGCGCGCCGGCCGCACCGTTCCGAAGTCAGACCTCGAACGCCTGGTGCTCGGCTTCGACACCGAGCTGGCGAGCAACGCGCTCGAGGTCCATGTCTCGGCGCTGCGCCGCAAGCTCGGCCGCGGCGTGGTCGAGACCGTGCGCAACCTGGGTTACCGGCTGGAGCTGATGTGAACGGCAGCGACGTCGACCACCCGTCCGTCGGCATCGCCCCGGCGGCTCGACCCGAGAGCACGACGCCGGCCGCGCCACCACCACCGCCGTCGATCCAGACCCGGCTGGGTCGCACGCTGATGGGTTGGTCGCTGGTCTGGAGCATGGCGGTCGCACTGGCGGTGTGGTTGGCGGCGCGCTATGAGGTCGAGGAGTTGCTCGACGACACCCTGGTCGCGTCGGCCGAAGCGCTGCACTCGGTGCTGCCGCTGGCGGCGCCGTCGCCGGCGCCCCGGCCGCCGTTGGGGGCGATCCACCCCGAGCGCGACCGCTACGGCTGGCAGCTCATCGCCGCGGACGGCACGGTGCTGCTGCGATCGGCCCTTGCCCCCGCCGAGCCTTTGGTGCCACGTCCGACCGCGGGCTTCAGCGACAGCCCCGAATGGCGCACCTACGGCCTGGCGCTCGAAGAAGGCGGGCGCTGGCTGTACGTGGCCCAGACGCGCCGTGAGCGGGTCGAAGCGCAGGCCGAGGTGGGCCTGACCGCGGTGCTGGCGGCGCTGGCCATCGGTGGCCTGGGCCAGATCTGGCTGCGCTACCGCGTGCGTCACGAGCTGCAGCCCTTGCAGCGCTTGTCGGAGCGGCTTCTCAGCCACGACCCTGCAGCGGCAATGCCCGCGCTCGGGCCGGCGCAGCGAGCAGAACTGGCGCCGATGCACGACGCGCTCGGGGGCCTGGGCCAGCGCCTGCAGCAGCGCATCGCGGCCGAACGCGCCTTCAGTGCCCATGCCGCTCACGCGCTGCGCACGCCGCTGGCCGGTATCGACGCCCAGCTTGCAGTCGCCTTGCAGCAGGCACCCGTCGAACTGCAACCGCGCCTGACCCGCATCCGCGAGGCAGCAGCGCGCTTGCAGCGAGTGGTCGCGGCGCTGATCGGGCTGTTCCGCACCGGCGTCACGCCCGAGATACAGGAGCTCGATGCCGAATCGCTTGTCCGCCGGCTGCCGGTACCCGGTCTGAAGGTCGCGTTTGTCGGCGATCTGACCGTCCGGGCCGACCCGGACCTGCTGGCCGCCGCGCTGGCCAACCTGCTCGACAACGCCGAGCGACACGGCGCGCACCGCATCGTGATCGATCAGCCTCAGCCCCAGTGCCTGCGCCTGCACGACGATGGCCCGGGCGTGAATGCGGCACGTCGCGACGAGCTCGCTGCCGCGCTGGCGGACCAGGACTACGAAGGCCACACCGGCCTGGGCCTGATGCTGGCCGACCGCGTCGCCCGCGCCCACGGGGGCTGGCTGCGCCTGCCGGCCACGGACACCGGCTTCCAGGTCGAACTCCAACTCGGCCCTTTGGTCGACATGCGATGAGCCCGCCCCCGCACGCCATGAAGTCCCGCGGGGGTCTGCTCCGCCTGGTCAAGGCCTCCCGCTACACCGCGCAGGGCCTGGCCGCGGCGTTCCGCCACGAGGCCGCGTTCCGCCAGGAACTGCTGGTCGGTGTGCCGCTGCTGCTGGCCGTGGCCTGCTGGGCCGTGGTCGGCTGGCGGGTCTGGGCCCCGGGCTGAACGGGGCCCGAAGACCGGCCGCCCCAAGGGCGAACCGTTACACCTGCATGTTCATGATGTCGGTGTAGGCCGACAGCAGCCGGTTGCGGACCTGGATCGCGGCCTGGAAGCCGATCTGGGCCTTCTGGCCGGCGATCACGGCCTGCTCCAGGCTGACGTTGGGGTTGCCCAGCGTCACCTCGCGCTGCAGACGCGAGCTCTCGGTCTGCTGCGCACTCACCGTCTTCAGCGCCTGCTGCATCGCGCCGGCAAAACTGGTGCCGCCGACCCCTTGGGCGGCGTCGTTGCGCGGCATGCCGTCCGGCCGCAAGCCGGCGCGGGCGACCGCGGCCTGGAAGTCGAAGGGCTTTAGGGTGACGTTCATGGGAGCGAACTGTAGGAACACCGCTCGGCCGCGGGGCGCCGAAGTAAAGGGGCAATCGCGGCCTGTTCCGGGCGCTGTCCACGGCGCTGCGGCCGAAGAATCCTGCCCATGGATACCGCTCTCGCTCCCGTCGCCAACAGCCCGCTTGCACCGATCGGCCCCAATGGCCAGCCCCCGGTGGCGGGCCAGCCTGGCGTCCTGGGCCGCTGGAGCGCCCTGCCCGGCAAGACGCAGTTCATGGCGCTGGCCGGCGTGGCGGCGCTGATCGCCGTGGTCGCCGTGCTGGCCATGAGCAGCCAGGGATCGGACTACCGCGTGCTGTTCCCGAACCTGTCCGAAAAGGACGGCGGTCAGGTCATCGAGCGGCTGGCGCAGATGAACGTGCCCTACCGGATCGCCGACGGCAGCAGCACGGTCATGGTGCCGTCCAGCCGCGTGCACGAACTGCGCATGAAGCTCGCCGCAGCCGGACTGCCGGCCAACGGCGGTGGGGTCGGCCCGGCCACCGGCCCAGGCTTCGAGCTGTTGGACAAGCAGACCTTCGGCCAGACCCAGGGACAGGAACGCATGAACGTGCAGCGCGCGTTGCAGGGCGAGCTGACCCGCACCATCCAGCAGATCAGCGCCGTGCAGAGCGCCCGCGTGCACCTGGCGCTGCCGAACCAGAATGGGTTCTTCCGCGAGCAGCAGAAGCCCAGCGCGTCGATCGTGCTGAACCTGCACCCTGGCCACACGCTGGACCGCGCCCAGCTCGCCGGCATCGTGCACCTGGTCGCGTCCAGCGTTCCGGAAATGAACCGCAAGGCCGTCAGCGTGATCGACTCCACCGGCGCGCTGCTGACCGGCGAAGGGGCCGACAGCATCGAGGGCCTTGATTCAGCCCAGCTCCAGTACCGCCGCGACATCGAACAAGGCCACGCCAAGCGCGTGCTGGCCCTGCTGGAGCCGGTGGTGGGACGCGACAACGTGCGCGCCAGCGTCACCGCGGAGATCGACTTCGCCCAGGTGATGTCGACCGCCGAGACCCACGCGCCGAACCAGGGCGCGCAGGCCAGCGCCGCCGTGCGCGAGTCGAGCAGCCAGGAATCGAGCGAGCCTGGCCCGGCGGTGCCCGCCGGTGTGCCCGGCGCGGCCACCAACCAGCCGCCGGCTCCTGCAGCGGCTCCGATCCAGGGCCAGGCCCAGCCACTGCAAGGCGCAGGGGCCGGCGGTGGCGGCAACAGCAGCCGACGCGAGCAGAACACCCGCTTCGAAGTCGACAAGACCGTCACCGTCACCCGCAACGCCGTCGGCAACGTCAAGCGGCTGTCGGCTGCGGTGGTGCTGAACCACAAGGTCAGCACCGACGCCAAGGGCAAGACCACGACCACGCCCTACAGCGACAAGGAGATCGAGCAGCTCACCGCACTGGTGCAGCAGGGCATCGGCTTCGACAGCGAGCGTGGCGACCAGGTCAAGCTGATCAACGCCCCGTTCCGCAGCGAGCCGCAGCCTCCGGCCGAGCCGGTGCCGATGTGGCAGCAACCCTGGCTGGTGGACCTGATGAAGACCGCCGCGGCGCCGCTCGCGCTGGCCCTGGTCGGCCTGATCGCGGTGATGGTGCTGGTGCGTCCGGCCGTCAAGGCCATGGTCACGCCGCCTCCGCCGCCGGTGCCTGAAAAGGGCAGCCAGCTGTCGACCGTGGTCGACGACGAAAACGCCTTGCCGGGGGCCGATGGGCAGCCGCTGCTCGGCGGCCCGGGGGGCCGGGCACTGGCCGCACCGGCCGTCAACCAGAAGCTCAAGGCAGTCCGCGCCATGGCCAAGGAGAACCCGGCCGCAGTCGCCAACATCGTTCGCGGATGGGTCAGCGGCGAAGTCGACTGAGCACCGTTGCCGCAGAAACCCGAACCGACCGGATTCCCCACCCCTATGCCAAGCAAGAACGAAGACCAAGGCGTCGAAGACGCCGCCATCCTGCTGATGAGCCTGGGCGAGGAAGAGGCCGCCGAGGTCTTCAAGCACCTCGCGCCCAAGGAGGTGCAGCGCCTGGGCGAGTGCATTGCCAAGATGAAGGCGGTGTCCAAGGAGCGCGTGGAGAGCGTGCTCGACAGCTTCGAGGCCCTGGCCGCCAAGGAGTCCATGCTCGTCAGCGACAGCAACGAGTACGTCAAGGCCGTGCTGCGCAAGGCCCTGGGCGAGGACAAGGCCAACCTGCTGATCGACCGCATCCTGCAAGGCAGCGACGTCACCGGGATCGAGAGCCTGAAGTGGATGGACCCGAGCTCGGTGGCCGAGCTGCTGCGCAACGAGCACCCGCAGATCGTCGCCGCGATCCTGGTGCACCTGGAGTTCGACCAGAGCGCCGACGTGTTGAAGCACTTCGCCGAGCGGCAGCGCAACGAGGTGATGGTCCGCATCGCAACGCTGGACGGCATCCAGCCGGCGGCGCTGAAGGACCTGAACGAGGTCATGAGCAAGGTGCTCGCCGGCGGCGACCGCAGCAAGAAGACCAACCTCGGCGGCGTCAAGGCCGCGGCCGAGATCCTGAACATGCTGGGCAGCGCGGTCGAGACCTCGGTGCTGGACTTCGTGCGCGAAGCCGACAACGAGCTGGCGCAGAAGATCATGGACAACATGTTCACCTTCGACGACGTCGAGAAGATCGACGACAAGGGCATCCAGTCCCTGTTGAAGGAGGTTCAGAGCGAGTCGCTGGTGATCGCCCTGAAGGGTGCGACGCCAACGCTGCGCGAGAAGGTGTTCCGCAACATGTCGACCCGCGCCGCCGAGACGCTGCGCGAGGACCTCGAATCCCGGGGTCCGGTCCGGCTCTCGGAAGTCGAGTCCGAACAGAAGGAGATGCTCAAGGTCGTGCGGCGGCTCGTCGACGAGGGCCAGATCGTGCTCGCCAGTGGCGGTGACGAGGCCTTCGTCTGACCATGAGCATCCTTCGCAACGTTCCGCCGCCCCAGGGCTCCAAGCCGCCGACGAACGCCTACCAGCGCTTCATCCCGCGCGAGGAACTCGGCAGCACCGCCCCCTGGAACCTGGGCAGCTTCGGCGGTCAGACGCCCGGCACGGCGGACGAGCCGGGCAACGCGGCCGCCTCGCCCGCCGCCGCAGCCGAGCCGGACTCCAGCGAGTGGCTGGCCCGGGTCGCCCAGGCGCGCCAGCAGGCGTTGCAGGAGGGCTACCAGAACGGCTACCGCGACGGCCTGGCGGCGCTCGAAGGCTTCAAGCAGAGTTTCGCCGCCCAGGCCACCGCCCAGATCGGCAGCCTGCTCGATGCCTTCGACGAACAGACTCGGGCGCTCGATGCCCAGCTGGCCGAAGCCGTGACGCGGACCGCCTTGCAACTGGCCCGCCAGGTGCTGCGCCACGAACTGACGACACAGCCCGGACACGTCGCACAGATCGCCACCGATGCGGTCAACGCCGTGCTGCTTTCGGCGCGCCACGTCGTCGTGCATGCACACCCGGCGGACCTGCCGCTCATCGAAGACGGTGCCGGCGAAACCCTGCGCGGCCGCCATGCCCGCCTGGTCGCCGACACCGGCGTGGCGCGCGGTGGAGTGAAGCTGCTGTCCGATGTCGGGACCATCGATGCACAGGTCGCCACCCGCTGGGCACAGGCCGCCGCGAGCCTGGGCGCTGCCCCGGCCGAGCGTGCCTATCCCGGCCCGGATCTGCGCGACGCCCCGCCGGGCACGGAAGGAGCCGTCGCATGATGCCGCAGCTCGCCTTGCCCGACCGCCTGGCACGGCGTGCTGGCCATTGGCAGCACTTTCTCGACGACGTCCAGGCGCGCACCCGTCACGATCCGCCGCTGGACACCGAGGGCACGCTGTTGCGAGTCACCGGTCTGGTGCTCGAGGCCGCCGGTGTGAGGGTGCCGGTCGGATCGGTCTGCGAGATCCATGGCGACGGCCAGGCGCCGGTGCTTGCCGAAGTCGTGGGCTTCAATGGCGACCGCGCCTTCCTGATGCCCACCGGCGAGGTCCATGGCCTGGCCAGCGGCGCACGGGTCGTGCCACGTCCGCTGCCGCAGCTGCCGCTGGCCTTCGCCGCGCCCGTGCACCACCCGTGGCGGCGCAGCGAGGACCGCGGCATGCACCTGCCGATGGGCGATGGCCTGCTCGGTCGTGTCGTCGACTCCCATGGGCAGCCGCTGGACCGCGGCGGTCCGGTCCTGAACGTCCGCGCCGAGCCGATGGCGCGTCGACCGATCAACGCAATGGACCGCGACCCGGTGCGCCAGCCGCTGGACACCGGCGTGCGGGCGATCAACGCATTGCTCACGGTCGGCCGCGGCCAGCGACTGGGCCTGTTTGCGGGCACCGGCGTCGGCAAGTCGGTGCTGCTGGGCATGATGGCGCGCTACACGCGGGCCGACGTCATCGTCGTCGGGCTGATCGGTGAACGCGGCCGCGAAGTCAAGGAGTTCATCGAGGACATCCTCGGCGAGGCCGGCCGCGAGCGCAGCGTCGTCGTCGCGGCGCCCGCAGACGCGCCGCCATTGATGCGGCTGCAGGGCGCCGGCTACGCCACGGCGATCGCCGAGCACTTCCGCGACCGTGGCCAGCATGTCTTGCTGCTGATGGACAGCCTGACCCGCTATGCGATGGCGCAGCGCGAGATCGCACTGGCGATCGGCGAACCACCGGCCACCAAGGGCTACCCGCCCAGCGTGTTTGCCAAGCTGCCGGCGCTGGTCGAACGCAGCGGCAACGGCCTCAACGGCATCGGCTCGATCACCGCCTTCTACACCGTGCTCACCGAGGGCGATGACCCGCAGGACCCGATCGCCGACGCCGCGCGCGGCATCCTGGACGGGCACATCGTGCTGTCGCGCGAGTTGGCCGAAAGCGGCCACTACCCGGCCATCGATGTCGAGAAGAGCGTGTCGCGCGTGATGACCAACGTCGCCCCGCGCGACCAGGTGCAGCAGGCCCGGCGGATCCGCCAGTGGCTGGCCAAGCTGAGCCGGGCTCGCGACCTCATCCAGCTCGGTGCCTATCAACAAGGGCAGGACGCCGATCTCGACACCGCCATCCGCCAGCAGCCGCAGATCCTGGCGCTGCTGCAGCAGGACATGCACGAACGCGCGACGATGGAATCGTCGTGCGGGCAATTGCGCCATCTTGCGCAGTGAACTCCACCCCTGAAGCCACCCCATGACCCAGCCCCCGCCCGCACTCGCCACACTGGCCGAACAGATCGGCCGCGAGCGCGACGAAGCACAAGCCCGGCTCTCCCGCGCCGTGCAACAGCGCGAACGCCTTCGCGCACAGGCCGAGCAGTTGACGGCCTACCGCGACGAGATGCTCATCCGTCAAGGTGCCGGCGTGCGTGGCATCGAGATGCTGCGCGTGCAGCAGCACTTCAACGACAAGCTCGACCAGGCTCTGGCCTATCAGCAGGCGCAGATCGACAGCACCACGCGTCAGGCCGAGGCCGCGCGCGAAGCGCTGCTCGCGCTGGAGATTCGCCTCGCGGCGGTCGAAAGACTCGCCCAGCGGCGGGCTGGCGAGGCCGAACGCAAGACCGCCGTGCAGGAGCAGAAGCGCAGCGACGAATGGGCGCAGCAGCAGCTCTGGCAACGCCGCGAGTCTTCGGGCGCGGGCAGTGGCGGAGGCCCGGCACTTGGCTTTGCCTTCTGACGACCGAAGCGACGCCCATGAACCCCCGCATCGACACCCCGCAGTCCTCACCCGCGCTGCTGAGCTCCCGCCCACAAGGCGTTGCCGATCGGTCTGACGCCGGCGAACGCCCACGCCTGGATCGCCGCCTTGACCGGAGCTTCGAGCGCAGCCTGCAGCAGGCCCGCGAGCAGCGATCGGATGACCGCAGCGACCGGCCCGTTCGGACCGACGCGGCGCTGCCGAGGGAACGCACGAATGAACGCACGAACGAACGCGCGCGCGAACCCGAGCCGACGGCCCGCGCCCCCCACCGCGTCGCCAAGCCGGGCGAGCCTGCCGACGGCAACGCCTCGGCTTCACCCCGCGACCAGACGCAAGAGGCTCCCGAGCCCAGCGCCACCGTGGGCGACCGACGGATATCGGACTCCGAACGCCGCGCGCCCCGCGGGGCCGACGAGGCCGCGGCCGGAGCGCCGGCTTCCCCGACGCTGGCGCCGCCTGCGGAGGCGGCCCCACTGCCCGAGGGCCCCAAGGCCTGGTCGTTGCCGGCCACGGCGGCGGGCGCTGCGGAAGTGGGTGCGACAGCGCTGCCGGTCGAGCCCAGCGGCGAGGCCACTGCCGGGGCGGACGACACCATGACCTTCAACCCGGACCGTGGTTCGGCCGGCACCCCCGCAGCGACCCAGTCCGCAGCCAGCACGGCCTTGGCGGCAGCAGGCGCTGCCGGACGGCCCGTCGGCGACCGGGCGAAGGCGCCACCGGTGGAGGGCGCTTCGGCGCGGCAGACCCCGAGTCCCACCGCCCCCGCCCTGGGGTCCGTCACCGAAAGCCCGACCGCCACTGCCGCAACCGCCGCAACCGGCCGCTTTGCCAGTCGAGTCCAACAACTGCTGGAGGAATCGACCGCCACCCGGCTGCCGCCAGCCGTTGCCGACAACCCGGCCACCGCGCCCGCCGGCGCGGCGTCGCCATGGCAGCAGGCCGTACCGGCCCTGACGTCGCCAGCCACTCACCCAGCCGCCACCGCTGAGCCTCCGGTGCTGCAAGGCCGCCTGGCCGCGCACCCCGCCAGCCCGCAGTTCGTGCCGCAGTTGGGCGCACAGCTGGAGATGTTCATCCGCGAGGGGGTGCAGAGCGCCCGGCTGCAGCTGCACCCGGCCGAACTCGGGCCCGTGGCGGTGCAGCTGCAGCTCGAGGGCAGCCAGGCGTCGGTGGTTCTGGCGGCCGAACACTCGCTGACCCGCGAGAAGTTGCTCGAGGCCCTGCCCCAGCTGGCGCGGCAGCTTCAGGACCAGGGCCTGTCGTGGGCCGGTGGCAGCGTCGGCAGCCAGCTGGGCGACTCCACTCGCCCACACGACGGCGGGGCGGCCTCCCAGGGCGACCGCCGCGATGGCAGAACCGGCAGCTCCGAACCGGGGACCGCGTCGGCCGCCGGCGGCGCCGACACCCGCGAGACCCCGGCACGTCGGTCGCGGGGCATCGTCGACCTGGTGGCCTGAGCCCGATCTGACGGCTTTTCCGGCCTTTCATCGCCGCATCGGCAGCGACGCGTCGACCGAACAATGGTGGCAATTCGACGAGGAGCCCCCTCCCCATGTCTTCCGCTGCCGCCACCGCCGACGCCGTCCCGCCCAAGAAGGGCAACAAGAAGCTCATCATCATCGGCGCCGCTGTCGCCGCGCTGGTGCTGGGCGGCGGAGGTGCCGCCTTCATGATGATGAAGAGCAAGGCCGCCGCCGAGGCCGAGGCCGAAGAATCCGCTGACGGCGAAGACGGCGGCTCGGGAAAGGGTTCGGCCAAGGCCAAGGACGCCAAGAAGTTCGACCCCAAGGCGGTGCCGACCTTCACCCCGCTGGAGATGTTCACCGTCAACCTGGCCGACCGCGAGGTCGAGCGCTACGCCCAGGTCGGCATCACGCTCGAGATGAGCGATGTCGCGGCTGGCGACCGGCTGAAGAACTTCATGCCCGCGGTGCGGAACCAGATCCTGCTGGCGCTGGGCGACCGCAAGGCCGACGAACTGTCCAGCCGCGAAGGCAAGCTCGCACTGGCGTTGCGCATCAAGCTCGACACCTCGCGCGTGCTCGGGGCGGAATTCGACGACGCGGACTTCGGCCTCGGCGCCGATGCCGCCACCGAGGCCAAGCCCAGCGACGAAGCCGAGGACGACACCAAGTCCAAGAAGAAGCCCAAGGCCAAGAAGGCCAAGGCCGCGCCCGAGCTGCCGGTGCTGGCCGTGCACTTCTCGAACTTCATCATCCAGTGACCGGACCGCGCCCGCAACGCCACGCGCCGACACGGCCATGAACCAGCAGATCCTGTCCCAGGACGAAGTCGATGCCCTGCTCCAGGGCATCACCGGCGAGAGCCAGAAGCTCGAGACCGAAGACGTCCAGTCCGAGGGCGTCCGCCCCTACGACATCTCCAGCCAGGAGCGCATCGTCCGCGGCCGCATGCCGACGATGGAGGTCATCAACGAGCGCTTTGCACGCAACATCCGGATCGGCCTGTTCAACCTGATCCGCAAGAGCCCCGAGGTCGCGATCGGCGGCATCAAGGTCCAGAAGTTCAGCGCCTTCCTGCGCGAGATCGTGGTCCCGACGAACTTCAACCTGGTGTCGATCAAGCCTCTGCGGGGCAGCGGGCTGATCGTCTGCGACCCGGCGCTGGTGTTTGCGGTCATCGACTCCTTGTTCGGCGGCATCGGCAAGTACCACACGCGGATCGAGGGGCGCGACTTCTCGCCGACCGAGCTGCGCGTGATCTATCGCCTCGTCGAGACCATCATCGCCGAATACAAGAAGGCCTGGACCGGCATCTACCCGGTTGAGCTCGAGTACCAGCGCTCGGAGATGCAGCCGCAGTTCGCGAACATCGCCACGCCGAGCGAGATCGTCGTGGCCACCGCGTTCACGCTCGAGATCGGCGAGACCTCAGGCTCGGTCCACTTCTGTCTGCCGTACAGCACGCTGGAGCCGATCCGCGACGTGCTCTACAGCACCATCCAGGGCGACGCCGTGGAACCCGACCGCCGTTGGGTGAACCTGCTGAAGAGCCAGATCCAGAGCGCCGAGGTCGACCTCGTCGCCGAGCTGGGCACCGCGCCGGCGACGGTGGAGCAACTGCTGTCGTTCAAGCCGGGCGACTTCATCGAAATGGACCTCGAACCGATGATCCAGGCCAAGATCGACGGCGTTCCGGTGTTCGACGCCCACTACGGCACCCACAACAAGCACTACGCGATCAAGATCGATCGCATGATCACCAGCACGCAGTTGGGCTGGATCGAGGAGCAGGTCAATGGCTGATGCTGCAGAAGCGCTCGACGGAATGAGCGAAGAGGACCGCATGGCCGCCGAGTGGGCGGCCGCGCTGACCGAGAGCAAGTCCGGCGGCCCGGCGGCCGAGGCGGGGCCCGCCGCCACGACGGCTGTCGAGGCCGTGTCGCCCGCGAGCTTCGCGAACTTCGCCGCCGGCAGTGCGGGGCAGCCGATCCCGGCCGGCAACGACCTGAACATGATCCTGGACATCCCGGTCCAGCTCACGGTCGAACTCGGTCGCACGCGCATCCCGATCAAGCACATCCTGCAGCTCGCGCAGGGCTCGGTGGTCGAGCTCGAGACCCTGGCCGGCGAGCCGATGGACGTTCTTGTCAACGGCTTCCTGATCGCCCAGGGTGAGGTCGTGGTCGTCAACGACAAGTTCGGCATCCGGCTGACCGACATCGTCACGCCCAGCGAACGCGTGCGCCGACTGTCGCGCACCTGATCGTCTCGGCAACACGTCCTGACCCATGAACGCGGCCGCTTCCCCGGGCTTCGGTGCCCTGCTCTGGTTCTTCGCGGTCGTGGCCGCGATCCCGCTCGTGCTGTGGTTGCTCAAGCGCTCGCCGCTGGGTGGTTCGCTGGGCCAGCAGGCGCCCGGCGTTCCTCGCACGGTCGCGGTGCTGCCGGTGTCCAACCAGCACAAGCTCGTCACGGTCGAGGTCGGCCGCGGCGAAGAGCGCGTCTGGCTCGTGATCGGCGTCGCGCCGGGCGGCATCCGCACGCTGCACACCATGACCCCCGGGGCCCCGGCTCCCGCCGATGCCGCCACCGCCACCCCCGCCGCGGCCGCGTTCTCGCAGCTGCTCGGGCGCATCAAGTCCGACCCCCCGGCGCGCCAGCCATGACCCGCGCCGTGCTGAAACTCGCCTTCGCGTCGGGCCTGTTGGTCCTGGGCGCCGCGGCCTGGGCCCAGGGCTCGACCGCCACCGGCCCCTCGGGCTTGCCGCTGGTTGTCGCACAGGGTGCAGGCGGCACCAGCTATTCGGTGCCGATCCAGACCCTTCTGTTCTTCACTGCGCTGTCGTTCCTGCCGGCGGTGCTTCTGCTGATGACGGCGTTCACGCGAATCGTCATCGTGCTGTCGCTGCTGCGCCAGGCTCTGGGGACCCAGGCCGCACCGCCGAACCAGGTCATCGTCGGACTGAGCCTGTTCCTCACGTTCTTCGTGATGGCACCGACCTTCGACAAGATCCACGACCAGGCCTGGCAGCCCTATGCCGCAGGCACGATGCCGGCCGACCAGGCGCTTCAGACCGGCGTGCAGCCGCTGCGCGAATTCATGCTCAAGAACACGCGCCAGAGCGACGTGCAGCTCTTCTCGCGACTGGCCAAGCTGCCCGCCGACGTGAAGGGCGAGGCCGTCCCGCTGCGCGTGCTGGTGCCGGCCTTCGTGACCAGCGAGCTCAAGAGCGCGTTCCAGATCGGCTTCATGATCTTCATCCCCTTCCTGGTCATCGACATGATCGTCGCCAGCGTGCTGATGAGCCTGGGCATGATGATGCTGAGCCCGGTGCTGGTCGCGCTGCCGTTCAAGCTGATGCTGTTCGTGCTCGCCGACGGCTGGAACCTGCTGCTCGGCTCGCTCGCGGCGTCGTTCGTGACCTAGCACTTCATCTGAACCGACACCCGAATCATGGACGCGCAACAAGTCCTCGCCACCGGCCAGAACGGCCTGACCACGCTGCTGATGGTGTCGGCACCGATCCTGCTCGTCGTGCTCGTCGTCGGCCTGCTGGTCAGCATCTTCCAGGCCGCGACGCAGATCAACGAGGCGACGCTGTCGTTCGTGCCCAAGATCGTGGCCGCTGTCATCGTGCTCGGCCTGGCAGGACCGTGGATGATGGGCACGCTGGTCGAATACCTGCGCCAGATGCTGCTCGCCCTGCCTTCTGCCGTCGGCTGAAGCCGCTCCCGCAACCGCGGCGCTCCGGCGACGATGCTCACGTTCTCCGAAGCCCAGGTCTCGGCCTGGCTGCTGCCCCTGTTCTGGCCCTTCCTGCGTGCCTTGGCGTTGCTGTCGGTGCTGCCGGTGCTGGGCAACCGCAGCGTGCCGGCGCGGGTGCGCATCGCGCTCGCCGGCTTCATCGCCTTTGCCGCCCAGCCCAGCCTGCCGGCGCTGGGGGCCGAGGTCGCCGCGACCTCGCTGGACTCGCCGATGGCCTTCATGCTCGTCGCGCAGCAGCTCGTCATCGGCCTGTCGCTCGGCTTTGCGGTGCGGCTGGTGTTTGCCGCGGTCGAGTTCGGCGGCGAGCTGATCGGCCTGCAGATGGGCCTGAACTTCGCGGGCTTCTTCGACCCCGTTGCCGCCAGCAACGGAACCGCCACGGCCCGATTCTTCGGCACCCTGGTGGCGTGGATGTTCGTCGTCATCGGCGGCCACCTGATCGTCATTGCCGCACTGGTCCAGAGCTTCCAGTCGTTCCCGATCGGGCCCGAGCCCTTTGCCTTCGTCCGCCAGACCCTGCCGCACCAGTGGGGCGCCGAGATCTTTGCCGTCGGTTTCTGGATCGCCTTGCCCATCGTCACGATGATCCTGATGGTCAACCTGATCCTTGGCGCCGTCTCACGCGTCGCGCCGCAGGTCAACATCTTTGCGCTTGGATTCCCCGTCACCCTCAGCGTCGGCCTGCTCGGCCTGCTGCTCACTCTCCCGGCGCTCGAAGCCCCGTTCACGATGGCGCTGGAGCGGGTGCTGGAGAACTTCAGGTAGAGCGAACCCGCACTCGGCTTTCGGAGCACAATTCGGAGATGGACAAAACAGCCTTTGCCATCGTGCCGATGCGGCCCGGTCCCGACGAGGGTGATCCTGACCAGATTTATTGGCTCTCGCGCCCGATGGTTGAACGTCTGGCCGCTGTCCATGAACTGAGCCTCCGGTGCTGGGGTTTGGATCCGGAAACTGCAGATGTTGCATCGCGACTTTCGCGAGTTTGTGTCGTTTCTCAACGCCCAAAGCGTTGAGTTCCTGCTGGTTGGCGGGTGGGCATTGGCCGCCCACGGCCGTCCTCGCGCCACGGGCGACATCGACTTCTGGATTCGGCGAACGCCGGAGAACATCCAGCGCCTGCTGTTGGCGATTTCGGATTTTGGGTTCGGTTCTCTTCGCTTGGACGCGAGCCACTTTGGAGCCGACAGCGTGGTTCAGTTCGGTCGACCGCCGCTTCGAATCGACCTCTTGACGTCGCTGTCGGGAGTCGAATTCGACGCCTGCTGGTCGCGGCGCGTATCGGTCGTCTTTGGCGACATCGAGCTTCAAGTCATTGGCGTCGACGACCTGAAGATCAACAAGCTCGCCACAGGACGTGAACAAGACCAACTGGACGTGAAACAGCTGGAGCACGGCCGGAAGCGGTAGGCCGGTCGCACGGTACCCAATCGCCTCAGCCCGGATTCAGCCTCACGATCGCCAGGTTCAGCACCGACGCGAAGGCGACCCAGCCCAGGTAGGGCGCGAGAAGCCAAGCAGCGAGTCGGTCAACGCGACGGGCCAACAGCACGAGGGCCAGGATCGACAGCCACAGCAGGCCGACCTCGGCCAGCGCCCAGTCCGGCCGGCGAAGGTTGAAGAACAGCACGCTCCACAAGACGTTCAACACCAGGTTGATCGCCACCGCCAACACCCATTGGCGGCGCAGCGTCGCGTGCGCGCGCTGCCACACGCGCACGCCGGCCCAGGCGGCACAGAGGTAGATGGTGCTCCAGGCGGGGCCGAACAGCCAGTCGGGTGGCTGCCAGGGCGGCTTGTTCAGCGCCCGGTACCAGGGGCCGATCTCGGTGGCGGCACCCCCGACGGCGCCAACCGCAAAGACCACGGCCAGCGCCACCAGCCAAAGGCGCCAGGTGGGCGTAGCGGCTGTCAGGGTGTACTGCGGGTGATCCGGCAGAGGGTTCAGGCGCGCACCAGGCCCAGCAGGTGGGCCATGTCCTTGAAGAAGATGCGCACATGGGCCATCGGCCGCTTGCGTGTCAGGCGCTTGTGCATGTAGGAGTCAAAGGTGAGTTGCTGCACGTCCTTGTCGCGGCAGATCGACACGAAGCGCTCGCGGCGACGGTCGTTGCGGTACCAGAAGTGCTGCATGACCCCGAGTATCCAGAAGACGCGGCCGTGTTCCTTCATGAACTGCTTGCGCGCGTGCGCCAGCGGCGCCGGGCTGCGTTGGGCGATGCACTGAGCCACCGAGTCGGCGGCCATCCGACCGCTGGCCATCGCGTAGTAGATGCCCTCGCCCGAGGCCGGCGCGACAACCCCGGCGGCGTCGCCGGCCAGCACCACGTCGCGGCCGTTGTCCCACTTGGGCAGGGCCTTCAGCGGGATCGGCGCGCCCTCGCGGCGCACGGTTTCGGCGCCGGCCAGGCCAACGCGTTCGCGCAGCAGCGCCGTGGCGTGGCGCAGTGAAAAGCCCTTGTCCGCACTGCCGGTGCCAATGGACAACGTGTTGCCGTGCGGGAAGACCCAGCCGTAGAAGTCGGGCGACAGCGTGCCGTCGTAGACCACGTCGCAGCGTGACGGGTCGTAGCCCGCGGGTGGCAGATCAGGCTTGGCGACGATCTCGTGATACGCAAAGACGAACTTGCCGCGGTCCCAGCCTTCGATGGCCTGGCGCGCGACCTCGGACCGTGCGCCGTCGGCGCCGACCACGAAGCGCGCCCGCGCATGTGCGGCACCCTGCCCGCCGCGCCAGTGCACGACCGCAGTGCCGTCGGCGTCGCGCTCCAGTCGCTCGAACTTGCCGTCGACCCGCAAGGCGCCCGCAGCGGCCGCGCGCTCGCGCAGCCACTC
>Ga0068872_10001115_pt1 | contig 21696 bp, 18 predicted proteins | sample NOAtaG_7_FD_66441 | JGI IMG/M metagenome (GOLD analysis project Ga0068872, IMG submission 66441) | Freshwater lake microbial communities from Lake Erie, under a cyanobacterial bloom - NOAA_Erie_Diel1S_2200h metaG | ecosystem: Environmental > Aquatic > Freshwater > Lake | place: USA: Ohio, Lake...
ATCGAGCTACCATTTGCAGGTCACCCGATGGGATGTTCTGTGACACGGGAATCAGGCTGCACCGGTCTTTTGGCAACCTTTGATAGCAGTGGCGAATTGCAGACCAAGGGACTCACAGAATCGTCGGATGGCCCTGCTTTCCCTCGGCTGCAAATAGCGTTTTGGGGAGAGCCGTCAGGAGGAATAGGGGCCGGGAGTCTTGCAGTCCTCAATCGAGCCGGTGTGATCAGAGGAAAGCGACCTTTGCCCGGTTGGCGATCTTTGCTAAGTCCCTTGCTGCGGGATCTGTTCACGATTAGGCGCTGAGCCTGCAGTCGATTGCGTCGGAGGCTGGGATACGGATGGCTAGCGTGCAACAGCAAACGGACCGGTGCCGATGCACTGCGAATTGCGTCCCGAATGTAGGCTCTGGGGTGGGGCCGCCACCGAGGTCCCGGCGCAGTTGGCTGGCCGGGGGCTGTCAACTCTTTGGCGCGGTGCTGGGGTTGTCTGTGGCCAGAGCGACCGCAGCAACGTCGTGGCCTCATGAGGTGCAGTGGGGGCGGTTTCATTTCCATGGAGATCGACCGCTAGGAGAAGCAAAGCAGTGGGCCGAGCACCTGGAGGAACTGGCGGGTCGGATGGAGAAGGAGCTGGAGCTAGTTGGGGCGGACGAACCGATTGCGGTGATGGTACTAGCCAATCAGCAAATCTTGGATCGCTATCTGAAGAGATACTTTCCTGAAGTCGGTGGGCGTCGTTCGATCTTCCTGCGTCATCAGGACCGAAGTCAGGTCTTCGTCTGCCGCCACCCTGGTCTGGTCGAAGACCTTCGGCATGAGGTCTGCCATGCGTTGCTCCATCTCTCCATTCCCAATCTGCCGGTCTGGATCGATGAAGGAATCGCCGAATACTATGAGGTCCAAGAGAGCTCGGAAGCACTCCACCCTGTCCATGGCTCCCGGATAGCGTGGCTGGTACGACTTGGGCACGCGCCCTCATTGAAGGCGATGGAAAGAGACTCGTTTGATCCGGGATCTTCCAGCGGATCGTATGGGGATGCCTGGGGGTGGATCCACTTCCTGATGACACATTCGGAGGCCAGTCGACGAGTTCTTGTCGATCACTTGGCAGCGATGCATGCGGGCAACGACCGTAGCACATTGCATCAACGACTGGAGCAGTCGCTGGGGAATCCACGCCTGGAGTTCCTGCGTCACTATCAAGCCGCTGTGGCGAAAGAGAGTAATCCAGTTGCTTCGGCAGCAGTCACTTCTAACGCAGCCCGGTAGACGGGATTTTCTGAACTGGTCGAAGGTTCGGTCGAAGATTACCCGGAGTCAGCGATACCATCACGGTGGCGTATCAGGGTGAGTTAGGTTGGGGAGACCAGTCGACTTTCAATCGATCGCGACGAAACGAAACTTTGCTGGCAGCGCCAATCTTTTCCAGCAGTTCGTCGATCGACGCTTTGTTTGTTTCGACATCAATCCGCATTGCTGCAAGCGATTCAGGAAGTGGCCACGGGTGGAACTGAATCCCTTGAGAGTCTGCCAGCGATTGAAGGACTTCTGCGAGGGTTCCCTGAAGTCGCGCAGTGAATCGCTGCTTGGCCAAGGGGTCGCCGCCAGGAGTCGAACGGGGGAGAGTTTTGGATGGGCCCCCCCAAACCCAATCCCGATGATCGGCCACCGGCCCGACCAACTCGATTGATCCGGAGTCGATGCGGGCTTTTGAAAGTGGATGGGATTTCAGGAAGGCTTCGACTTTTGATCGAGGGCTAGTTGGGTACGGAGCGCTGACCTCTGCGGTTTCCGGAAGTGGAACGATCTGAAGCTGGATTGGCTGGTCGCTCGACTGCACCTGGACGGTCGATTCAAAGCCCGCCAGCATCAAGGTCAGCAAACCAGCGCGAGTCGTCGCCTCAATCCGTCCTTCGTTCCACAGATCATGCTCGATGGGGTCAAGCGAGATCCACTGGAGCGATTCGTCGGCGGCCAGCTTGCGCAGCAGGTGGGATGGTTCGGAGATTGGTTCCCAGGAGAAACTGGTCCGGGTACGCAGTTCCGGGTGATCGCATAGCAATTGCCAGTGAGCCGCTTCGATGCGTGGACCGCAACCAGCCGGTCCCCAGTACAGAGTCGATTCGATGATCCCAAAAGAGGTAGCGGTTCGGCTGGCAAGGTCATGGAGGATTTCGCCAAGCGGTTGATCGCGAGCGGTCATCTCGACCAGGGCGTTGGGATCGATTCGTCGGTCAAGCCATAGAGTCAAGTTGGCTTGCTGAGCGATGGTCGACAGGGTTTCTCCCAGCGGGCTGTTCTTCTTCAGAAGGGAGGTAGGCGTGGTGAGGAGTTGGTGACTTCGGCGTTCAGATTCCAGCCGCAGTGGCGGTGGCTCCTGGCCGATCAGAACAGCTTGCGCGAAAATGGAGAGGATGAGGAAACAATTCCGAAAATGCTGGGAACCCAAGGGGCACCTCAAGATGTTGCCGGTTTTTCTCGGAGTTCGCTCAAGCTTCTGCATTGGCGTTTGAGAGACCTCGAACTAAACTTTGGCCATAGGATCCGTGCCAAGGAAGGCGCGGGGGATGGAGCGTCCGGGAAGCGCAGGCGGAATGCAAAAACAAAGGCTTCGATAGTGAATTCATCTTCCGTGAGGATACCCTTTCTTCTCCGTTGCTACCAACTGTATCTGCAGGATGGTAATACATCGCTTTACCTTGCCGCCGTATCGGGACGTTACTCGTTAGCCAGTCTGGAACGATTGACGCAACATGCCCGATGCGAAGTGAGGCGGGCGGCGACCCTGGCCGTTGGCCTTTTGGGGGGGCGGGAGCAGATCCCCGTGGTGGGGCCACTGCTGGCCGACAGCGATGCGAAAGTTCGCTTGGTGGCCAATGAATCGCTCCGGTCGTTGCGGGGTCGCATGGTGCCGCAGCATGCGCGCCGCGAGGTGACGGAGATTGGCGTGATGGTTCGCGAGGGAAAGCATCGCGAGGTGATTTCCGCGGTGGATCGACTGATCGAGCGGGGGTTCACCAGCTCGGAGCTTCATTGCCAAAAGTCGCTGGCATGGTTTTATCTTGGTGATTACCGATCTTCGATTGAGGAAGCGCACCAAGCGCTGTCCCTATGTCCCTATCAGTACACCGCCTGGATCGGGTTGGGGCATTGCTATAGCGAATTGGGTGAGCCCGTCCTTTCGCTCGACTGCTTCCGCAACGCACTGGATATCTATCCCGACCTGGATGCGGTACGATCCTATGCACGCAAGTTGGCCAAGGCCTTGCGAGAACCGCTGTAGGATCACTGGTAGCAAGAGAGGAGGGGAGCGATGAGCAAGGCCGATCTGGTAGTGGCTTTCATCGCAGGATTCCTAGGATTGACCTGGTTGGCTGCGGCGATCTGGCCACGGATGTGGATCCATCAATGGCGATTAAGCGACGCGGTCGATCAGAAATTTGGATCAAGAGGGTTGCGAGTTCTCGATCTAGTGATGGCGGCGTTGATGCTGTGGGTCATCTACCGCCTCATGATGCAGGTACCGATCGCTAGGCATTGAGTTGATCGTCGATCGCTTTGCCCTCTCGGAATGCCCACTCGGAATGCTTGGACCATCGAGGCCCGTTTCGATGAAGTCGAAGCGGGCAGGAGTTGTGATGGGAGCGGCAAGGGAATCGACTAGCGATTCGCCGAATTGAGGGACGGCATAGTTGGGGCGAGGTCCTGTCCCGACGCAAGTTCGACCTTTTGACCTCGTGTTTGCTCCTTGGACAACTCCTTCTTGGCATCTAGGAATTTCTGTTTCGATTCCTGGCTGCTGAAGAGATAAACGCGATCCTGATATCGGCAGCCCAATTCTCGTTTTCCCTCCACCAACCTGCCCTCTTCCAGGTAGACAACGATGTCCATGCCGCTGCAGATCGGCGCGAAGCGATCTGGGGTGGCCAGGAACTTCTCTTTGGCTGAGGGAGACGACAGGTGGTAGACGCGGTTGCGATGCCGCACGGCTAGTTCGGGGCTTCCCATCTGCCAGCGTTTCTCATCGGCGAGCGACACTGGGCAATAGCCTTCCAAGGCGAGGCTTTGGGGGAGTTGGTTTGGAAGGTTGGCGATATCAGGTTGGGTGGCGACTTTCTCCATCTGTGATGGATCGGGTCGTGTCGCCAGGGGTTGGGTGGAGTCTTCCGTTTTGATCGCTGTCGGTTTGCTGCCGCTGGTCTGAACGTCTTTTTGCGAGAGAGCCTCCTGCGATCGGTTTCTACCGAAGCTTTCGGAAGCGACTTGCGAAGTCGATTCGGATTGGCTCTTCGCAGGGAGAGTCGGGGCGAAGGGGGCGGCGACTTTAGCGACTGGATCGGTGATGGCTGGTGGATCGTTTAGTGGCGCCATCGCTCGCGTGGGACGCTGTCGGGATGTCTCCCCTTGCGTTCCAGCAATTCTTGTCGGCGCCGAGGAGGCAGACGTGGCGATTGGATCCTTGCGGTCGGCAGTTGGCGTTTCGTTACCAGCGGCAATGACTGACTTGGAAGTCCCTGTTCCCTGCGAGCCATCGTTCGTGGAACTGCTCAGTCGGCGCCGTTCTCCGGGGAGCGTGTTGGAGATTGTGGCTTGCGGAGTATCGGAAGAAGAAAGCGATAGACGCACGGCGGATTCGGGGGGCTTCTGCAGCGATGGAGTCAAGCTAGGGGGATCGCTGGGCAGGATACCGCGAGCGATCGGTTGGCCGGCCGAGGCGGCAGGTGCGGTGGTCGAGCGATCCGAGGCGTTAGACTTGCCGGCCGTCGTAGGCGCGGTCGCTTGCGCCAGCGAAGCGGTTCTTGCGGATGTGGCTCTGGCGCGCTTTCCTTCAACGCTGGATTCGCCGGCTCTAGTTTGAGGGGTTGCTGGGCCAGAGAGTTCGGTCCTAGCCGTCGCGTCGGAGTTGGAGCGACGAAGCCAGCGGGGGAGTGAGAATCGATTGGCAGTGGGGGATGGCTCATCGGAGGCCACACGGTCGTCGGACGATTGCGGAGCGTCGGACCGAAGAGCTACCTGCCGCACCACTTGCTCAAAAACCTCGGTTGCCTGCGGGCTGGTGGTGCGATGAAGTTCGCTGCCGCTGGGGGAAAGATAGAGGTCGGTTGGCCAGCTTCTGACTCGATAGCGTTCGGCCACCTCCGGCATCTGCTCGACCTGCACCTGGCAAGGGATCACCTCCTGGTCGATCAGTTGCACCAGGGAAGGGTCGCGAAAAGCACCTTGTTCCAGGCGTCTGCAGGGTGGGCAGTTGTGGCTGCTAAAATGGAGAAGAACCGGCTTGCCTGTGGCGGCAGATTCTCTCTGCGCTGCCTCCAACGTCGGCCGCCAATCGATCTGATCGGCCCAGGTCATTGGACAGCAAAACAGGCTGGAGATTGCCAGCCAACCAGCGCCAAAAATACGACTTGGCATACCAGCGATCCTTCGCATTGGAAAGCGAACTGTTCGCCGAAAGCCCTCCACCCCAATCGGAAGATCGGCAGACGATGCTGGATGACTGAAACGATTAGGAAAAAAGAAACGGTTTTTCGGGAAAAAATGGATGTTGCAGAGGGAAAGCCCATATTGACTTTGCTGGGTATCCAAGTAGAGTGATGCTGTTGGTTCTTCGCGAATCTGCATTTCGATTCGCGCTCCTAAGCCACCTTGGCTTTACCCTGGCTTCTTGAGTTAGGGATTGCTGTTGAGAAAATCGCTTCCCAGTGGGGCGATGAGGCGTGGCAGGGAGGATTCCAGGTCGAGTCGATGGCTTGGCTGATCCGGTCATCACGGGCGGCATTTCTCGCCAGGGATCGGAAGAGTTTGGTGAGCACACCCCTCTCGAGGGCTGTGTGCTTCGACACACGGTTGGGATGGCTTTGGGTAAGACACCCTGCGAAAGCTGTCCGTACGCATGAGATCGCAACGGTAGGCGATGGTCTAAGCGACTTTGCCCGAATGCCAGGATTGGTGTTGGGAGTCGTTTCATTCATGGTTGTTGCTTCAGGAAGACGCCACAGGAATTCTGCTGCTTCGGTTCTTTGCTGGCTGGACTGGGTGCGTCCTGGGATAGCCGATCGCGATCGGAGAGGCTCATAGGATGATCCGGAGCAACTCGGGTTCGTTGAATAGGAAGAGATGTCTTGGCCCAGCCGGCAAGCCGCGAAGGAGTGGCGTGGGTGGGGCCTTAATGTTCTGGATGAATTGGCATGCCAAAGAAAAAGCGTTTCCGTTCTCGGATCCATCCCCAAGGTTCGGAAGGCATGGGGGGCGGCGAGATGTCGCGACCTCGGATGCGGCCGAAGAAGCGAAGTTTCGGGGGCAATCGCTTCCGAAGACCGATGGGTCCCGAAGGGGATCAGCCGATGCAGGAGGAGGCACCTTTGGCCGAGGGAGAAGAGGTGCCAACCCAGGAGTTCTCTGGGATTCTCGAGATGCATCCCAATGGCTACGGCTTCCTGCGATCGCCATCGAACAACTACTCCCGCGAGCGAACCGATCCATTTGTGCCTGGCACGATGATTGAGAAGTTGGGATTGCGTCAGGGAGTGATGATTCGCGCCTTGATGCAGCAGGCCAGACGCCAGCAGGGGCCCCGCGTCCGAGAGATTCTGGATGTCGATGGTATGACGCTGGAAGAGTACGCCAAGGTCCGTCCCTTCGACCAACTGACGGCGATCAATCCCGAGCAGTGGTTGAAGCTGGAGGTGGGGGCGCAGCCTTTGACCAATCGCGTGATCGACCTACTGGCACCGCTTGGGCGGGGGCAGCGAGCTTTGATTGTCGCACCGCCACGGTCCGGCAAGACGATCATGCTGCAACACATTTCTCGTGGTATCTCGACCAATTATCCCGATCTGCACCTGATCGTGATGCTCATTGATGAGCGGCCGGAAGAGGTCACCGACATGCGTCGCAATGTGATCAACGGGGAAGTGATCGCCAGCAGCCTCGATGAAGACGTCGACAGCCACGTCCGGATCAGCCAATTGGTGATCGATCGGTGCAAGCGATTGGCCGAGTCGGGTAAGCACGTCTTCCTGATGCTCGATTCGATCACCCGGCTCGCCCGTGCCTTCAACAAGTGGGTTGGCAACTCTGGTCCGACGATGACCGGTGGAGTGAACATCAAAGCGATGGACATCCCCAAGAAGCTCTTTGCGACCGCACGCGCTTTTGCAGAGGGTGGGTCTCTGACGATTGTTGGAACCGCACTGGTCGATACGGGAAGCCGGATGGATGAGCTGATTTTTCAGGAGTTCAAGGGGACGGGCAACATGGAACTGGTGCTCGATCGCCGACTGGCCGATCGGCGTGTCTGGCCCGCTGTCGATATCTCGCAGTCCGGGACACGGCGTGAGGAATTGCTGCACGACCCCCATACCCTTCATGCAGTGACGATGATTCGGCGGACACTCTCCAGCATGAATCCTGTCGATGCGATGGAGCAATTGACGAAGCAGCTGGGGAGATTTCCGAGCAATGCGGAGTTTCTCAAGATGATTGCTGCTGCAAGGCTCGACTGATTCGAATTTTGGAGCTTAGAGGCGATCTCCGACAGTTTTTTTCCCGAGTGAGCCATTCCATTTCTGCATTGCTTATTGCTGCAGGAAGACCGGATGGGCGAGTGTCTTGAGGCGGATTGGATCGGCGGGCTGTCCGCTGGCTGCCACTCCCCTCGGGCTCGGGGGGTTGTAGGGAAGGGCTGGTGACGGACGAAGATTTGCTGTCCAAGACCTAAGCGGCAAGGCAGGGGAAGATGGCCAGGAAAGAGATGATCAAATCGATCTCCCTGAAGACGGGGTTACCCCAACCTCAGATCAAGCAGATCGTCGAGACGACCTTCGATGCCATCATTCAGACGCTGATGACCGAGGGGCGGGTAGAGCTACGGAACTTCGGTATCTTTCAGGTGCGGGCCCGCGCAGCCAGAAATGCTAGAAATCCGAAAACGGGGGAGAAGGTCCAGGTTCCGGAGCGGGTGGCGGTGATTTTCAAGGCTGGTAAGGAGATGGAAGAGCGAGTCGCCCAGATGGATTCCGCCAAGCTAGCCAACTGGCAACTGGACTCCGAGGAGGATCGATCGAAGAAAAACATCGAGGAAGTTGAGGATCCGGTAAAGGATGACGGATAAAACAGCCGAAATCATCGATCAGGTTGTAGCGACAACCGGAAATGACGGTCAGGCGATCACGGAGGATTTGCCATGCGGCGGTGGATGCGAGCTCTGGTTCTTGCGTGTGGGGTTTCGACCTTCACCGGCTGTATCATCCCGATCTATTCGGCGTTGCCACAGCGGCGGGCCGAGCAGCTGATCTACACCTCCGAGAATCTTCGTATGTTGGTTCAGGAGTGGGAACGCTTTTGGTTCCTGGATCAGCCTGACCATATGTCTCCCTACCGGGTGCATGGCGGGGTGATCTAGTCCTGCTAGGAGCGGCTGGTAAATGGCTGAAGCGGTTTCGCTTGCCAACCACCAACGTTCCCGAGTGGCAGATATCGATGGGGAGTTTTCCCCTTACCAGCAGGCTGGTGCTTCAGGACGCGTGCGAGCAACCTGAGAAGCGTCAGCCTTTTTTCTTTGGTTGCCTTCAGCGAGGCTGGGGTGCGGTGGTGCTGCAAACCCAGCCGCAACGATGCGGATCGCAGGGAGCGGAGGCGATTCTGAGTGGCTGATTGTCGCTGGGCAACCGGCAATCGCATCCATTGGATGCTGTGATTTCTGCTTGGGTCACCTTGACCGGTGTCTGTTTGGTGATAAACCAGAGGCTCACAGGCAGCCGATCCCATGGCGACGGGAACCATGAGGAGCGTGCCGAATCATGGAAGGGGAAACCATGGCAGAGACCGTGCCGGGGAAAGTGGGCCATGCATTGATCAGTGTCAGCGACAAACGGGGCTTGGACTCGTTTGCTCGTCGCCTGCACCAACTGGGCATCGTACTGTACAGCACTGGCGGCACGCGCAGTTTTCTGGAGTCCAACGGAATTCCTGTCCTGGACATCGCTGCGTACACCGGATTTCCGGAGGTGATGGATGGCCGTCTGAAGACGCTCCATCCGAAAATCTTCGGCGGGATTCTGGCCCGCCGGGACCGGACGGGTGATCAAGCCGTCATGGAGGAGCACCAGATTGTTCCCTTCGATCTGGTCGTTGTGAATCTCTATCCTTTCCAGGAAACGGTGGCTCGCGAGGGAGTCACCGTTGGAGAGGCGATTGAGCAGATCGACATTGGGGGCCCCAGTTTGCTGCGGGCGGCCGCGAAGAATCATGCGTGGGTCAGCGTCGTGACCGATCCATCGGACTACGACCGGGTTGCGGGCGAGTTGGAGCAGCGGGGGGTGGTGGCATTTGAGACACGGCGTCGGCTTGCGGGGAGATGTTACGCGCATACCGCAGCGTACGATGCGGCGATTGCGGAATACTTCCGGGGCTTGGAGCGGTCTCAGGAGGATGCGGTCGGGACGGCGGAGGGGCAATGGCCTGAAAAAATGGAGCTGTCGCTGCACCGGGTGGCGGAGCTTCGGTATGGGGAGAATCCGCATCAGCCGGCTGCAGTGTATCGGTTGGGTTCGATTCCAGGAGCGCTGGTCGATGCCAAGCAGCTCCATGGCAAGGAGCTCTCCTACAACAACTTGCTCGATCTGGAAAGCGCCCTGTCGATCTCGCATGGCTTCGCTCAGCCAGCCGCGGTCGTTATCAAGCACAACAACCCTTGTGGTGCTGCTGTGGGGCATAAACTGTATTGGGCCTGTCGCAAAGCGTTTGCAGGGGATCCCGTCAGTGCATTTGGCGGCATCGTCGGCCTGAACCGCATGGTCGACGCTCAGACTGCGCAGTTCCTTTGCGAGCCGGGGCTGTTTGTGGAGGCAGTCGTCGCCCCGGAATTCTCTCGGGAGGCGATGGAGATATTGACGACCAAGCCGAAGTGGCGCGATAGCGTGCGTCTGATGGCGACAGGGAACTGGACGCAGGATCGACAGGAGATCGAGTATCGGTTCCTCCGCGGTGGAGTCCTGGTGCAGCATGCCGACCGGGGTAATTCCGATCCATCGCAGTGGCGTGCGGTGACCGAGGTGCCGATGGCAGACGAATTGATGGAGGACATCACATTTGCTTGGGAGATGGTGCGGCACGTCAAGAGCAACGCCATTGTTTTGGCCACCGATGCCTCCCTGGTGGGTGTGGGCGCCGGGCAGATGAGCCGCGTGGATAGCGTGGAGATTGCGATCCAGAAGGCTGGCGAGAGATCGCGAGGGAGTGTGCTGGCTTCGGATGCCTTTTTCCCGTTTCCCGATTCGATCGATAAAGCTGCTGCAGCGGGAGTCGTCGCCATCATTCAACCTGGTGGATCACGGAAGGATGAGGAAGTCATCGCTGCCTGCAATCGCCATCGTATCCCGATGCTCTTCACCGGCCATCGGCACTTCAAGCACTGATCGCCGCAGGCTGGCGGAATCGTTTCGGTTGTTTCGTTTCTTGATGCTGGAGCGATCCATGGCGACCATTCTGGAGCGTATTGTCCAGACCAAGCAGCAGGAGGTCGCCGATGCCATGCGCCGGTGCCCTCTGAAAGAACTGCGGCATCGTGCGGCATCGATGCCACCGACTCGCGACTGGACGGAGGCGCTGGCGCGTCGGGATCGGATCGGATTGATTGCAGAGGTCAAGCGCGCCAGTCCCAGCAAGGGAGTGCTGCGATCCGACTTCGACCCCGTCGCGATCGCTCGCGCTTATGTCGAGGGGGGAGCCGATGCGCTGAGCGTGCTGACGGATCGCGACTACTTTCAGGGGGCCCTGGAGTATCTGGAAGCCATTCGCGATGCCGTGACGATTCCGCTTCTAAGGAAAGATTTTCTGATCGATCCTTATCAGGTTTTCGAAGCCAGAGCGGCTGGGGCAGACGCCGTTCTTTTGATCGCCGAATGCCTCAGTCCAGCACAGATGATTGAACTGCGGCAATGTGCCGTCGAGTGCGGGATGGAAACGTTGATCGAACTATACGATCCGGTGCATCTGCCCGCGGTGCTGGCGACTGGGACCCGCTGGATTGGAGTCAACAACCGGGATTTGCACACATTCGAAGTCGACTTGCAGCGTGCGGTGCGATTGCGACCGCAGGTACCCCAGGGGCGGTACTTGGTCGCGGAAAGTGGGATTCGCGACGCGAAGGATGCCAGACTGCTCTGGGGGCATGGGGTGCAGGCGATCCTGGTAGGGGAATCGTTGATGCGTCAACCGGATGTCGCGTCTGCAGTGCGGCAGCTATTGAGTCCCGCCGACGAATCCTGATTTGAGGCACAGATCAGGAAACGCTCCAAGGCATTCTGCAGATGCCCCACTGTCCGTGGTTTTCGTCGACCCAAACCTCTAGCCAGTTTAGCGGATGCGGAGTCCGAGGCACCAAGGTTTCGAGCATTTGAGTGCCGATCCATCCAGCGATTTCCTCGGCTGTCGTGTTGACGACCGGCAGGATCATGCAGTCTTCGGTCGGAAAAATCCATCGCTTGTTGCGGAATCGCGTGACCACTTCATCCCCTTCGCGACTGACATGGATCTCCGCATGTTTGGCGGGGAGAATTACATGGTGGTCCAGTTGCTTTACGATTCCCGCGAGGGTGTCTCGAAAGGCGATGAAATCGACAACGTAGCGATTCTCATCCAGCGGCCCTTCCACCTCGGCACGGACCCCGTAGTTGTGTCCGTGCAGGCATTCGCAGATATCTCCTGCGAAGGTGATGAAATGCGCGGCACTGAAGACCAATTGTTCTTTTTGAAGTTGGACGCGATAGGTGCGGTCCATCCGTTCATTCCTCTGGTTTGCTGGATCGTATGAATTGCTGGAAGAAAAGCAGCGGCCTCGTAGGATAGCAGGCTGACCAGAGTCCAGCACCGCCGATTGGGAAGCTTCGTCTCCTCCCCGTCCCATTGGCAGAGCCGATCGGTCGTGGGCTTTGGCCCAAGATTCCGAATGCGGCCTAGTGGATTGAGGAGGGAACGAAAGCCTTCTGGGCTTTGGACACGGGTGTCCAAAGCCCAGAGAGACATATCAAGCGTACTTCACGGGTGACTCCGACTTAGCGGAGCAGGAAATCGACCGGCTTCAGTCGCTGGTTCTTGAAGTGATCGCCTGGATGGAAGCCGTAGAAGGTCGGTTCGAACTTTCCTTCAATTTCCACATCGCTCTTTGCAGGAATTGCATCTTCCAAGCCGGTAGCCCAGTAGCAGGCATTGACGACAAGTCGCCGGAGTCCCTCGTTCGCCAGGTCGACCGAAGCGCCCATGGTGGTGCAGAAGACGCGATTGGCACTTCCATTATCGCGAGGGATCACGCGGGTCCAGGCCAGCGGCATCATCGGATCGTTTTTATTCCCTTCGACTGGCGGGTCGGTTGGGTTCATGCCGGTGAGGACCTGTCCCAGGAGAAGCACCTGGGAATCCTTCGGCAGATGGGTGATCCCGTAGACATCCGACGGACCAAAGACATTTTCGACTCCCTTCAGCAGCGCTGAATCTGCAGCACCTGGGGCCACGATCCCTCGTGTCGCTTCGACCTTATGGTTGCCGTGGTGGTTGACCCAGGTATCGCCGAGGATTTGCTGGCCGAACCCGCCGGGCCATTTGCCGCTGTTGAAGCTCCAGTCCTTGTAGGGGCTTTCAGAGTCGCCAGGGTAGTTGAAAGCGTGGGTGGCGGTGCGCAGTCCGATCACGGCCCCACCGCGTTCTACGAAATCGACGATCGGCTTCATCTGCCAGTCGGGCAGGTGACGGAAACGGGTAGCGATGATCATCAGATCAGCGTCTTCCAGCAGATGGGTGCCTGGGATGTTGCGGCCGTAATTCGGATCGACCGTTCCGGTTTCCGGGTGGATCGGGAAGAGGACGCTGCACTGGAATCCGTGCTTCTTGGCGAGGAGATCGGCCAGCATGGGGAGCGATTCTTCGCTGCGATATTCTTCATCACCAGCGATCAGAACCACCTTCTTTCCATGGCCAGCCCCTTGCCCTGCGGGAAAGGTCAGCCAGGGGTCGATTTCTTCGCGTAGGGGGCGGATCCAGATGTTGCGAAATCGCACGGGGTCTCCGTGATCCTGGAGCAGCAATGGTCCCTTGGGCGGGTGCGCTACGTAGGGAGCGATCTGCTGGTGGGCCATCTGTCCGATCATCTCGGTGGCGTGCTGAACAAGGACTCCGTTGTGGAAGACGGTGACTTTGGCAGGTCGAGCCAGTTTGTCGCCATCAAAGCGAGGTGCTTCGAAGACGATGTCATAGACCTGCCACTGGCCGGGGGCACGCATCGCGTTGACCTGCGGGGGGAACTGGCCGTAGATCGATGCGGCTTGGCCGTCGGCATAGGTATCGCTCTGGAAGGAATCGAGGACCTGCACCTCATAGCGCCCCATGAAGATTACACCGCTATTGCCTCGCCCCTGTCCTTCTCCGCGGGGTGGTTCCGGAGCGGACCATTCCAGGTGCAACTGCACATCGCCGAAGGATTCCTTCGTCTCGATCGATCCGGATCCGCCTTGAGCGACCATCGACCCCTCTTCCACCTTCCAACCTGCAGGCTGGTCAGTCCCTGCTTTTCTCCAGGCATCTAGTTGTGTGCCGTCGAAGAGGACTGTGGCATCGGATGGGGGAGAGCCAGGCTGTTCTCCGGGGGCCACCACAGCGGGGCGTGGACGATACTTGTCATGGACCCGCCACATCTGATTAGGCAGTTGCGGGGTATCGGTGTAGCCCTGCCCTACCCCAGGCGGCTCCTGGGCGAGACTCGCCGAATCAGTCATTCCAGAAAAAAAACTCGCCGCCAGGAGGAGGCCTGTGGAGGCCAGCCGCCAGCCGGTTTGGCAGGGGGGGAATCTTCGCATGAGAGGGGCACCCTTCAGGAGATCTTGCTGAGACAAGGCCGGTGGGGCTCCCCGAGGGTCCAACAACCATCCAGCCTGACCGCCTTCAGTGTACTCGGGTAGGTTGTCCTTTTGTCCCCCGCAAAGCCAGGGGCAACGGAAGGAATCGAAACCATCGCCGCCGGCCAAGGACTGGGGTGGACGATCCGGGCTGGTCGGGGGATAGTAGAGCGATGTGGCGACGGCGGGCTCACCGCAGTAGGCAGGTGGGCCTGCGCCGGAAGTTCTTTGGAATGTAAAGGGACCAAGCATGGCCAGCGATGAACCGATCGGTGGTGGCCTGGATATCGAAGGAGTCGAAGCCAGCGGCCTGGGTGCCGTCTCCGTCTCGATGAGTCCCTTGGAACGGTTCGAGGAATACTTGCAGAGTCGAGGGTTGCGGAACACCGACCAGCGGCGTTTTTTGGTGGAGCGGGTGTTCAGTCAGCATGAGCACTTTGACGCCGATCAGCTGATCGACCAGTTGCCCCGCAAGGGCCACGCCAATTATGTCTCTCGCCCGACGGTCTACCGGACGCTTAAGGAGTTTGTCGACGCCGGCTTGCTTCGCAGCTTTGAGCTGAACGGCCGAGCGATCTACGAGCATGACTACGGGTATCCACCACACGATCACCTGCATTGTCAGCAGTGCCAGGGGCTGATCGAGTTTCACAATGAGGAGCTCAAGCTGTTGATTGCCGAAGTGGCAAAGCAGCATCGCTTCCGAGCGATTGGGCATCGGTTGGTGGTGGAAGGACTTTGCGATGAATGCCTCAAGAAACGTGCCCGAAGCCGGCGGCAGCAGGATCGAGTCTAAGGCAGCTTTGGGGCTTCCCGGAGAGATCGATCCTACCGGGTACTGGCGTCGCCGTTGGATTCGTCAGTCGATCGACCGGGCGGGGAAGGCATGGGGGTGGTGACGATGCATCCACAGCCCCAGGCCTGGGTCCTGGATGAAAAAGAACCGCTTGCCATCGGTCGATTCGTTCCAGCCCCCCTGAATCTGGCCGACGCGGTACCTGCGCGTCATCGCCTCCACGTTCCCCGCGCGGTAGCCCACTGATTCCAGTTCTTCGGCAGCGATCGAGTTGGAGCAGTAGAGCACCTCAAAGCGGTCTTCGGTTGATCCGTGGATGAGGTGAGCCGGGACCGAGAGATTCTCTCGTAGTTCCGGATTCTGGGCGACCATCTCGATCACCTGAGGAGTGGTGCGATAGCCGCTGGAGCGGATCAGACGATCGTTGAGCGGGTCTTCGCCGAAGCGTTCGACACCTGGAGCGATGACCACCAGTTGCCCTCCGTCGCGGATCGCCATCCGCGTCCGGTAGATGGCCTTGTTGGCGAGCCATGTGGTGTTGTATTTCGACGGGTCCATTGCGACAACGATCGTTTCGGCGGCTTCGGCGATCTGGAAGCAGTTGACCTGCGCTGCCAGATCGCAGGCGCGCCAGAAGACGTCGTGGTCGTCGCCGAAGAATAGACCACGGGTCGCCTGCGAACCGTCAGGGAACGACTCGACAACCGTCAAGCCATACACGATCGGCAGGTGCGACGCGTAGAGTTCCGAGGCTCGGTTGAGAATGCGCCGAAGTGGCGTATCGCCGCGGCCCATGATCCGCTCCATCCCGTAAAGCGCACTCAGATAGTGGCTGGCATGGATCCCGCCCGATCCGCCAACTCCGACAAAAAGATTTTTGTTGTAGTTGGCCATGCCGATCACTTCATGCGGCACCACCTGCCCCAGGGAGAGGATCAGGTCGTGGCGTCCTTCCACCACCAGTCGGTTGACTTCTGCCGGCCAGGGCTCGGCAAAGCATCCCTCCGTCGTCTGCTCGACGTAGGAGGCGTCCACCAGACCCAGACGCACCACGTCGTTTCGCCAGCGATGGACACGGAAGAGGTCCTGGGGGATACCAGGAAACATTTTTTCCAGTCTTCCCGGCGACATCGGCTCGTGTGTCCCCAAAGCCGGCATGATATCGACCAGTTGCTTGGGAGCCAGTTCGTGGAGAGCGACAGTCAATTCCCCTGCCCTGCTGGCCGACCGCGTGTGGTCCGGCGGGATTGCCAGGATGCGGTTGGGGTTTCCCTTCAACCGAAGGATCGCCTCGATCGCCTCCCGGAAATCTTCCATCGAAAGTCGGCAATCCAGTCCAGAGCGTTCCCAGAGGATCGACATGTTCAGGTCTCGGCAAAAGGCACTCAGGCAAAGATGGATCGTGCGCACCCTGGAGGCAGGAATCGGCCGATTGTGCCAGAAAGTAGGGCCTGGATCGACCCCTGGGCTGGCGGTTTTCAAGAGGACTCGCCTGGTCTGTTCACGCCATTACAATGGATCGACAGAGAGCCGACGGTCATCTCACTGAAGGGAAAGACATGATTTCCCTGCGGAGTAGGTGCGCGATCGGCCACCCCACCCTGGTGCACAGGCACCACCCAATCAGCCCAGCAGGTGATGGCGATTCCTCCTGCCTGCACCTGATATCGATTTTCAACAGAAGGACTGCATGCATGGTCTTTGAAGTGCCTCCAGTGGTTGGCTTTTTGGGACGCCGCTGGATAGGAGCGATCGTGGTCGGTGCGACACTGTGGTCGGGAGGCGGCTGGCCAGTGACTTGTTTGAGGTCGGTGACCCAGAGGCTGGTCGCGCAGGAACCAGCGGTCGGGAAACCGGAAGAGGCCAAGCTGGCGGAGGATATGGAGAAGCGTTTCCTCGCGGGTGTTCGCCAGTTGACATTCGAGGGAAAACGGAGTGGCGAAGGGTACTATGCTGCCGACGGCAAGCAGATGGTCTTTCAGAGCGAAAGGGAGGTAGACAATCCCTTTTATCAGATCTACTGGATGGACATGGAAACCGGGGACAGCCAGCGTGTCTCCCCTGGCTACGGCAAGACCACCTGCGCTTGGATCCACCCCAGTGGCCAGACGGTTCTTTTTGCCTCGACGCAGTTCGATCCAGATGCACGCAAGAAGATGGAAGAGGAACTCGCGTTTCGTGCCTCTGGGCAGACTCGCCGTTATGCCTGGGACTACGATGCGACCTATGACTTGGTGGAGTGGGATCGAGCCACCGGGCAGTATCGTCGCTTGACCGATGCGGTGGGGTACGATGCCGAGGCATCCTATTCGCCTGATGGTCAATGGATCGTCTTCGCATCGAATCGTGGCGCCTATTCTGGGGAATTGTCCGAGTCGCAGAAGCAGCTGTTCGAGCAGGATCCATCCAGTGCGGTCGACCTCTACCTGATGCGCCGAGACGGAACGCAAGTCAGGCGACTGACCGATGTTTCCGGATACGACGGGGGCCCCTTTTTCTCGCCAGATGGACAGCGGATCTGCTGGCGACGATTCTCAGAGAACGGAGCGACTGCCGAGATCTTTACGATGGCGATCGATGGATCGGATGTGCGCGCTTTGACGAAGCTGGGGGCGATGAGCTGGGCACCATTTTATCATCCCAGCGGAGACTACCTGATTTTTGCATCGAACCTTGAGGGATTCAGCAACTTCGAGCTGTACTTGGTCGATGCCAAGGGAGAGAAAACCCCGGTTCGCGTGACGACCACCGAAGGTTTTGACGGCCTTCCTGTCTTTTCTCCCGACGGGAATCATTTGACCTGGACAAGCAATCGGACCGCCAGCAAATCGTCTCAATTGTTCACCGCCACCTGGGATGATGCGCAGGCTCGCAGGGCACTGGAGATCGACTCAAGCGACGCCGAAAGTACCTTAGCCGAAAGCTCGATGGAATCGGATCGGATTGCCGGTGGGGAGGCGGCGCGAGCGACCGCGGCGGATTTCACCGCCGCCGACATCGGCCGGCACGTCGATTACTTGTGCCGGCCCGAACTGGGCGGACGCTTGACTGGAACTCCTGGAGAGGCGAAAGCCACCGCCTACGTCGCGTCGTATCTGGAAGGACTGGGGCTGGAACCGGCCGGGGTGGACGGTAGCTGGTATCAATCTTTTCCTTTCACCGCAGGGGTGACGCTGGGAGAGGCAAACCGATTGGCCTGGGGAGAGACCACATGGAAGCTCAATGAGGACTGGCGACCGGTGTCTTTCAGTCGACAAGGAGAGGTTGCTAGTGCTCCGGTGGTTTTTGCGGGATATGGAATCGTGGCACCCGAGGACGAAGGGCAGCCCGGCTATGACTCGTACGTGCACCTGGATGTCGAAGGGAAGTGGGTGATCGTCTATCGTCAGATGCCGATGGACGTATCTCCTGAGCGACGGCAGCACCTGGCCAGGTATTCCGGTCTGCGATACAAGGCGATGGCTGCGAGGGATCGCGGCGCAGTGGGTCTGATTGTCGTCAGCGGGCCGACCAGCGGCATTCGGGAACCACTCGTGCCACTTCAGATGGATGGAACGCTTGCTGGATCGAGTTTGGCGGTCATCAGCATCAGTGACAACGTAGCCGACTCATTACTCAAGGCAGGCAAGTCTGAGGAGTCGCTTGAGGCGATGCAGAAGTTTCTGGATCGTGGCGAGTTGATGATGGGATTCCCGTTGGAGGGAGTAGCGCTGGCGGCGACGATCGATGTGCAGCAGATCAAGAAGGAGGGGCGCAACGTTCTCGGGTGGATCCGCGCCGGATCCCAGCCCAGCCCGCATGTGGTGGTGGTGGGGGCGCACATCGATCACCTCGGCACCGGCCAGGGTGGCTCTTCGCTGGCTCGGGACGAAGAGCGCGGCGGGACGCATCGTGGTGCGGACGACAACGCATCGGGTGTTGCCGGCATGCTGGAAATCGCTCAGTTCCTGGCGGCGCAAAAGCGATCTGGCAAGCTTTCGCTGAAGCACGACATCCTCTTTGCCGCTTGGTCGGGAGAGGAGTTGGGGTTGTTGGGTTCCGATTACTTTGCCGAGCAGTTTGATGCGCTATATCCAAGCCTGCGGAAGGGAGAGTCCGGGGAGAAGGCAGCGGCCGAGTCATCGGAAGGAGAGGGGGAGGTGGCAGCAGCCCCGACGGCGACTGGTGCTGTGCGATTGGCTCCCACGGTCGCAGCCTGCTTCAATCTCGATATGATCGGGAGGCTGCGTGAGAAGTTGGTGCTTCAAGGGGTTGGGTCCTCACCGCTGTGGACGCAGGAGATCGAACAGCGGAACGCGGTGGTCGGACTATCGCTGACGCTGCAGAGTGATTCCTATTTGCCGACCGACGCCAGTACCTTTTTCATGGCCGGAGTGCCGATTCTCTCGGCATTCACTGGATCGCACGGGGAGTACCACACGCCCAGAGATACTCCGGACCTGATCAATTACGAAGGAGCCGCCCAGGTGGCTCGCCTGATGGGGTTGATCGCACGTTCGGTTTCGACGCGGCCCGAGCCACCCGAATATGTCGCGCAGGCTGCCCCGGAGAACCAGGGGAAGCGAGCGATGTTGACCGCATTTCTTGGAACCGTTCCCGATTACGCTCAGGGCGACATCCAGGGCGTCAAGTTGTCTGGGGTTGCCAAGAACGGTCCAGCGGCAACGGCAGGGGTACAGGGTGGCGATGTGATCGTCGAGTTGGCGGGGAAGAAGATCGAAAACGTCTACGACTATACCTTCGCCATTGAAGGGCTAAGGGTGGGGCAGGAGACGGAGATCGTCGTTCAGCGTGGGGACCAAACGCTGCGTCTGAAGGTCATTCCGGCATCTCGTCAATAGCCTCGTTGGCGATCGTTCCCAGTCGCAACCTGGGGCCGACCACTTGGGATGCCAGTCCAATTTTTTCAAACAGCCGGATCAAGAACCACGACATATCGAATTCAAACCACCGGTGCCCATGGCGGGCACTGCGTGGGTCGGCATGGTGGTTGTTGTGCCAACCTTCTCCGAAAGTCAGCAGGGCCACCCACCAGCTATTGGTGCTTTCGTCCCGGGTCTGATAGTTCCGGTAGCCCCATTTGTGGCAGACCGAATTGACCGCCCAGGTCACGTGCATTGTGAAAACGGTGCGCAGGAAAACGCCCCAGACCAGCCAACTTGCTGCCATCTGGAAAGCCGCTTGTCGCGTGCCCTCCTGGTAAAGACCAAAAGCATAGCCCATCGCGGTAATTGCCACCGCGTGCGCCAGGTAGATCCATAGCCACATCAGCTTGCGTTCCACCTTCTGGTAGAAGGGGTCGCGAAGCAGATCACGACAATATCTTTCGAAATGGAAGACGCTGTCGTGGCGGCGATCTTTCACCAGCAGCCATTCCATGTGGCCCCAGAAAAAAGTGACCCACGGGGAGTGTGGGTCGGCAGGTTTGTCGCTGTGCTGGTGATGCATCCGGTGGATCGCTACCCAGCGCGCCGGTGAATCCTGAAGGGTGCAGATACCGAAGATGGCCAGCAGATGCTCAAACCACTTCGGACAGGCAAAACCTCGATGCGTCAACAGTCGGTGGTAGCCGATGGAGACGCCCAGTCCATCGAACAAAAAGTGGGTGACCACCAGCACGATCAAGCCGCTGGTCGAGAAGAACCAAGGTGCTAGGGCCAGAAGGGAGAGGGCGTGGACCAGCCAGATCGAGATGGCGTAGGGCCAGAAGACACGGGTCGGAAGCGTCTCGGCCGGTCGAGACATCCCGGGAGTTCGTCCGGCGGAAACCGATTGATCGGGAATTGCTCTGCCGGGACGATGGCTGGCCGGTTGGGAAATCGACATCGACAATTCCTCCATGAATTCGCGAGCCCTTTGGCGACCAACGGCATCCTGCGGTCGGTCGGTCTTGCATCACTTCCGAGGGCGATGGAAGGAAAGACGCAGCCCGGCAAATCGTATTGCCAGGGGTGATCGAGCCGGAAGTATGCCCGATTTGGCTTTTGGAATCCAGACGAGCCTTCCCAGAGGTTGGGGGGGGAGGGCACCGATCCGGAGAATGGTAGGAGATGGCTTAAGCGACGGTTGTGCTCGAACAGACGAAGGGCCAATTCGCCCTGACGACCGCCGTCACTTTTTACCGTTTTCTCGGGAGAAGAAAGGGGAATCGTAATTTCCCGCTGGAGTCGAACCCACCGGCATTCGGGAGAAAATGAGGAGCATGGTCGTCGATTTGATTCCAGACCAAGGCATGGAGGTTTCCCTTGGCGCGCAAGGCATTCCAGACCGATGCGATCCAGAGTTCCCTCGCCTTGGAAAGGGGCAAGGTATCGGGGGGTGGGTTTCCCGCATTCAGCCACTGGCTAGGCATTTCCACCTGGCCGAATGCTGCTGGATCGTGGCCGCCATGCAGGGAAGCTGCAAGGAATCCAACCAGGGGGATCCCCAGCATCGACCACTGATCGATGAGATCCGAAACATCCAGAGGGTCTCGTGGCAGGGAGCCGCCGGGCCAGGCGTCCAGGTTCATTTCCAGCCCGATCGCCGTGATGCCCAGGTTGGCGCGAAGCAGCGCATCGGCAAGATGGAGCGGGGAGTAGGCGTTCTGTCGTGAGGCGAGGTACTCAGCCCAAGGTTGATCGATAGAAAGCAGCAGGGGAGAGTTCGGGGAAAGCTGGTGTACCAACTGGACCGCCTGGACGATGAACTGAAGGAGTTGCTGGTCGTCCCAGTGGAGTTGATTGGAGGCGTTGACTCCCGAGAGAACGTGCCACAACTGAACCTTGCCAGCGAAGGCTCGAACGATTCGTTTCATTCGTTCAAGCGACAGCCCGACGACCGAAGGATAGTCTTCCATGAGATACATCCAAGGGGGGATCCCCTGATTCTGCAGGCTCATCAAGGGCCCCACAGCGCACGGAATCCGTTGCCGGTTGCACCACTCGATCTTCTCCCCTGCATCTCGGAGTCCTTTTTCCCATTGGCTGGACGAATCCCCGCCCCAGGGGATTTCAATGAACGCCATCTG
>Ga0068872_10001121_pt1 | contig 21637 bp, 19 predicted proteins | sample NOAtaG_7_FD_66441 | JGI IMG/M metagenome (GOLD analysis project Ga0068872, IMG submission 66441) | Freshwater lake microbial communities from Lake Erie, under a cyanobacterial bloom - NOAA_Erie_Diel1S_2200h metaG | ecosystem: Environmental > Aquatic > Freshwater > Lake | place: USA: Ohio, Lake...
ATCAATAGATCCGGTAATGTAGGAAGATACAGAGGTAAAGACCTCTCTCTCTTTCACCAGCCGGTTGTAAAGACGACTACTATGACCACGGCCAAGGATATCCGAAATAATATCTGAAGCGTGGTAATCGAAATGCAGTCTGGCTGGCATAGGATAAACCTTATATAGGGCATTTGCCGGAACTGAGGCTTCTACGGAAAGTGTCCTTTTTTCAGTTTGTCGAGGTTCCTTCGGTAAGGATCTTGGTTTTACAGGACGTGAAGGAATCGGGCCAAACCATTTTTCAGAAAGCTCACGAACCTGGCGAAGGGTAACGTCCCCCGCCACAACCAGAATGGCATTATTGGGCAGATAGTGGCTGTAGAAAAAGGTACGCACATCTTCCATCGTAGCCTGCTCCACATGAGCCGGTTCCTTGCCGATGGTGGCCCACTGATAGGGGTGCATCTGATAGGCCAATGGACGTAGTTTTAACCAAACATCGCCATAGGGTTGATTTAAATAGCGTTGTTTGAATTCTTCTACCACTACTTTCCGTTGAACATCAAGCACCTTAGGATCAAAAGAAAGCCCAAGCATACGATCACTTTCCAGCCAAAAGCCCGTTTCGAGATTCGCTGAAGGAACAGTGAGGTAGTAATTGGTAATGTCGTTGCTGGTAAAGGCATTGTTTTCCCCTCCGGCTTTTTGGAGCGGTTCATCGTAATTGGGAATATGCACAGACCCACCAAACATCAAATGTTCGAAAAGATGCGCAAACCCCGTACGCGTTGACTCCTCATCACGGGCACCAACATCATAAAGTAAATTCATAACGGCTATCTGAACGCTATGGTCCTCATGGACAAAAACGCGCAGTCCATTATCCAACACAAAAGATTCAAACTGAATCATGACTTCAAAAAAAGCATAGAAATTTCAGAACTCAACCAGGGTTTGTCCTTTTTCGACCCGATCCCCCTTTTTAACCAAAACCTGTTTAACAACCGCTTCACCAGTGGCCTGAAGTAGATTTTCCATCTTCATGGCCTCCAAAACAAGTAAAGGTGTACCCGCAGTCACTTGATCTCCAACAGTGACCTTGACATCGGTAATCAGTCCAGGCATAGGCGAAACCACATGCTTAACCCGTGAAGAGGCTGAATTCATTCCCATTTGCTCCAATCGAATATCGAGCGGACTCTTCAACGACACCGGAATCGTATATTCATTGATGCGAATGGTCATCGCTTTAGAATTATCTGATTTAATGACCTCTGCTGTGTACACATTATGGCCATTTAATATTTGTATTCGTCCATCCGGAAGTGGCTTCAGCTCCCAATTGACTTGAACATCGTCAACAAAAATAGTCTCTCCATCCTGTCGTATACTTCTAGAACCATGAGGTGTTGTGGCCTGAATCATCATTTTTTTAAAAGTAATCTATTCTAAAAAAAAAGGCTGACGTATTTGTCAGCCTTTCCTATAATTTCAGACAATCTTAAACAGAGGCCGCAGAAATATCGAGCTTACTTGAATATTTCAGGTGAACAGTCTTTCTGAATTTATGTCCACAATAGCCACACTTGTAATGCTTATCCAGCTGACCATCTTCTGCAGCCGTTGGGGCCTGAATAATTTCTTCCTGAACCACTTTTAAGGTTTGGTAATTACATTCAGGACACTGGATGGCGTGCAAATGGCCAGAGTATTTTTCAACCTTGGTGTATCCGGATACTTCATCCTTCCAAACATCGTAATCCACAGAGAACACATTTTCTTCGGCCCGCATACCCTCGTCGAGGTACGCATCCTCTTCCTCTTCACCTAACAACTTCATCGTACGACCATCTGGAGAGATTCTTGGCTTGTAGCGAAGCTCGCGTAATCTTTTTTCAATAAAGAACGGGTAGTAAAATTTAAGCAAGTTTTGAACAACAAGTCCTACAATCATACCCATTGCAAAGGTTACAAAGGCACGTACGAAGATCCAGAGATTATTGATTTCAACGATTCCGGTATTGGCAAAAAGACAGGCGCCAATAATCAAAAAGATTGAAGTGATCCACAACCAATTGATTTCATGCTTATTGATGAAATCATACTTGTCTTTATTGTCCCGTATGGAACTCAGACGAACCAAATAGCCTACCAGAATGATTAAGGATGCACTCCAACAAATTAAGGATAGAGACGATGCAAGCTTGTTCCAGGATTCAAATGGTAACTCTTCCGCCATAACTCTGAGAATTTTAATATCAGCCTAACAAATATAGGATAATGCGGCAAAAAATAAAGACCTCCAGGTGCTTTGTGAAGTCAGTCCTATTGTGTCAAAAGCACTTTTTGGCGAAATTTTTAAGGATTTCAAGGGATTTTTCGGGTTCCTCCAACATACCCAGATGTGCAGATTTTTCTAAAAACGCAAGCTCGGCATCCCCGCACGCATCCCGAATATTCTGACATACTTCCGGCGGAATGATTGGATCAAACCTCCCGCCCACCACCATTTTAGGCACGCCAAGACCTTTAAAAACAGCACTTCGGTCCGGACGGTTGCGCATGGCTTTGGCGTAATACAAAATCGCCTGAGAAGAGGTGGAATCGATCGCCTTTCGAAACTCCAGTACTTTTGGCGACTCCTGTTCACAAAATAATCCCGGAGCAAAACTGTCAAGAAATAGCTGTGGACCATGCTGTTCAACAAAACGAATCACCTTATTTCGGTTTTCCTTTTTTTCTGGAGTATCGGCAAAAGCGGTAGAATGAAACAACACTAATCCTTTCACATCCGTTGGTCTTAACTCCGCCATAGCCAAAGCAACGTAACCGCCAAGTGAGTGGCCTACGAGTACACAAGAATGCAATTGACGACGATCCAAGTCTTTCCAAACTTCACGAGCGATTGCGTCGATGGATATCTCCTCAGGTAACATAGGTCCAGACCCAAAACCAGGGAGGTCTAAAGTCAGACAAGAATAATCCTCTCGAAGAGCGGAACTGATTGAATCCCAAACCCAACTTGCTTCACAATAACCGTGAAGGAAAAGAAGAGTGGAGTCTGAATTAAGTTTTAAATCAGATGATTTTTCTGACATTACATCACAACAGGAACAGCCTCCAGCAACTGCAGCACGGCTGCCTCAATGCCTTTAGGGCCAATACCGCACTCGTCGTGAAGTTCAATTTGCTCACCATGTTCGATAATGACATCTGGTAAACCAAGTCTCTTGATCATCACATGATAATTGTGATCAGCCATGAATTCCAGTACAGCACTGCCAAATCCACCCTGAACACATCCATCTTCTAGAGTAAGGATGCGGGTATAATTTTGCATCACCTCATGAAGCATTTTTTCATCAATCGGCTTAACAAACCGCATATCAAAATGCGCTACTTCAATTCCCTGTTTGGATAAGCGCTCGGCTATTTCGGTTACATAATTTCCAATATGGCCAATGGTCAAAATAGCCATGTCGTGGCCATCACGAACCTTTCTTCCTGTACCGATTGCAATCTCTTTGAATGGTTTACGCCAATCCGGCATAACACCTTGTCCACGCGGATAGCGAATGGAAAACGCATTTCCTTTGCGCGGCAACTGAGCCGTATACATGAGGTTGCGTAATTCTTCTTCATTCATCGGTGAAGCCACAATCATATTGGGAATACACCGGAAGTAGGCTATGTCGTAAGCCCCATGATGCGTTGGCCCATCAGCGCCAGCCACACCGGCGCGGTCAAGACAAAAATTTACAGGAAGGTCCTGCATGCAAACGTCATGCACCACCTGATCGTAGGCTCGCTGCATGAAGGAACTGTAGATGTTACAGAAAGGAATAAGACCTTGTGTGGCCAAGCCAGCCGAGAAAGTCACAGCATGTTGTTCGGCAATACCCACATCGAAAGCTCGATCCGGCATAGCCTTCATCATGATGTTCATCGAAGAGCCTGAAGGCATTGCAGGAGTTACGCCCATTATCTTTTCATTGGCCTGTGCCAACTCGACAAGTGTATGACCAAAGACGTCCTGATATTTCGGAGGCTGAGGAGTATCGTAAGTTTTTTTATGAATTTCTCCCGTAACCTTATCGAAAGTGCCAGGGGCATGCCAAACAGTAGCATTTCCTTTTTCAGAGGGACCGAAGCCTTTCCCTTTTACCGTAACGCAATGCAGAATTTTTGGTCCAGGTATTTTTTTAAGATCGTTCAAAACAGCAACCAGATGATTTACATCATGACCATCAACCGGACCAAAGTAACGAAGGTTCAACGATTCAAAGAGATTGCTTTGACTTAACAGTGTGGATTTGATTCCATTTTCAATTTTAGAAACAATCTCCTGCGCGTTCTTTCCGAAATTGGAGAGTTTTCCGAGAAGGTTCCAAACCTCATCCTTAAGTTTATTGTAAGCCGATGAAGTGGTTATATCCGTCAAATAATCTTTAAGTGCACCGACGTTAGGGTCGATGGACATGCAGTTATCATTTAGGATGATGATGAGATTGGTGTCGGAAACGCCAGCATGATTTAAACCTTCGAAGGCAAGACCGGCAGTCATGGCTCCGTCACCAATTACAGCAACGTGTTGACGCAATTCATCACCAGAATACTTGCTGGCCACCGCCATACCCAATGCAGCGGAAACAGAAGTAGAGGAATGTCCTACACCAAAGGTGTCGTAAGGACTTTCTTTACGCTTAGGGAATCCGGAAATACCCTTGTAAACACGATTGGTATAAAATACATCACGGCGGCCCGTCAAAATTTTATGTCCGTAGGCCTGGTGACCTACATCCCAAACCACCTGATCTTGGGGAGTATTGAAGACGTGATGAATGGCCGTGGTAAGTTCAACCACACCAAGACTGGCGCCAAAATGACCACCATAAACCGATACGTGATCAATGATAAACTGACGAAGCTCCTGGCAAAGCTGTGTCAGTTCAGCTGCGTTTAGGCCTTTCATATCGGCCGGAGAGTCAATTCTGGACAACAAGGGGCCAGGAGTAATCTTCATGATTTTTTATGGAAAGAGATATCAAAATTAAACAGAATAGCCTCATTCTCACTTTTTAACAAAGAAACCTGCCTTGAACCGGCGATTGCCTGTCCTGATTTGATAGATTCGCAGGTTGTTGAAACCATGAATCAGGAGAATTTCGAAGTCAGGCTACCATTGTTTGAAGGTCCTTTTGACCTGCTGTTGTTTTTTATTGAAAGGGATGAATTGGACATCCACGATATCCCAATCTCAAAAATCACCCAAGACTTTCTGGATTACCTCCGGCATCTGGAAAACATGAATGTGGATGTGGCCAGTGAGTTTATTCTTGTTGCGGCCACACTGATGCGCATCAAATCCAAGATGCTGTTACCTCGTCCACAGATTGATGAGGCGGGTAATGAAATCGACCCACGAGAGGAACTCGTACGGCATTTGTTGGAGTACAAAAAATACAAATCAGTGATTGACGACCTCTCAAAAATGGAGGAGACGGAATCGCAGAAGGAAAAACGAGGCAACATCGTTAAAGAACTCAAAGCGCTTGCTGAAAGCTCTAATGTTGAAGCCGAACTTCAAGACGTAGATCTTTTCAAGTTATTAACTGTTTTCGAAAAAGTACTTCGACGACAGGAGGAGGAAAAAAATCGTCCAGTCCACCAGGTTATTCAATATCCATATACGATCGAAGGTCAAAAAGAGTACTTATATGGAGAATTGACACGAAGAGAAAGAATTTCGTGTGTTGATTTACTTAGTATCAATAGCACTCGGATTGCATTGATCTTTAATTTCCTGGCCATTCTGGAACTCCTCGCTATAGGCGATCTGGATATCCAGGTTGGTGAGGGCTACAATAATTTCTGGATTACCAAAAAACAGCACGAAGGGGAGACGGTGGTCTGAGGATCACTTAAACTCTTCCAACAAACCGCCCGATAACCGGACGAGATCAGTTTTTGTGGCCAGCACATCAAAGATGGCTGAAGAATTTTCGAGTGCTGCATTAAGGAAGTTCTCTTCAATGATTCTAAGGTCAATAGCGCTGAAGCTTCCGTTCTTATAGCGCTCATAGGCCAGATTAAGATTCAGCTCAGCTGCTTTAAGTTTAGTTTCAGAAATACTTACCAACTGACGTCGTAATTCGTATTGTTCAACTCCTGAAAGCAGATCGTTTTCTAAGGACAACTTAAGCCGTTCGGTTCCCAACTGTGTAATTTTTTGATCTACCTCTGCATTCTTAATGGCACGTCGTACCTGACCTCCGTTAAATAAAGTGAAGCGTAGGGAAAGATTGGCAAATGCACCATAAGAATAACCCTGCAATGTCCGGTATTCAGGCGCAAAGGAGCGGCTGATCACTGGCTGTGCATCGTCATCATTTAAGTAACCAATGGTGTTTTTAATAACCGTTCCATTTTCCGTTGGTCGAAAACGGGCATTCAACTGATCCAATGAACCGGTCGAGCCTACGGAAAGTGTTAATGAAGGATACAGCGCGCTCTGCAAAGACTGACGGCTTATCCGCTGCAACTCCTGAAAGATAAACTGATTGCGCAAGCTTGTATTGGAGCGGGTAAGGCTTGCGCGCATAGATTCGAAATCAAACTGCTCCTCAACAAACTGGAGTTTGTCGGTAAGTACATACTGATTATTCAGATTCTCATTGAGCAACTCATTGAGATTACGCACCGCGCTACGCAGTGCAATCTCCTGTCGAAGAACATTTGCTGAGTCGGTGAGGTAATTGTTCTGTTCTTGAAGAACATCAAAAGTAATAGCGCCACCTAAAGTTTTTCGCAGGCTCACATACTCATAAAGCTGCCTCGAAAAAGTCATGGCCCGCTTGCGTACATTCAGGCGTTCCTGTTCCAGCAAAACATTATAGTACCCCAAAATGATTGTTTGAACCGTATTCTCCAGAATAAACCGGGCATTACCCTCCGTCTGTAATTCCAGATTTTCAAGACGTTCCTTATTGAGGCGAACAGCAAATCCATTGAAAAGAGTCCACTGGACATCAATTTGTCCGGGAATGGTATTGCCAATGTTTCGGCCGGCTACAGCAAATGGGTTAGCCGGTTTACGCTCAATCACACTGTTATTTTGGTTCGCCGTGATATTAATGGTGGGCAGGCGACCCGTCTGTCCCCAATTATTTAAACGCTGGGCTTGTTCAATTTCCAGTTTTTGGATCTGAGCATCAAAATTATTTTGGAGACCGCGCTGCACAGCATCCAGAAGAGAAAGCGTCTGTTGTGTCCAGGCATTAGGTGCTGAAACGCAAACCAGAATAAAAACAATAAATAATTTCAAATTCAGTTTCATCGGCTCAATCCTTGACTTCTTTTCTAATGTGTTTGCCGGTAAAGTAGGAGTACACTGCAGGTATCACAAAAAGGGTTAGCACAGTTGAAAATAACATCCCTCCAATAACACCAATACCCATAGAGACTCTGCTTTCGGAACCAGCACCAAGTGCCAAAGCAATTGGCAAAATTCCCAGGATGGTGGCCAGACTGGTCATGATGATGGGTCGGAACCGGCTCTCTGCCGCGCCAACAACTGCATCCAGAATCGGAATTCCCGTCTCTTTCCGCTGATTAGCAAATTCAACAATCAAAATTCCATTTTTGGTTACCAACCCGATTAGCATGATAATACCAATCTGACTGAAAATATTGAGTGTCTGACTGAAGTACCACAGCGTAAGTAAAGCACCAGCCAAAGCCAATGGCACAGTAAACATAATTATCAACGGATCTCGGAAGCTTTCAAACTGACCAGCTAGAACCAGATAAATAATAGCCAATGCAATAAGAAAAGCCAGATAAATACTCGACGAGCTCTCTGCAAATTCCCTTGAAGCACCATCCAGACTGGTGGAATAGCTGTCATCCAAAACCTCACCGGCGATGCGTTCCATCTCTTTGATACCATCACCCAGTGCAACGCCTTTTGCCAACTGAGCACTAACCTTTGCTGATGAGTATCGGTTGAAACGATACAGTTGCGGAGGACTGCTTTGTTCTGAAAGCGTTACCAAGTTATCCAACTGGATAAGTTCACCGTTACGATTTTTGACATAAAGCGTCTTTAGATCCAACGGCTCATCCCGGTCTTGTTTTTTAACCTGACCGATAATCTGATATTGCTTACCGTCCATGATAAAGTTTCCGAATCGTGTACCACTCAGACCCAATTGAAGTGTCTGCGCAATGTCAATAACATTTACTCCAAGGGCTCTTGCCTTATCACGATTGATGTTGATTTTGATTTCCGGCTTGTTGAACTTCAGATCGAGATCAACAAAAGCAAACCTAGGACTAGAAGAAGCCTTACTCATAAACTCAGGAAGCACTTCTTTTAACTTATCGATATCAGCACCCTGTATCACAAACTGTACCGGGAAGCCACCACGACGATCGCCAATGGTTTGAGCCTGAGTAGCAAAGGTGCGAACGGTACTGTATTGCTTTGATTTTAAAGTAATGTCATCGACAATTTCCTGTTGCGTACGATCACGTTGTGAAGGGTCCTTCAAAATGACGCGTACAAACCCGGAATTTACTCCACCGGATCCGCCAAAACTCGGTGCCGTTACACTAACCAAACCGAAGCGCTCCGGCACTTCACGCTCAACAAATTTTCTTAAGGTATCAACATTGACATCCATAAAAGCGAAACTGGTTCCTTCAGGAGCCTGTGCCTGCAATCGGAATTCGCTTCGATCCTCCATCGGGGCAAGCTCAGAAGGAATGGTAGTCCCAATGAGGTAAATCAAGCCTACCGAAAGCGCAATGATTACAAACGCCAACCAACGAACTTTCATGAAACCCTTTAGGGCCCGTGCATAGCCACTGGATAATCCCTGAAAAAATGGCTCTGTTTTCCGGTACAACCAATTGTGCTGCTCTCTTCTCTTCAAAAGACGAGAGGTCATCATTGGAGTGAGTGTAAGGGAAACGAAAGCAGAAATTGCTACAGAACTTGCAACCACCAGTCCAAATTCACGGAATAACCTTCCTGTTAGTCCCTGAAGGAAAATCACAGGAAGAAACACCGCAACAACCGCAACTGTAGTTGAAATGACCGCAAAGTAAATTTCAATAGACCCCTTTCGGGCAGCCTCCATAGGCTCCTCGCCCTCTTCAATTTTTACGTAGATGTTTTCCAAAACAACGATCGCATCATCCACAACTAGACCAATGGCTAGAACAATACCCAATAAAGTGAGCACATTGATGGTAAAGCCCAACAAGTACATCACGAAAAAGGCACCGACAAGCGAAATGGGTATGGTAACCACCGGGATCAAAGTCGTGCGCCAATCTCTCAAGAAGAAAAAGATGATGAACAATACGAGGGCAAAAGCAATAATGATAGTCTCCTCTACCTCCAAAATGGAATCGCGGATGTATTGTGTGGAGTCAAAACTCATCTGATAGGCTACATCCGGAGGCAGGTCACGCTCAATTTGACTAAGCTTTTTATAAAGACCTTCGGAGATCTCGATGTTATTTGCTCCGGGCTGGGCCACAATAGCCAGCGCTACAGCCGGAACACCATCGCGTCTTAGGATAGTGCGATCGTTTTCAGGATAAAGCTCAGCGTAGCCGATGTCACTAAAGCGCACCACGTCGCCACTCGACTCCTTTATAATGAGGTTGTTGAAATCCTCTACGGTAGTAAGTCTACCCATCGTTCTAACAGTGAGCTCCGTAGTAGCGCCCTCTACCCTACCGGAAGGCAACTCCACATTTTCTCTGGAAACAGCCTGAAGTACGTCGGTCGGGGCAAGCTTAAGTGCGGCCATACGAATGGGATCCATCCACAGGCGCATGGAATATCGGCGCTGACCCCACAGCTGTACAGAACTTACACCCGGTATGGTTTGAATTTTTTCTTTGAAGCGGATTTCAGCAATTCGTGAAAGCTCCAGCAGGTTACGTTTATCACTGGTAACCGTCATGAAAATGATTGGACTGGAATCGGCGTCAGCCTTTTCGACAACAGGAGGATTTACATCCTGAGGAAGACGGTTGAGTGCTCCTGAAACTTTATCACGGACATCGTTAGCAGCAGCTTCGATATCAACTCCTAGCTCAAATTCAACGGTAATTCTGCTGGATCCTTCCCGACTGACGGAAGTAATGGTTCGGATACCGGCAATTCCATTAACAGCTTCCTCTAACGGCTCGGTAATCTGTGACTCAATTACGTCGGAGTTGGCTCCCACATAGTTGGTTGAGACTGTTACAACCGGAGGGTCAACGCTTGGAAACTCCCTAACACCCAAATAGGAAAAACCTATAAAGCCAAAAAGCATAATGACCATGGACATCACCATGGCTAAAACAGGCCTGTTTATACTAACGGTTGAAAGACTTGCCATGCTCGGTTACTCTATCCTGGTAATTTGAATACCCATACCCTGACGCAGTTGTAAAATTCCAGAGGTGATCACCGTATCCCCCGGCTGAAGTCCAGACAAGATCTCCAGTTTACTTTCAGTCCGATCGCCTGCCGTAACCATTACCTCTTTGGCTTTTCCGTTGGAGGCCACATAAACCTTGGCGCCATCCTGGACAGGAATAACAGCCTGAGTGGGTACCAGTAAGGCACTATCCAGATGCTCTAGAATAAGTTCAATACTTACAAATTGGCCAGGTATTAATTTTCCATCTGTATTGGGTGTTTTGGATCTGATTTTTAGTGTTCGGGTCGTTGGATCGATTTGTGGCTCGATGGCGTAAACCTCTCCTTTAAATGAAAGGTCAGGGTCGTTCTCCTGGCGGAAAACAATTGGACTTCCAATGTAAACACGGGATGCATATCGTGCAGGTACAGAGAATTCGATTTTCGCAGGATCTAAAGAATAGACTGTTGCAATTACTGTGGCCGGTGAGATGTAAGCACCCGGACTCACATACCGAAATCCAATATATCCGTCGAATGGTGCAATCACTTCCGTTTCAGCAATCTGTGCCTCCAGCACTTTTATATCCGCCGCAGTTGTCCTTAATCGATTTAATGCATTGTCGTATTCTTCCTGACTGATGGCTTCCTTTTCCAAAAGTTTACGCTGACGGTATTCGTTGTCTTCAAACAGTTTCTTGTTATACTTCTGCTTTTCAAGCTGAGCAACCAGCTCGTCGTCGTCGATCTTTAACAAACGTTGACCCTTCCGCACCGGTTGGCTTTCCTGAAAATAGATTCCTGAAATTTTTCCGGATACTTCGCTTTTCAATTCAATGGATTCGCTTGGAAGAATAGAACCGGTAACCACCAGTTTGCGCTCGTAGGGTGCGGGTGTTACAATAGTAGCTTCTACCGGAAGAAGGGCGCCACCACCGGGGCCTCCCATACCAGGTGCACCGCCTTGCGTATCAGCCTGAAACAGTGGCTTGATCTTTGGGATGGCCAACAATCCAACGATAACGATAACTATAAGTACTGGAATCAGTTTTTTCATTTATCAGTTCCTGATTAGGATCTCACTATTTTTTAAAGGTCAAAAAAAGCTGGTGGAGTTTTAGGATCTGAGGAAGAATCATACTTTTTCCATCATTTTCAACAACAAAATCAGCACGCTGAATCATTTCTTCCTGTGGCATTTGTCGTTTCATGATCGTTTCAATATCGAGGTCTGATCGCTTATCCCTTTCCTTTACTCTTTCCATCCGTACTGAATCCGGCGCAGCAACCACAATAACCTTATCCAGTAACCGGTTCGATCCGGAGTCATAAAGCAAAGCAGCCTCTTTTACCACATATGGACAACGGCGATTTTGCTGCACGTTAAACCACTTTTGATAATCCTCAGCAACCCGGGGATGCACCAATTGGTTCAACCTCTTCAGCTTTTCCTGGTTTGGAAAAACCTCGCTTGCCAGGAAGTTTCTGTTGAGCTGACCCTGATCCGTAAACGACAATGTTCCGAATTCTTTTCTAATTGCCTCCTTTAGATTTCCGTCAGTGGTCATTAAGGCTTTCGCGTGGCTATCGGCATCATAGACAGGTATACCAAGGCAATGGAAAACAGTTGAGACCGTACTTTTTCCTGAGCCTATGCCACCTGTGATCCCTATTTGCAACATGACCGCTGGATTATACAATCCCTAAGCAAACCCGGTCGCTCCGATTTGGGAGGTCATTCCAGTTCATTGTATGGATCCTGAAAATTCCTGCCATGGGCTTCAAACGATCAGGCCTCCTTTTTAACTGCCGCTTTGGTTGATTCCATAGAAATGGCCGACTTAGAGAACCGGATGCGGCCACCTTTTTCAACCTCAAGAATAAAGGTATCACCCTCGAGCTCTGCTATGCGTCCATGCGCACCTCCAATGGTTACTACGTAATCGCCACGCTTTACTTCATCAATAAATACCTTTTGTTCCTTAGCTTTTTTCTGCTGAGGGCGGATCATAAAGAAGTACATGATTACAAACATCAGTCCAAGCATAACGAGCATGGACCAGTTTCCGCCTTGTTGAGCTTGAGCCTGAAGAATAATGGAGTGCATCATATCTGTTTTTGTTTGGTAGTAAAATAAAGACAGGGCTCTGGCCCTGTCTTTAAAATTAATTCATAAGTAAAATTACTTGGCAGGACCTGCCAGACTCGTCACATTGGCTTTAAACCGCAGCGTAGTAGTCTTTGGCCATGTATTGGCTGTAACTGTGATGGTCTTTGAGTTGGCACCAGGCTTGCCTTTGGTATCAAACTCAGCCGTCACAAATCCAGTTCCGCCCACAGGGATCGGATTCTTGGACCAATCCGGAGCAGTACAGCCACAAGATGGCTGGGCACCCTGAATAATCAGAGGAGCCTGACCGGTATTTTTAAACTTATACGTGAAAGAAACTTTTTTTCCTTCAGGAACACTGCCAAAATCATGTTCCATTGTCTCAAACTCAATTGAGGGCAGTGGACCTTCCGGCTTCTGCTCAGGAGCCTGTGAATTTTGAACGGTCTGAAGTGGGGTGGTCATTACTCCCGCATTTGGATTGGCGCGGCCACTTTCCATTTGGGCCAGGCGCGACTCCAGTTCAGCAATTTTTTTCTCAGCCTCACGGTCGCGACATCCTGTCATCAACACGGCTGCACTTAGGGCAATCAAGGTTAAACGAAACGTATTCATAGGTATTTAAAATTGAATGGTTATTAATTTTTTTTGTTTTCACGCAGTTGAGCCAATAGGTCATCAACATCTTCCAGCAAACGCTGAGCTTTTTCCTGGGCTTCCGTTACCACACGATTCACAGGACTAGATGGTTGACCTGGAGATGCTGCTGTTTCCTCTTTTCGGTCCATCATCTGGCTAATGAACTCCTCCAACATCTTTTTGTATTTATCCAGACGAGAAGAAAGTTTTTCACGTGTATTGGAACCCTTATCCGGCGCATATAAAATTCCCAGAATAGCTCCCACGGCTGCACCAGCCAGGAACCCAAACAGGATATTATTTCCTTTTCTGCTCATAACGCTTAAGATTTAACGGAAGGACTGCAAATATATGCTATAAATCAGGTTTTTATGCCTGAGCGTTGTCTCCTTATTTATTATCAATCAGCCCTCTTCCCGTCTTTTTAAGGTCTCCGGATTTTTTCAATTCGCGGGCTAAAACGTCCAGAATGCCATTAATGAATTGCCGGCTTTTTGGCGTGCTGTATTCTTTTGCCAGTTCTATGTACTCGTTGATCGTAACCTTTATAGGCACATTAGGGAAAGTGATAAATTCAGCTATGGCCATTTGAAGGATAACCCGGTCGGTCAGGGGCAATCGCTCAACCTCCCAGTTCACTGTGTTGGCTGCAATAAGTTTATGAAACTGGTCCTCCAGATAGGCTGATTTTTCAAATAGATTTTCAACAAAAAATTTATCTTCTTCCCATTCAAGCGAAAGCTTTTGAAGCTGAAATCCTTGCTCACCTCGAACCGTCTTTATCGTCTTTTCAGCCAGGCCCTTCACAATTTCTTTGTCTTCAGTCCAACGAAGATGTTGTGACTCGAAGTAGGATCCAATAACCGTTTCGCCAAGAATGACCCTCCGAAGCAAATGACGGACTAGCATCAAATCTGCTTCTGCATCCGTTTTCCCTTTTGCTATGTATTCCTGATACTGCTCATCCGTACGAATGATATCGCGAAACCAGGATCTAACCTGATCCATACGGTTATCCCAACCTGAAGAAGTGTTTTTAGCAGCTTTGGCCAGTTCACGATTTGCCGCGATGGCTTTTACTATGGAATTACCCGTAAAATTCTGATGATTGATGCGTTTTTCTGCCGCAGCTACGGTTGCGAATGCCGGGAAAAGATTGAGTACAGAGTGGAAAACATCTTCCAACTGATCGATCTGTGAAATCGTTTCCTTTTTCAGAAACTTGAAATCAGCGTCTTTACTTTTCTTGTATTGGTCAAGGGCCTTTTTAACCTCAGTCTCAATTAACTCCTCGACAGATTCTGATTTTTTTCCTTTGTGCTTTTGATCAATAAGTTTTAGTGCCTGCTGCTGCCTGACCTTTAGCAGATCTTTATCCTGAACCTCCATAGAATTGAGGTCTGGCGAGAACCGTTCAATGAGGTAGTCTTTAGCCAATTCAAAGTCTGCTTCGCAGCACTGCTCGAATGCAAATAAGCTTTGCATGACTTTAATACGAAGATTACGACGGTTCAGCATTAATCAAGGAACGAAAGAACATGCAAATCTAGCCCCTTTTATCAATTGTCAATTTCTTATTGACAATCTTTGTGTCTTCAGCTTATGAAAGCGTTGTCTTTTTTGAATAAATACCTCTGGAGGTATAAAGGATACCTAATTGCGGGGCTGATATTCGTCATCGTCTCAAATATTTTTCAAATCCTCCCAGCCCAGGTAGTGCGTCTTTCCATCGATTTGGTTGTTGATAACATCCGAACGTATCGCTTATTCCGCGGAACTGAACAGGCTGGCAATTACTTAAACAGTTTTGCATTGGCGTTGCTTGGTTATGCTGCCGTTATCCTCGTAATGGCACTTTTGCGCGGACTGTTTTTGTACTTCGTTCGACAGACGCTTATCGTAATGAGTCGGTACGTTGAATTCGACCTCAAAAACGAGATTTACGAGCATTATCAATCCCTGCCTCTTTCCTTCTACCGAAGGCAAAATACTGGTGATTTGCTCAACCGAATCTCAGAAGATGTTTCTCGGGTAAGAATGTATTTAGGACCAAGCATCATGTATGGTCTTCAGCTGATTACCCTCTTCATTATCCTTATCCCATTAATGTTTTCGGTGAGCCCAAAGCTTACACTTTATGCCCTTATCCCCCTTCCATTACTTTCGTTCAGTATTTACTATGTAAACAACATCATTGAGCAGCGTTCTACCGAAATCCAGGAAAGTCAGTCTCGACTGAGCACCTTCGTTCAGGAGGCTTTTTCCGGAATTAGGGTTTTGAAATCATTTGCACGCGAGCAGGACTCCGTTGAGAAATTCAGAGCGGAGAGTAACGAATATAAGTTGCAATCTCTTCGCTTAACAAAGGCTCAGGCTTTGTTCTACCCGGTAATGGTTGGCTTAATCGGCATCAGCACGATTCTTACTGTTTACGTTGGAAGTCTGGAGGTCATGGAGGGAAAGCTGAGCTTTGGAAACATTGCGGAGTTTGTCATTTATGTTAACCTCTTAACCTGGCCGGTAACCTTACTGGGATGGACCAGCAGCATGGTACAGCGTGCGGAGGCTTCGCAAAAAAGAATTAATGCATTCCTGGAAACAACAACCGATATCGTTTCCCAAAAAAATCTGGAGCGCAACATTTCAGGTAAAATCGAATTCAAAAACGTACACTTCACCTACCCCGATACAGGTATAACGGCCATCAAAGATCTGTCGTTTGTCGTGGAGCCCGGTGAATCCATAGCCATTATTGGTACGACAGGATCAGGTAAAAGTACGGTAGCGGCTTTAACGCTTAGACTTTTTGATGTCAGCACTGGTGAAGTTCGTATCGATGACATCCCCGTAAAACACTATGACCTTACGTCACTAAGAAATCAGTGTGGCTACGTAACTCAGGACATCTTTTTGTTCAGCGATACCATTCGAAACAACATTGCCTTCGGTCTCACCAAAGCAACAGACGAAGCCATCATTCAAGCCGCCAAAGATGCGGACGTCTATCACAACATCATGGACTTCCCTCAAAAATTCGAAACAAGAATCGGGGAAAGAGGCATCACCTTATCCGGTGGACAAAAACAACGCGTTTCCATTGCACGCGCCATTATTCGGGAACCAGCGATTCTGATTTTGGACGATGCCTTATCGGCCGTCGATACACAAACAGAAAATCGTATTCTGAATAATCTTTCCAGAATCATGAATGGCAGAACCACCATGATCATTTCACACCGGGTTTCATCCGCCAAACTGGCTGATAAAATTATTGTGTTGCATGAAGGACAAGTAGCAGAAGCCGGTAGTCATTCAGAGTTGATAGCCCTGAACGGCTATTATGCCGACCTTGTTCAAAAACAATCGAATCAGGAAAGCGCCTAAAAAGGCAGATCGTTCTCCGGCATTTCAGTAATTGATGGAGGAGGCTCAGATGCAGAGATCCTTCCAGCCTCCGCAGCTTCGATTTTCCATGCTTTAACGTCTGTATACCACCGACCATTGTATTCTCTGCTCTCCACGTCAAACGATATGGTAAGCAAAGCTCCCTCCTGTAAAACAGACTGATCAATTTTATCTCCCCAAATAGAAATACAAATCTTTTTTGGATACTGAGCGTTGGTCTCTACAATAATGTCCTGTTTCTTCCATGCAGAACCAGTTTTACCGGTACCTGTCTGTAAAGGAAGTAATTGAATAAGTTTGGCGGTTACCTGCATAAATTTTTTAGGATAGTTTCAACGCTTAATAGTCAGAATCTCCTGTGTTCCAGTCTCAAATATTTTTATGGCCTGCTGAAGGGATTCATTCAATTTATTTATCACCGGATAAAATCCATCGTTACTCCAGATTTTTCGTGCGATCTGAGCTTTCGTATGAATTCGGATAACTTCTTTGCCGGCAGAATATTCTTCTTTCTTGAAGGTGACCCCGTTGCGGACCGCCATTTTCATCAAATCCGATAACATTTCATCGTTAACCTGAAAACCAGAGAGGTATTGTTCCAGCCCAATATCTTCCAACCGCTTCCGGTTTTGTTCGGCGTATTGAAGACTGTATTCCTGGATGGTGGTGCTGGCATATAGTTCATTCAACAGGGAAAGATTTTGGGTAGTATCCAAGGGAACAAAGTAATCCGGCATAATGCCTCCACCACCATAAACCGAACGACCACCTACCGTTTTATATCTGAGGGAATCATTGAACTTGATGCTGTCGGCATGAAAAAACTCTCCGCGCTTGAAGCGGTTGTCAAGATCTTCTGCATAAGCAAAGTCTTCGCCATATGGCTTTTGAATCGAGCGACCGCTTGGCGTATAGTAACGTGAAATGGTGAGACGCAGTTCAGATCCATCCTTAAGATTAAATGGATTTTGAACAAGCCCTTTTCCAAAGGTTCGGCGCCCAACCAAAAGGGCCCTGTCGTTATCCTGAAGGGCTCCAGCCAGAATCTCAGAGGCAGAGGCACTGCCTTCGTTAATCAACACAATCAACTCTCCTTTTTCAAAAAAACCTGAAGCCGTTGCATCAACATTTTGTGCGTAATGCCCATTCTTTCCTTTGGTGTAAACGATCTTTTTTCCTTCTGATAAAAATTCATCCGCAAGCTCGGTTGCCTCATCCATATATCCGCCTGGATTTCCCTGAAGATCCAAAATGAGCTTCTTCATTCCTTTACTTTTTAGTTCGTAAAGAGCATCATAGAATTCCTGATACGTGGTGGACGCAAAGCGATTGATTTTGATGTACCCAGTTTCTTTATCAATCATGTACGACGCATCAACAGAAAACTGAGGGATTTTGGCGCGTTGAATCGAGTAGCTGATCTCCTCTTTTCGACGTAAAACCTTTAGGTTAACTTCTGTTCCGCTCGGACCTTTCAATAATTTGTATACTTCAGCATTTGTCAATCCAATGCCTGCAATATTTTTATCGTCCACCTGAATAATCTTATCTCCTGAGAGTAGTCCGGCATTTTCGGATGGGCCACCACTGAGTGGGGTAACAACCGTAAGGGTATCTCTGAAAATATTGAACTCAATGCCGATGCCCTCATAATTTCCTCTCAGGTCTTCATTAGCAGCTTCCCGATCGGAGGCCGGAATGTAAACCGAGTGTGGATCAAGCTTCCCGAGCAGGTGTTCAATGGCATCATCTACCAGATCATCCGGAACCGTTTCATCGACGTAGTTTCGTTCGATCAAACCAATTACTTCTCTTAATTTCTGAGTAGCATTTCCCCCGGACCAGGTACCAGAGGATTTAAGGTTTACCCCGATAAGCATTCCAGCGGCAATGCCCAGAGCAAGAACCAGGGGTAGTGCTATTTTTCGTTTATCGTTACCGGAATCGTTCATGACAAGCCTCTGCTAGGGGGAACAGCAAATAAAAGGTTAAAACCGGAATCAGCCATAAAATGTTATCAGATTCAGTCCAGGATCGGTAAAAATCCAGAAGGGCTTAAAATTATGGTGCATATCTTTTTTTCGATTCGATAAAAAGTATAAATATGTCTTTCCATTCCCCGCCTGGAACTCATGGTTGAAAAAGATTTTGCCGGTACTACCTTGAGCGAGCTCATCGGAGACAATACGTTCCGGGCAGCCATACTGCACCAGCTGGGGATCCCCTTTTACGAATTTCAGGGAAATACCCTTTCTGAAGTTTGTGCCCTCAAAGGCATTCGGCTCGATCACGTGATTCGGGAATTAAATGCGCCGGTTACGAGTCTGCATCCAGATGAAAAATTATTAATCGCCTATCCTGCCGAACTGATTATCAGTTGCCTTCGTCATGCACATGGTGTTTTCATGAGGCATAAACTACCCTATATCGGCAGCCTGATCCGGAACTTTGAATGTCCTGAAGGCCCCTTTCGTCCGATGATTGGGGACTTAAAACTTCTTTTCCCGGTTTTTGCTCAAGACTTTGTGGAGCACATCCACATGGAAGAAGACACTCTTTTTGATTACATCAGCCAATTGAGTTTAGTAATCAAAGGGAAATTGGCCCCTTCGCGGATTTTTTACCGAATGGAAAAGGAATCCATCAACCGATTCATTGCTGAGCATGAAGCGCACGACGATGAAATGGAAGGAATTCGCCAAATCACCGATAACTACTTTTTAAATACCGACAGTCCATTGTACATCCGCGTATTATTCAGTGAACTACAATCCCTTGAACGTGACCTCAGGGAACACGCACGAATCGAAAATGAAATTTTATTCCCTAAAGCGATCACACTGGAAAGCCGGATCAGCCGCATGATACGCGATTCCGCACGGCTCAACTGATGGGACGTCTCCTGGCTATTGACTACGGACTCAAAAGAACCGGTATCGCCGTAAGCGATCCCTTGAAAATTATTGCTACAGCACTTGATACGGTAGCCACTGAAAAATTGCTGGAGTTTCTGGAAAATTATTTCAAAAAAGAGCCGGTAGAGACCATAATTGTCGGCATGCCCAGAAGACTGAATAACGCGCCATCCGAAATGGCAACTGAAGTGGTAAAGCTGATGAAACTTCTTCAAGAAAAATTTCCATCCATTCCGGTTAAAGAAATGGGAGAACGGCACACCAGCCAGGCGGCATTGGAGGCCATGTTAACAGGCGGAATGAAAAAGAAGGATCGCCAGGATAAGGGTAATGTGGATAAAATTAGTGCTGTGCTGATTCTGCAGGAATACATGTCTCTTCCCCGAAAATAGCTTCAGCTATTTCGCCATTCAGCCCCTGTTAGCCGGAAATAATCAAACCAATTTTCGAAGCAGATTTGTCATCGAGCACGACTCCTGTAAAAGTCCTCGCAAGGAACTTATGGCTACGCGATCCTGCTGCATGGAATCCCGGTGACGAACCGTTACGGTATCATCGGTGAGCGTCTGATGGTCTACCGTGATACAGAATGGCGTTCCAATGGCGTCCATACGGCGATAGCGCTTTCCGATCGCATCCTTTTCTTCATAGTAGCACCGGAAGTCAAAACGCAAATCATTCATAATCGCCTCAGCCTTTTCAGGGAGTCCGTCTTTCTTAATCAAAGGAAGAACTGCCACCTTGATCGGCGCAAGCGGTGCCGGGATACGCAATACGACACGCTCATTGCTTTCCTCACCTTCCTTCGAGGCTAATTTTTCTTCCTGATAGGCATTGGATAGGACGGCCAGGAACATACGATCCAATCCAATCGAAGTTTCTACCACATAAGGGACATAACTTTGATTGGTCTCCGGATCAAAATATTGAATTTTTTTGCCGCTGAATTTTTCGTGATTCGCCAGATCGAAATTCGTGCGACTGTGAATGCCCTCTAGTTCGCGGAAGCCCATCGGGAAATTGAATTGAATATCGCAGGCTGCATTGGCGTAATGCGCCAAATTTAAATGATCGTGGAAACGATACTGATCATCGCCAAGGCCTAAAACTTTGTGCCATTTCATCCGGCGCTCTTTCCAGAACTCATACCACTTCATCTCCTCACCAGGACGAATAAAAAACTGCATCTCCATTTGTTCAAATTCACGCATCCGGAAAATGAACTGACGGGCAACGATCTCATTTCGAAAAGCCTTACCGATTTGTGCAATACCAAAAGGCAGTTTCATGCGACCCGTCTTCTGCACATTCAGGTAATTCACGAAAATACCCTGGGCGGTTTCTGGTCGGAGATAAATTTTATTGGCATCGTCTGCGACCGATCCCATTTCTGTGGAAAACATCAGATTAAACTGACGCACTTCTGTCCAGTTTTTAGAACCAGAAATAGGGCAGGTCACTTCGAGATCATCGATGAGTTGTTTAAGAGCTGCCATGTCCGAAGCAGCCATAGCCTCTTTCAGACGCTGATTGGCCGAATCAATTTTTTGTTGAAGTTCCAGAACGCGACCATTCGTTTTCAGGAACATTTCCTTATCAAAACTGTCACCAAATCTTTTAGCTGCCTTCTCAACCTCTTTTTCAATTTTTTCCTCTTGCTTTTCAATGTACCCCTCAATCAATTGGTCAGCACGGTAGCGTTTTTTAGAATCTTTATTATCCACCATTGGATCGTTAAAGGCATCGACGTGGCCGGAGGCCTTCCAGGTAGTAGGGTGCATAAAAATGGCCGAATCGATCCCCACAATTTCATCGTGAAGTAGCGTCATAAACTTCCACCAATACTCCTTGATGTTGTTTTTTAGCTCTACGCCATTTTGACCGTAATCATAGACAGCACTGAGTCCGTCGTAGATCTCACTTGAAGGGAAAATAAAGCCATACTCCTTGGCGTGTGAAATGATCTTTTTAAGAAGATTATCGTCCTGTTGTGCCATAAGGCCGCAAAGATAGGATTTTTACATGCAGACGAGATCCTCCCGCAGTTATGGAAAACCCGAAATCCCCTATATTAACAACCTGATGTTTCAACGGATCTGTCTAGCCGCCGCCTTTTCGCCGCGAACCGAGGCGTTGCTTGCCGAAGCCGCCCGGTTAACT
>Ga0068872_10001139_pt1 | contig 21458 bp, 15 predicted proteins | sample NOAtaG_7_FD_66441 | JGI IMG/M metagenome (GOLD analysis project Ga0068872, IMG submission 66441) | Freshwater lake microbial communities from Lake Erie, under a cyanobacterial bloom - NOAA_Erie_Diel1S_2200h metaG | ecosystem: Environmental > Aquatic > Freshwater > Lake | place: USA: Ohio, Lake...
TGGTCGCAACTCTGCCTGGACCGCTGCATCCACAGTTGGCTGGAGCGGCACGCCGAAGGGGCCTAGATTTCTCCGAAGAAAATCATCACCCAATGCCGTTGCCAAGGCGTACCAGCCCTATGGTGGCCGCCGCGCGAACCCTCCTCACCTTCCGCCAAGCTCACTCGCTCAGCGGCGCGTGCCTCTTAGCAGCACGCCGCAACCAAAAGTTTCCTCGAACAGATTGCCACTTTGCCGCAATGCCAATTGCTCCAGCGATAAATCCTCCACGCCAGCAACAGCAATCACCCAGCGATCGGACTGCTTTCGGCATCGGAAACTGGCGATGCGCTGGCTCCGCGACTCATCCAGTGCTATGGCCAACCGCAGCATCGAAGCCAGCTTCGCCACGGCGACTCGATCCTGCCGATCCAAGGTTGCATACCCTTCATGGCTCGGCTGGGGCGAACTGCGGCGATGGTAACGAGCCACCAGGGAGACCAGCAACGAGTCTTTTCGACTGAGTCCGAAGATTTCGCTGTTGCGAATCATGTACATCGCGTGCTTGTGATTGCTTTTGACGTTGATGAACAGTCCGATCTCGTGGAGCAGGGCGGCCAGATAGAGAATCAGCTCCCAACGCAAATCCAGAGAATGCTCAGTCTGCAGATCGGTGAACAGCTTGCGGCTAAGGGAAGCGACATGACGAGCGTGCTTCTCATCGAAACCGAAGCGGCGTCCCAGGTGGATGGCCGAGCGGATGATTTGGTTGCGAAATTCGGCGGTCCAGCTGTCGCGGTGTGCCAGATCCTGAAGCAATCCATCCCTCAGATTGGTCGTCGCCACGCGGACCAACGAGCAACCCAGGCGTCTGGCGAGGATGGAGTAGCTGAGCAGCGCGGGACCGATCGTTTCGGCATCCTGAAAGCTGATCCCGTAGCGATGCACGATCGCCTCTTCCGACATCGGCAGAATCGATCGCGCGAACGCCTCGAATTGATGGATCGGTATGGATGCCAGCGATTCGCCATCCCAATCCTCCAGAAGATTCGACGCGGCGAATCGCACATCGCCTCCCATCGCGACCATTTCGACGGGACCATGCGTATCCAACTGTTCGGTGATCTGATCGACGAAGCGTTCAATCTGCCGCTCCATCAGCTGGTGAAGCTTCCCCTGGGGTACCGTGTACGATTCCAGTTGACTGAGCAACCTTAAGGAACCAAGTCGGTAGGTGTTGGAGAAAATGACATTGCCACCACGCACCATCAGCAGTTCGGTACTTCCACTGCCGATTTCGACCACCACCGTTCGACTTTGCGCCAGAGATGGATCGGACTGCAAGAAAGGCTGGATCCCCAGGTAGGTGATTCGATTGACTTCCGCCTCGTCCAGCACCTCCACCTCCAGCCCAGTGGCGATGAAAATGCGGTCGATGAAGGCGAGTCGATTGAGCGATTCCCGCACCGCGCTAGTGGCGACCACGCGCATCTGGTCCGGACGAGTGATCCCGTACTCCTGCAGCAGGCGACGGTAACTCTTCAAGACGCGCACGCAATCTTCCATGGCCGGCTTGCGGATCCGCCGGCCGGTGAAGGTGTCCTTTCCCAGGGCGACTGCTTGGGTGAGCGATTCGAGCGACCGAAAAGATCCGGAGGCATCGATTTCGGCGATTGCCATGCGGATGCTGGTCGCCCCGATATCGATCACCGCAACCGGGCGCTGGGAAGGAATTTCTGAGGGTGGAGGGGTGTTGGAGGATGGCTTGCTGGACATAGGAAATCCGAAAGAGGCGACTGGAGCAGCCTTGCTTCAGGAGGGCACATCCCACCCAATCCGATGGCTGCGGTTCAGCGTAGGCACAAAGGTCGGCAGTGAAAAGCGAGATTCGGCAGGCGGAGCCATTTTTTGCGCTATCGATCACCGGGGCTCGACTCCCGTAAGGCCGATCCTGCGACCAGGGGAGGGAGGAGGGCGTCGAGCTGTTGATTCAAACTTGAGGCGTCGACAAAGAGGGTCGCTCGCCAACCTGCCGCGCGAGCTCCTTCGACATTTTCGGCTCGGTCATCGATGAAGAAAATCGATTCTGGACCGACGCCCGCCATTTGCTCGGCGCTGCGATAAATCGCCAGGTCCGGCTTCATCGAATGGACGCGATAGCTCAAGACAATCGGATCAAACCATCCGACGACCGTTTCCATCGGGTGCCGCTGCAGCCACTCCCAGTGGGCCTCACAGGTATTGGACAGCAGCCCCATGCCCACTCCAGCCTGTCGGCATCGCTGCAGCACCGGCACCATCTCACGCTGGACGGTGAACATGGCCCCTGCGGCATCAAGCAATTCGTCGTGACGGACGGGGTGGTGGCCGATCGCATTCAGTCGATCGGCAAACGTCTGGCTGGTGATTTCGCCTCGTTCGTAAGCATCCTCCAAGCCCTGATCGAACAGCAGGGCCCGAACCGACTCGCCTGGCACCCCCAGCAAGCCTGCCAGATTCTCCACCATGACCTGATGGTCGAAGGCGACCAGTACCTTACCGAGGTCAAAAAAGAAGAACAGGTCGGCAGGTTGCGATGGTGGCATAGTTGGAGCGACGAAATCGGAAAGGGGGGGAACCAAGGGAATGGAGCTCAGGCGATCCACCACTTCTCCAAGTGTACCGGCGGGAAGCGATTCGAAGGGAGGCCACGTGCGTCGATCGCCCGCTGGACCTTCTTCGCGGAGCCGATGGGAACGATTACATTAGTTGGTTCTGGCTCAGGCAGCACCTGCAGCCACTGCCCAACCGGCTTACCCCGATCTGGCTCTCCCATTCGATGTCCCCTTCCCACCAACAGAAGGAAAGCAAGCACGATGTCCCGTCCGCTGAATCCCTACAGCTCCCGCATCACGCAACCCAAAAGCCAGGGGGCTTCGCAGGCGATGCTTTATGGGACCGGCATGACCCCGGAGGACATGAACAAGCCACAGGTGGGGATCGCCAGCATGTGGTATGAGGGGAATACCTGCAACATGCATCTGAACGACCTAGCGGCGTCGGTCCGTCAAGGGGTTGTGGAGGCGGGGTTGGTTGGGATGCGATTCAATACCATCGGTGTCAGCGATGGGATTTCGATGGGCACCGACGGGATGAGTTTTTCACTGCAGTCTCGCGACCTAATCGCCGACTCCATTGAGACGGTCATGGGGGCGCAGTGGTACGACGGCCTGATTGCGATTCCAGGCTGCGACAAGAACATGCCGGGATGCTTGATTGCGATGGGTCGCCTGAATCGGCCTGCGCTGATGGTCTACGGAGGAACGATTCGGCCTGGAAAATGGAACGGTCAGACGCTGGATATCGTCTCCGCTTTCCAATGCTTTGGCCAGTTTCTTTCCGGGCAGATCGACGAACAGGAACGGGCTCAGATCGTGCGTAACTCCTGCCCGGGTGCAGGGGCCTGCGGTGGGATGTATACGGCCAACACCATGGCCTCGGCGATCGAGGCCCTCGGGATGTCGCTCCCTTACTCCGCATCGATCCCCGCGGTCGATCCGGCCAAGCATACCGAGTGCATCGCGGCCGGCCATGCGATGCGCAAGCTGATGGAACTCGATTTGAAGCCGCGGGACATCATGACCCGAGCAGCATTCGAGAACGCCATGACCGTGGTGATGGCGCTGGGGGGCAGCACCAATGCGGTCCTTCACTTGATTGCCATGGCGCACTCGGTGGATGTGCCTCTTGGACTGGATGATTTCCAGCGGGTTTCCGAACGCATTCCTTACCTGGCAGATCTCAAGCCAAGCGGCAAATGGGTACAAGAGGATTTGCACTCGGTCGGAGGGACTCCTGCGGTGATGAAATACCTGCTTCAGGAAGGGTTGCTCGATGGTTCCTGCCGAACGGTCACCGGAAGGACGCTGGCAGAAAACCTCAACGACCTCCCCGGGCTCAAAGAAGGTCAGTCGATTGTTCGCACCGTGAACAACCCGCTCAAGCCAACCGGACACATTCAGATTCTGCGTGGCAACCTGGCACCAGAAGGAGCCGTCGCCAAGATCACCGGGAAGGAAGGTCTGGTCTTCTCGGGCCCTGCGCGCTGCTACGACGGCGAAGAGGCAATGCTGGAGGCACTGCAGCGGAAGGAGATCCAAAAAGGGGACGTCATCATCATTCGCTACGAAGGACCCAAGGGAGGTCCGGGGATGCCTGAAATGCTGACCCCCACATCGGCCATCATGGGTGCCGGACTGGGCTCCGACGTCGCCCTGATGACCGACGGCCGCTTTTCTGGCGGCTCTCATGGTTTCATCGTCGGACACATCACCCCGGAAGCCCAGGTGGGGGGGCCGTTGGCCTTGGTGGAAGATGGAGACATGGTGACGATCGATGCGGAGAACAATCGGCTGTCGGTCGACCTGTCCGACCAGGAACTCCAAACGCGTCGCAGCTCCTGGACTGCTCCGCCACTCAAGGCGACTCGGGGTACGCTCTACAAGTACATCCAGTTGGTCCGCAGCGCCTCCGAAGGATGCATCACCGACGGCGGACCGCATTCCTGATAGCCACCCCTGAGGCTTGCCGCTCGCATTGCCAGCATCACCCGTGCCAAAATTCCAATCGGTGCCACCCACCTTTCCAATCGGTGCCACCCACCTTTTGGGATTCCATCGATTGCTGCGATTGACGGGCGGAGGTGTCAGAGGAGTGGTGGTTTGCATGGCCGGGACGGCCATGCCACGATTTGCGTAGCTCTCAAAAGGTGCCACCCACCTTTTGCTGACTTTTGATTGGCTCTCAATCGGTGCCACCCACCTTTTGCTGACTTTTGATAGCAAACTCCAATCGGTGCCACCCACCTTTTGCTGACTTTTGATAGCACTCCAATCGGTGCCACCCACCTTTTGGGATTCCATCGATTGCTGCGATTGACGGGCGGAGGTGTCAGAGGAGTGGTGGTTTGTATGGCCAGGACGGCCATGCCACAATTTGCTAGCTCTCAATCGGTGCCACCCACCTTTTGCTGACTTTTGATAGCACTCCAATCGGTGCCACCCACCTTTTGGGATTCCAGCCGGTTTGCTCTCCGCTCAGCCTTCCCATTGGGGGTTCCGCGACGTCCCTTGAGGATAGGGGCGGTTACCCTAAGTTTCCCTCAGGGAATCTTTCCATTTTGCGTAGTCTTTATCGCCTTTCTTCCCCGGTGGAGGCCGTCGCAACCCTCAAATCCTTCCAAACCCGTAACCTTTTCCTGCCGGCTCTTTCCTCCCGCCTTTTTCTGCCTACGATTCCTCAGGCAAGCATTCCACACTGGTTTGGGGATTCCGCGGACATCGATCGAGGCGGGTTCGATGGCCAATCGACTGGAAAATACACCCTTGGGTGTGACGAATTCTCCGAACGATTCGATCGGTGCCGGTCCCTAAAAAGGACCTGGAAGAGCGTTTTATTGAGCGGAAAGCCTGCGCGTTGATCCTTCCTTCGCGATCCCCGGGGGACCGCTTAGCCGTTTTCGAGCCTGACTCTGGTGGTGCACATGACCGACCCGCTACAACCTATCGCTGGAATGACGCCCGCCGAGCGGTTGGCGGCCGATTTTCGTCGCCTTGGCGTAGCTTCGGGGGAAGTGCGTATCAACCACCTGCGATCTGCGATTCATCGAGGGTCGATCCAGATTGCAAGAAGTTGGTATGGACTCCAGGAGTTGGCTGAATTTTCTCCGATGGAATCCGATCTGGCGACGCTTCTAGCCAGTGCCTACCGCGTTCTGGACCCTCGCAATCGCCCCAATTATCAGGAACGCATTTTTCTTGCGTGCTTGTCCGAGCGGCCACATCCAACTGAGCGACGCATTCGCCCCGGTTTGACGGAGACCAGGCCAAGTCTCTGGTCGGCCATCAGTAGGATGGCGAGCAAGCAAGACGAGTTGCAGCAGGCTGGCGTCGGCCTTTCGCCGGGAGAAGCCGCGTCGTGGCGACTGGTGGGGATCGATCCGGATCCCGAAGCGGACGAACTGTCCCAGGCCAATGCCGCTTCGCTGTACGGCATGTTGGCCGACCGCCCGGAGCACGCACGCGACGGAAAACAGGACCAGCGGACCGGTGCAGGAAATAGCGTCGAAAAGGCTAACAAGCGTGGCGCCCTTCCGTCCCCTCTGTCCAATCCGATCGCACTGATCGGAACGGCCGCTCCGGTAGCCGCCACCCAATCCGACTCCAAAAGAGGTCATCCCTCCACCAGCACGCTGGAAGAACGGCGCGAAGTGGTGCAGTCGCTGCGTCAACTGACCAAGGGCAAGCCTGTCAGGAAACAGTCAGCGGCCGCAAAAGCCACTCCGCGCGGCGTCACTCCCGCCGCAGCCAATCCGTCGGCCTCGGCCAAAAAACGACCGGCCCCCGTACCATCGGTTACCACGCCGTCGAACGCCACACAGAACCGTAGCCTCGCGCCGCCTACTCCTCCAACCCCAGTTGCCGACGCGACAGCGAAGCGAGTCCAGCGGCCCGCCATTTCCGGAGACAAGCAGTCCCAAACTGGCGACCGACAACTGGCGTCCAAGAGCAAAACCCTCGCAACAACCCCCAACCGGACTCCCTCCAAAGCACCGGCGAAAGCCAAGAAAAAATCACGGCCAGTCGCAGCAATTCAAGGGAATCCAACCCAGCCTGCAATCGCCCTAGATGGCCAGAAGGGGACATGGACGCAATTGCTGCTTCGGTGGCTGCGATGGCCCCTCGCCCGATCCCGCTCCTCACGCGACTCCAACGTCAGCAAGTGGATCGATGGTCTTTCAAATCCTCATCGCGATTCATCGAAAAGCGTCTAAGCGAACGCAGCACGACCATGCCCCTCCCCGTAGTCGGCACAAGAAATCTGCGCCATCGCATCATCGCGTTGCCGGAATCCCAGGAAGGCTAACCACGCAAAGCAACTCCTTCCACCAATCATCCCCAGTCCGTCATGAAGCGACGAGGAATATGGCGGACTCTTCATGGAACTTGGCGCCGCACCACCGCTGCACTCTCATGGCCAGCCGGGAATCGGGCTGCCATTGAGCCTCCCCGGGGTCCAGGGCTTGGACAACACCGCCGCTGAATTCGGCAATTCTCGCGGAAAAACCGATCCGGTTGATCTGGCAACATCTCTGGCGTTTCAGTGACAACGCCGAACCTTTTCGAATCGAAAGCCAGCTCTCGGTATCGGGCATGACCTGCACAAACGCCAAGCCCCGGGTCCCCATGCAGCGGGTAGCTCTGTGCCCCTTCCTACAATGAAAGGAAGTGCTGAGTCGTCCAAGAAAAAGATCGTCGTTCGGGAACTCGCTGATCGATCGTTCGATCGAATCGCAGCGATGCCGACGATCGAAGGACGAAGCAAACAGCCATTGCGAAGAAGAATTCATTTGGGGGAAGTGATGGAGCGAGCAAGCAATCTGGAAGAACTGCGGCAAAGTGGCTGGAAGTCGCGATCGGTCAAACAGGAGGTGCGCGAGAATTTTCTGCAGGCTCTCGCCTCCGGCCAACCGCTCTATCCTGGTATCGTCGGCTACGAAGATACCGTGATTCCGGAAATCAACATCGCCCTGATCGCCGGCCACGACCTTCTGTTCCTCGGAGAGAAAGGGCAGGCCAAAAGTCGCCTGATGCGTTCGCTGGTCCGGTTCCTCGATCCGCAGCTCCCTTACCTTGACATCCCAGGCTGCCCTGTCCACGAAGACCCTTACCTTCCCATCACCACCGTGGGAAAGAAATGGGTGACCGAACGGCATCCGAAGGAGATTCCGATCGCCTGGTGGAACCGCGAGGATCGCTATGCGGAACGGCTCAGCCCAGGAACCAAGTTCGCCGATATCATTGGCGAAATCGATCCGTCACGCCTCACATCGGGGGTCTCGATGGGAGCTGAGGAAGCCCTGCACTTTGGCTTGATCCCACGCATGCACCGAGGGATTTTTGCGATGAATGAACTGCCGGAACTGGACGAGCTGGTCCAGGTCGGGCTGTTCAATATTCTCGAGGAACGGGATGTGCAGATTCGAGGGTATCCGATTCGCTTCGAACTGGATCTTTTCCTGATGTTTTCTGCTAATCCCTCGACCTACAACCGCAGTGGCAAAGTGATACCCCAGCTGAAGGACCGGATCGGGTCCCTGATTCAAACCCACTACCCGCTGGAAAGATCGTTGGGGATTGAGATCATGCAGCAGGAAGCAGGGCTGGAGATGGGGGGCCAGCATCCGGTGCAAGTCCCTTACTTCATGGCGGAAGTGATCGAAGAGATCACGCGCCAGGGTCGCAAAAGCAAGTGGGTCGATCAGGCCTCCGGTGTATCGGCTCGATTCTCTCTTGCCAACTACCGCACCATGATCGCCTCAGCCCGCCACCGCGCCGCAGTCTTGGGGGAATCGCTGGCCGTGCCACGCATCAGCGACCTTGGCCACTTGGCGACCTCGTCGCTAGGCAAATTGGAACTAGATCTCATGGGATCCCACCAAATGACCGAAAAGCAGGTGCTTGAAGCCCTGCTGGCCGGTGCGGTCGAGACCGTCTTCAAGCAGTATGTCGAAGAGCACGGATTGAACGCGATCTCAGATCATTTTTCCAAAGGTGCCAAGGTGGAAGTCGGGGATATGCTCCCCAGCGAGCAGTACGCACAGGTGATGCGCGATATCCCCGCCATCTGGGAAAAGGCGTTCGAAGTCAACGCTGGACAGCACCCGGCACTCCGCGCCTCGTGCGTCGAATTCGTTCTAGCAGGACTCTATTCGATGGATCGCATCAGCCGAAGCCAAAAACATGGGAAGGTGCGATATGAGTTCTGACCAGCCGACCAACCAGCCACCTGACGCTGAGACACCCTCACCAAACAACCGCCGCAGCAAACTGGGCGGCATCATCCATACCTACCAGAAATACAACCCTGCGGAGTTTCCCAGCCCGCTCCAGCCCCCTCCCGATCTAGTCAGCCCCGCCTTCGAACAGGCGCTTCAGTACGGCTCCTTTCGCAAACTGACCGAAGAAGAACTTGCGCGCGCCGTGCGCCTGGACCCCAGCCAAATGGCCAACCTGGGGCCCAGCATCGATTTCCTGAAAGCGATGCTCGAGGAACGCAAACGCCGGATTCTTTCGACCTACGAAACCGAACAGGTGGTCAAGGAAGCGGCCAAGAGCTACCACAAGACAGTCCGTAAGGCGAATCCTCCGGAATCCCTTCGGTCGCTTTTCAAGAAAGCCGCCGATACCGAACAGATCTACCTGCTAGAGCGGCTCTGGTATCGCATCGGCGACGATCAGGATCCCTTCGCCAGGCAGATGGTGCACCTCCTGGAACGACTAGGAGAAAAGTATCAGGTCGACGAACTGGCCGCCAAGTACCACTTCACCGGCCGCAAGTCGATGGATGTACCGCAGGCCATCGAGATCAAAAAGGAACTAGAGCAGATCGACAAACTGCTTAAACAACTAGACGAAGCCGCCAAGACTGCCCAGCTAGGGGTGATCGACATGGAGGCGCTTTCGGAGTTCGCCGAACCGGGGGACATGGCGCCGCTAGAAGAGCTGAAACGACAGCTGGAAAACTACACACGCGAAATGGCGCAGCGGCAAGGCCTGGAACAGGATGGCCAAGGCGGATTTCGGCTCACCCCCCAAGCCTACCGGCTCTTTCAAGGCAAGCTGCTGCAGCGGATCTTCTCGCATCTTCAGCCATCGCGCACCGGCAGACACACCGCGCGAGTGGAAGGGGATGGGGCAGTCGAGCTTCCTTCCACCAAGGAGTACCAGTTCGGCGATTCGATTGCCAACATCGACACCACCCAGTCGATCCTCAACGCCCTCCGAAATCGTCCCGACGAACGCCCCGTCAGGCTGCGGCCAACGGATATGGAAGTTCATCAGACCCGCAACAACCCCAAGTGCGCTACGGTCGTCGTGATGGACATGAGCGGATCGATGCGCTACGACGGCCAGTACATCCACGTCAAACGCATGGCGCTGGCGCTTCAGGGCTTGATCACCAGTGAGTACCCAGGAGACTTCCTGCGGTTCATCGAAATGGCCACCTTCGCGAAGTTAAAGACCTCCGGCGAAATCATCGAATTGATGCCCAAGCCAGTGACGATTCACGACCCCTGGGTGCGATTGAAGTGCGACATGAGCCGTGAAGAGATGCAGGAATCGATGGTGCATCCTCACTTCACCAACATCCAGCATGCCCTGCGGCTGGCCAGGCAGAACCTCACCTCCGTCGACACGCCCAACAAGCAGATCATCGTCATCACCGATGGACTGCCGACCGCGCACTTCGAAGACCAATGGCTCTACATGCTCTACCCACCCGATCCCCGAACCGAAGAGGCGACCCTGCTGGAAGGAGCCCGATGCCGTCAGGCAGGAATCACGATCAATCTGTTCCTGATCCCCAGCCTCTCCCAATCGGAAGAGGACATTCGATTCGGCTATCGGCTTGCCGAAACCACCAAGGGACGCGTCTTCTTCAGCTCAGGAGAAGATCTCGACCGCTTTGTCGTCTGGGACTACGTCGATCGCAAGCGAGAGATCCTTCGGTAGCCTAATGGGTCGTCACTTTCTCTAGCGGATTACCGAAAAGAAACGCCGCGTGGCATGGACAGTCGCTGTCGACCGCTGGTGAACCACCCAACTCCCGTTTATCTTTTTCGATAGCCCGCAGGGCAGATACCGGTCGCAATGGAGATCGGCATCGATGCGTCCAGCGAGCCAATCCAAAAGAAAGGATGCGACATGAGCTGGGATGTCGAGATGATTGTGGCGATGCACGATCGCACCACCGCCGACTGGCACCATCAGCCGATCGAAAATCAGGAGTCGGGATGGATGGAATTGGCCTGCCAACAGCATCGGTACAACTACGAACTCTGGCATCAAGAAGATCAGGCCCGCTCTCCCGACGCCGACGACAGCACAATCGCAGCAGTGAAACGGGCAATCGACCGACTGAATCAGCAACGCAATGATGCCATCGAAAAGTTGGATGATTGGCTGACCGAACATCTTCAGGCCACAGGCATCCAGCCACGCGAGGATGCCAGTCAGAATTCGGAGACCCCAGGCAGTATCGTCGATCGACTGTCGATCCTCGCGTTGCGGATCTATCATCTGGACGAGCAGCTGCAACGATCGGATGTCGACGAAGCACATCGCCTAAAGGTTTCCCAACGACTGGCGATCTGCCGGTTGCAGCAAAAGGAACTTGCTACATCACTCCGTCAGTTGCTGGAGGCGATCGTAGCGGGATCCAAGCGCCACCGCACCTACCGGCAGTTCAAGATGTACAACGACCCAACCCTTAATCCCTATCTCTACAATGCAAGCAAGTCGACCGCCAAGTCGAAAGCGGCCTCATCGGAGTGACCGTCTCTGGCATGGACCTCTTGATCGACGGCTACAACCTGCTGCACCAAAGCCCTTCCATGACCGTCGATCGGGGTCCTGGCTGGACCCAAAGGGCCAGAACCCGTCTGCTCCATTGGCTGGCTCGCCATCTTCCGCTTCCCGTGCAGTCGAAAACTCTCGTCGTCTTCGATGCTCCCAAACGACCAAGCAGCCTCGATCTGGAACCCGATGGATCCCAGACGATCGGTAACCACCGCACCGACGGATCGGCCATCGAAGTCCGCTTTGCCATCGGCTATCCAGAAGCCGATCAGTTGCTGATCGATCTGATTGGAAAGCACAGCCACCCAAGTAAACTTCTTGTCGTCAGCTCCGACCGCGCCATTCGCACCGCAGCACAGCGCCGTCGATCCGAACATCGGGCCAGTCAGGAATGGATCGAAGCACTGCTGGCTAGATCGCCCCAGGCCCTGCCACCTCGCTTCCGGCACCCACCAAGCGATCGTTCATCCCTACCCGCGTTCGATGCAGGCAAGCCGCACCCCACCGATCCAGACTTCAACTGGATCGCTTGGTTTGGACTGGAAAGCCGGCCGACATCCATCACCACCACCTCGCAAGAGGCCGAGCGTTCTCCGCGGAACGAGGTGGCGAATGAAGCGAAGAATGACGCGACGAGTGAATCTACTGGTCGCCCAGGGGCACCAGCGAAAGTGCAACCCGACGCTCCAGGCAACAGAAAGAAAAAACTTCCCGGCAAGCCACCGCACCTGCCCCCCGACTGGAACCCAAACGAGTTTCTGGATTCCTAACCGTCTGCATCATGAGTCGACCGCGCTGCATCCGACTCCCAAAACGACTTCGCATCGGACGGTCGATGGGATCGATCGAAAGGCTACGCCAAAGGCAAGGAACGTCGCGCCCTGCTAAACCGACAACGCGATAGCAGTGGCAGGCCAATACCGCTCATCAGTATGCACAAGGTTCCCGGCTCGGGGACCGCCATCAAACTGTAGCCACCAATGCTTGCAGGATCGACCTGGAACTTGAACGATCCGTCGATCTGGAGAAAGGTGCCAGGAAACAGAGCCGGAGTGGAGCCGAAGGTGGGGGTCCCAAACACGGTGGCCGAAAAGGGGCCGGGGGTCGTCCATATACCTGCGTACGAAACCGAGTCCAGTTGAAAGACCGTGCCGGCGGTGTTGACCCCGTAGTAATCGAGGCTACCAGCGAAAGCTGCAAAACTTCCAGGAGGCGTCTGCACCGTTCCGCTCAGAAAAAAAGTCGGAAATAAAGTCGGTTGCAAAGGAAGGCCCAATGCATCGAGCTGGAATTCGATGCTGAAACTGAACGCCAACGTGGCGAAACCGGTCGTCGTGATTGCCGGTTGAGAAAGGAAAATGTTGCTGAAGGTCAAGGCATAACTGTTGCCGGCAAAAGAAGCCACTAGGTCACCACTAGCTTGATCCAAGGTGTTTGGATCGGTTGTCAAAGGCAGCGTGATCAGACTTCCGTTCCAGGGACTGACAGATGGCCCTGTGTTGGTGATCCCTGCGGGAGGCCCAACGGAATTGGTGTCGTCGAACTGGATAGCTGCAAATGAGGAAGTGGGGGTGTTGATCCCCAGGATCGCAGCATCCCCTCTGGCACCTGCGACCAGCCAACCGATCGCGCACACCACTGCGACCAGACGATCCCAACCCCTAACTCCATACCAGCCAGCCATGCACTCGACCCGTTCCATGATGCAGCTCCTTGTGTTTCATCTTGACGCGATCAATCCACCTCATCCTTCCCCTTCGAAATCAACTGCCTGCACTTGGCTCAGGCCACCCTTTAGGCCACTCTCCAACATCCCCAGAGATGCCCCAGGCCTACCTACAAATGGGGGACAGAAGGTAGCCTAGCATGCTAGAGACCGCTTTACCAACAATTCCCTCCCAACCGGCCGAACTTCCTCAGGGCTCCTTATCCGTCCGGCTCCGCTCACGCTGTGGTGCTGGCGGGGAAACGCGAAAGCCAACCTGTAGCCACTTGCCAAGCAGATCCCTCGGAGATGGCATCGGGATTCAAGCCAAAATCACCGGGGCCGCTGCTACCCGATAGCGCCATTGGGCTCGGTACCCTGGCCTAGCCCTCTCCCACCTCCCGCAGGACTTGGCACTGCAAGGCACGAATCAACGCTCTTGCTTGTTATTTGCTTGGGACCGGGCGATTTCTCGGATATGGTATACTGCTTGAACTTTACGGGGCTCCCCTGGTGGCCGTCCCGTCGCCTTCGCCAAACCCTGTCCCCGTCGCAGGTCTCTTGTCGCCAGGAGCGTTGGGATGAACCAGCCAAATCGCGATTACACCGATCTCCTCCTCTCCAAAGGGATCATCAGCCTCGAACAGTTGACCGAGGCGGTGAAACTGGGGAAATCGGAGGACAAATCCGTAGGCGAAGCCCTGGTGGCTCTCGGATACGCCACCCCGGAGGAGGTCACTCGGGCACTGGCCAAGTTCAACAAGGTCGAGTACGTCGACCTGACCGAGACGCGGATTGCCGACGAAGTCATCCAGTTGGTGCCCGAATCGGTCGCCCGCGAAAACGCCATCATCCCCATTTCAGAGGATTCCGGCACGATCCGCGTTCTGATTTCCAACCCTTTTGACATCGAGACGGTCGAAAAACTGCGTTTCATCCTGAACCGCAAAGTCGACACCGCGCTGGCCCCCAAGGAGCATATTCTCGAAGCGATCAACCGCTACTACGGGCAGGTGGAAGGGGAATCGGCCGACTCGATGCTCCAGGAATTCACCGACACGCAAATCGACTTTACCGAAACGCAGGAAGATGGAGCCGACATCGAAGAGGGGGTCGATGAAAGCGCCGCCCCCGTGGTGCGTCTGGTCCACCTGATGATCGCCGAAGCGGTGCAGCTACGCGCCAGCGACATCCACGTTGAACCTTTTGAGGACCGCGTCCGCATCCGCTATCGCATCGACGGCGTGCTGGTGGAACGCGATAGCCCCCCCAGACGTCTGCTGGCGGCCATCCTTTCCCGCATCAAGATTCTTGCCAAGATGGATATCGCCGAACGACGACGCCCCCAGGACGGGCGGATCAAACTCACCGTTGGCGAAAAAGAACTCGACCTTCGCGTCTCCATCATCCCTACCAACCACGGCCAGTCGGCCGTCATGCGGATTCTCGACAAAGACAACATCAAAGTCGGGATTCGCCAACTGGGGCTGGCAGAACGCGACTTCAAGATTTTCACCGGCCTGATCAAACGACCCAACGGAATTTTCCTGGTCACCGGCCCCACCGGTTCGGGGAAAACCACCACCCTTTACGCCGCCCTCAACGCGCTGAATCGACCCGACCGAAAAATCATCACCGCCGAGGATCCGGTTGAATACTACCTGCAGGGGATCAACCAAGTCGAAGTCCGACACAACATCGGACTCGACTTTGCACGCATCATCCGCGCCATGCTCCGACAAGCCCCCAACATCATCCTCGTCGGGGAGATGCGAGACACCGAGACGGCTTCGATGGGGATCCAGGCATCCCTGACTGGACACTTGGTTTTTAGTACACTGCACACGAACGACGCGCCCAGCGCCATCACGCGGATGACGGATATGGGAGTACCCGGCTACTTGGTGGCCAGTAGCGTCATCGCGGTGCTGGGGCAGCGTCTGGTGCGGAAGATTTGCACTCGTTGCAAGCAGCCTCACAATCTCTCCGACAGTGTCCTGGCCGACGCGGGGATTCCCCCGGAAGTGGCGGCGGCCGCCAAGGTCTCCCGGGGTAAAGGCTGTCCCTACTGCCAAAAGTCAGGCTACCGAGGCCGCATCGGAATCTACGAACTGATGGTGGTCTCCAACCGTCTCCGGGAAATGATGTTCCAGAACAAGTCGACTTCCGAACTTCGGGAGCAGGCGATCCGGGAGGGAATGACCACCCTCTACTGCGACGGGATCCGTAAAGTGCTGGGGGGAATCACCACCCTGGAGGAGGTCTACAAGACCGCCAAGCGGACGGAGCAGGATGTGCTGGCGGTCCAGAATGTGATCAAGGAATTCACCACCTGAGTCGACTTCCAGGGAGCGGACCAGCCCAGCTATCCACGGGCGGCCCCGCGTCCACCCCTGCGGGTTGCGTCCTAGGCAAACAATCGCTTTTTCGAACCGAATCGCGAGAAGGAATCGATCTCCCATGGCAACTGTGCTTATCGACAAACTCCTCCAGGCTTGCGTCAAGCAAGGAGCCAGCGACATTCACATCGTCGTCGGCCAGCCTCCCGTTTTTCGGCTTCACGGAAGGATGCGGAAGCTGGAAACCAAGGTGCTGGAACCCGATGACACGATGGCCTTGATGAAAAGCATCGCCCCCGAACGATGCCAACGGGAACTCCAGGAGTCGGGTAGCTCCGACTTCGGCTTTGCCTTCGGCGATCTGGCTCGCTTCCGCGTCTCGATCTTCAAGCAACGCGGCTTTGTCTCGATGGTGCTGCGGCAGATCCCCAACGACAAGCTGACTCCCGAACAGTTGGGGCTCCCCGAGTCGGTGGTCAAGATGGTGCTACGGCCGCGCGGTCTGGTGCTGGTCACCGGACCGACCGGATCGGGAAAAAGCACGACGCTGGCCAGCCTAGTCAACTACATCAACGAAACCCACGATCACCACATCATCACGATCGAGGATCCGATCGAGTTCTACCATGACCACATCAAGTCGACGATCAATCAGCGCGAGGTGGGGGTCGACGTCCCCAGCTTCTCCGAAGCGATTCGGCGCGCCTTGCGTCAGGACCCGGACGTCATCCTGGTGGGGGAAATGCGAGACCTGGAAACGATCAGCGCGGCGATCAGCGCGGCAGAAACCGGCCACATCGTTTTCGGGACGCTCCACACCAACAGCGCTCAGGGCACCGTCAACCGAATCATCGATGCCTTCCCTGGAAACCTCCAGGACCAGATTCGCACCCAGCTGAGCACCGCGCTGCTGGGAGTGGTGGCTCAAACACTGATCCCCAAGATTGGCGGAGGCCGCGTGGCTGCCTACGAAATCCTGGTAGTCACCCCTGGGATCGCCAATCTGATCCGCGAAAACAAGACATTCCGTATCTCGTCGGCCATCCAGACCGGCGCCAAATTCGGGATGAATCTGATGGACGATGCTCTCTTCAATCTGTGGCGGGATGGCAAGGTCACCGTCGAAGATATCCTGGCTAAGGCTCACCGCCCGGACGATCTGGCCAAGCGAATCGTCAACGCCCGCCGCGGCGTCGCCGATGACGCCCCAGGGGAAGAATTCGATCACGGCAACGCCTGACCTGCGATCGCGCAACCCCTTCGGACCCGCTTTTTCCCCCTCGCCATCTCCAAGAATTACTTGAGGAACTCCTGCCATGGCCGTTCGAAAGCTCGGACAAATCCTGGTCGACATGGGTTTCATCACCGACGAGCAACTGGTGCTGCTAGTGGAAGAGCAGAAGCAGCAGCCAGGGGCGTTGATCGGCAAGGTGGCCGAAGAGATGGCGCTGATCACCGACAACCAACTGGCTCAGGCGCTGGCCGAGCAGATGAACATGCAGGTGGTCACGCTGGAAGACAACAAGATTGCTCCCGATATCTTGTCGAAGATCACCGAGTCGATGGCGCAGCTCTACCGGGTGATTCCAGTGAAGTTCGACGGCTATACCCTGACCGTAGCCACCTGCGATCCCCAGAATCTGACCACCCAGGACGAACTGCGGACCTTCCTGGGATTCGATATCCAAATGGCCGTCTGCACCGAACGGGAAATCAAGCAGGCGATCGAAAAACACTACTCGTCCGACCTGGAGAGTTTCGAGCGAATCGTCAGCGACCTGGCCAAGGATGAGGAGCTGTTTGCAGCGGCAAGCAAGATGATGAAGGATGGCACCTTCGACCTCGACGGGGCCGAAGCCTTGGCCGATAGCGCCCCAGTCCGAAAGCTCTTGAATCTAGTGCTCCTCTTGGCGATCAAGGACCACGCCAGCGATATCCACCTGGAACCATTCGAAGACGAATTCCGGATCCGAATCAAGGCGGAAGGGGTCCTCTACGAAATGGTCCCCCCGCCTCGCCACCTCGCCTTCGCCATCACCACCCGCATCAAAGTGATGGCCAACCTCGATATCGCCGAACGGCGACTTCCCCAGGACGGCCGAATCGAACTGATGGTCGGGGGCCACCCAGTCGACCTGCGAGTCTCCGTGCTACCCACCCTTTTTGGTGAGTCAGTCGTTATGCGAGTGCTCGACCGCTCCGTCGTCTCACTCGACCTCGGCAAGGTCGGCATGAACGCCTCCACCCTGGAGACCTTCCGCAAAATCATCGAACGCCCCAACGGCATCATCCTGGTCACCGGCCCTACCGGATCCGGGAAGACCACCACCCTCTACTCGGCCCTCAGCGAACTCAATCACATCGAAGACAAACTGATCACCACCGAAGATCCGGTCGAATACGACATCGACGGCATTGTTCAAATTCCGATCGACCACGACATCGGCGTCACCTTCGCCTCCTGCCTCCGCGCCATCCTTCGCCAAGACCCCGACAAAATCCTCGTCGGGGAAATTCGCGATCTGGAGACGGCCGAGATCGCGGTGCAAGCATCTTTAACTGGGCACTTGGTTTTCAGTACACTCCACACGAACGATGCGCCCAGCACCATCACACGCATGAAGGACATGGGGATCCCGACCTTCTTGATCACGGCGACCGTCGAAGCGATTCTGGCTCAGCGTCTGGTGCGGCGCATCTGCACCAAGTGCCGGGAGGAGACCGATCCGCCTCATGAGATGCTGATGGACCTGGGATTCGACCCCAACAATCTGGGGGATAAGAAGTTCTATCGCGGGGCCGGGTGCGACGCCTGCAACAACACCGGCTACAAGGGGCGCATCGGGCTGTTTGAGCTGATGATTCTCAATGACGAACTGCGGGACATGATCATGACCAACTCCACCACCGACGATCTCCGCAATCGCGCCGCAGCGGGCGGCATGGTGACGCTTCGAGAATACGGCCTCAAGTACGTTCTGGAAGGGGTCACCACCGCCGACGAAGTGGTCCGCGAGACGGTTTTGGACGGCTAGTCGACCGGTCGTCCGTAGGTTCCCAGGGGGGAGAAGTTCGCTTTCTGCCCCGTTTTATGCGCCAAAACGGCGAAAAATTCGACGAATTCCGGCATTCTGCCAACCATACTCATAAGTCGCCTGGAACCGCCCGCAAAGCCCTTATCCAGTTGGGGCCCCTAATCCAGTTCAGGCGTAGCCCATCGATCGCTTGTCCCAGATAAACTGACAACCTGTTGGTGGCCGACGCTTGTCACGGCCACCACACCTGTGAAGTCTTCCCAAAGCAGCAGGAAACCGAGCCATGCCGATCTTCCAATTCGAAGCGATGGACCGCACCGGTCAGGAAATCAAGGACGTTATCGAGGCGGCCAACGAAGAAGAAGCTCAGTCTACCATCCGGCAGATGGGCTATTTCGTCACCAAGATTTCGATGAAGAAGGGAGCCGACGCTAAAGCGGCCCCAGGTGCGAAAAAGAAACGCCCCTTCGCTCTCGGTGGAGCCAAGACCAAGCACATCTGCACCTTCACCCGTCAGCTCTCCATCCTTCAGGATGCCGGTCTGCCGATCCTTCGCAGTTTGAAGATTCTGGAAAACAACCAGAAGCCGGGCAAGCTGAAAAACGCTCTGATGGACGTCTGCGATGAGATCGAAACCGGTTCGACACTGTCGGAGGCGATGTCCAAATGCCCCAAGGTCTTTAGCCGGCTCTACGTCAACATGATCAAGGCCGGGGAGGCGGGGGGTGCCCTGGAAACGATTCTGCAACGGTTGTCGGACTTTTTGGAAAGTGCCGAGTCGCTGAAGCGGAAGGTCAAAGGGGCGATGATCTACCCGGTGGTGGTGGTGCTGGTCGCCTGCGGCATCCTCACCTTCATCATGTGGAAGATCGTTCCCACCTTCAAAAAGATGTTCGAAGAGTTCGAACTGAAACTGCCCCCTCCCACCCAGCTGCTGATCGCGATGAGCGATTACGTGGTGAACTACTGGTTCCTTCTGCTGCTGGTGCCGATCGGCTATCTGATGGTGATGAAGCTGATTCGCAAGTTCCGGCACGGCCGGATGGGCTACGACATGTTCATCCTCAAGGTTCCGGTCTTCGGCAACCTGATCGAAAAGAACATCCTGGCGCGAACCACGCGAACCCTCGGAACGCTGGTCACTAGCGGTGTGCCGATTCTCGAAGCCCTCAACATCACCAAGGAAACCGCCAACAACGCCTTGTTCGAGCGGATTTTCAGCAAGGTGATCGAATCGATCCGCGAAGGGGATGTGATCAGCAAGCCGATGCAGAAGTTCTCCAGCCCCGGCTTCCATCCGATGGCCCTTTTCTTCTGGGCCCTCATGGGTTCTTTCCCAGGAGTGATGGTGCTGTCGGTCGCATTGACTGCAGGCCGTGGACTGAACTCAGGAAAGAACAAAGGAACATCCGAAAGCCTCACCTACATGGGCGGCTACATGGTCCTGCTGGGGATGGTTTTCGCCGGCCTCTTTTATGTGATGAAGATGAAGAAGCGTGTGATCGACGACCTGGTGGTCAACATGGTCGACGTCGGTGAAGAGACCGGCGAACTCGACACGATGCTCTACAAGGTCGCCGACAACTACGACGAAGAAGTTCGCGTGATGACCGAAGGATTGACGAAGTTGATCGAGCCGCTGTTGATCGTCTTCCTGGGGCTTGCGGTCGGCTTCATCGTCATTTCGCTCTTCATGCCGCTGGTCAGTCTGATTACCAGCCTCAGCAGCAAGTAGCGGGACTAGCGGAAGGGAATTCGTCGAGCTGCTTTCTGGTCGAGCGATCGCCAGGAAGCACTCGGCGGAAGGCTCGGAACGACGACAGACTTCGAAACATCCAAACTCTAACGATCCAACTGACGATTCCCCTGGAGGGAGGCACCCTGGCGATGATGCGATCCACTGCGACTCGGCGAGCTCCTCGGCATGCATTCACTCTGGTCGAAATCTTGGTGGCGATTGGGATCCTGGTCCTGCTGGCCGCCATCGCCACCCCCGTGGCGCTCAACGCCCTGAAGTCCGCGCAGGCTTCGGCGGTCAAAATGGAAGTCAACGGACTGGCCGACGCGATCGAGCAGTATCGGTCGAAGTATGGCGACTACCCGCCCGACGGAAGCAACTGGACGATTCTGGAGCGACATTGCCGCAAGGCATTTCCCCAGATTCTGCAGACCGAATTGAATCTTCTGCGCAGGGACACCCTCGCCAGCCTCAACTACCAGGGGCCGGGCTTTCCTTCGGCAGATTCGGAGAAGGACTTCCGTGTCATGAGCCCGGCGGAGTCACTGGTATTTTTCTTGGGCGGCTTCAGCAGCAATCCCCAGCTTCCTTTCACCGGACCCGGCGGCCCCTTTGCTTTGGTCCCTGGAAGCACCTCGGCCTACCAGTACAACCCAGCTCGCGAAAATGCTTTTTACGAGTTCAACTCGGGCCAGTTGACCCTGACCACCACCAGCTATGGCGGACAGACGGTAACGGTCAGCAACGATGAATCGCGATTCCAGATGGGAGATGCGTCCAACGGTCTTCCTGAGATAAACGATCTCCTGCCTGTCTACCTGGACAAGTACCAGCGCGCTCCGATTGTCTATTTCGACAGCCGCACCTACGCCATACCTGACCCCAACGCGACTGGTACTGGATATGTCTATGTCAACCGTATCTCGTCGCCACAGTTTGGGACTGCTGTTCCGTATTTGTCGGATGAGATGAATACGACGATTGCACCGTCTCAAAACTATTTCCAGAACAAGCAATCGTTCCAGATTGTCAGCGCCGGGCTAGATGGAATCTACAGCGACGCACTTGGGATTTTTTCCTCCAAGTCGACGCCCAACATTGGAGTCGGCGACTTGCAGGTCTACCAGCGCGGCATGAAGACCGCATCCAAGTCGACTTCCAACACCTACGACAACACCGCCAATTTTTCCGACATGGCCAGACTTGGGGATGTCGCTCGCAAGGCGACTGTCTCCGACTGATCCTGTCCAAGGAATGGCGAGA
>Ga0068872_10001140_pt1 | contig 21436 bp, 12 predicted proteins | sample NOAtaG_7_FD_66441 | JGI IMG/M metagenome (GOLD analysis project Ga0068872, IMG submission 66441) | Freshwater lake microbial communities from Lake Erie, under a cyanobacterial bloom - NOAA_Erie_Diel1S_2200h metaG | ecosystem: Environmental > Aquatic > Freshwater > Lake | place: USA: Ohio, Lake...
ATCCTCGGATTCAGCATCCTGATCAAATAGCGCCGCAGCCGTTTCCCGGAAATTGCCGTCAGGAAGCTGTACAAACAGTCGTCCCCCCTGTCCCTTTGCACCACCGATAAAAAAATCCTGTCGCCCGTCGAGGTTGATATCCCCGGCACAAGTGCAGGGGCCTTCGTTTGAGCTCATGTGAAAAAGCAGCCGCTCGCTATCAAAATCCACGAATGCCGACTCCTGGTGCCGAAATCCTATTCCATTGGGCAGGGGTTGGGTCTTGAATACTGGCATAACTTCCCGGGCTTTAGGAAGGGAGGTACGGACAAATGCATCCTTCTGCTCCAGTTTCAGCATCTGACGTGCGGCAACACCCGTCATCACCGTAACGCGGTCATCCGGCCATTCCACCACCAGAGAGTCCACAAGGGTATCCCGCCCCAGGCCGAAATGTAGCCGGTAATCCACGGAAGACATGAACCCCCGCATAGGCGCGAGCTCCTGGTAAAAGGTTTTGTCTTTGACGAAAAGGGTAACTTTAGCCCCCAGGGCAAAAGTGTTTGCGCCCTGTCCCTTTAGCTGGACGGTAAGTGCAGCACGTTCGGGCCGAAGCACATTACTGCGATTTTCATAGACGAAGGCAGGCATATTGACATTATTGACCACCAGGTCGAGGTCGCCATCATTATCCAGATCGCCATAAGCTGAGCCGTTGGAGTGTGAAGGCTGGCCAAGTCCCCAGGCTTCAGCCTGATTGGAAAAACGGAGATTTCCGCTGTTATGGAAAGCGTAATTGGGAATTTTATTGGAGGGGATCGAATCAATCAGTTGTCGGATAACATCCTTTTTTTCCAAAATCATCCGCCGGACGATCTGCGGGTCGGCGATGAAGTTGACGTAGTCCTGGTTGAGCAAATCCTTATAAATGCCGTTGGCCACAAATATATCCTTCAACCCGTCATTATCCATATCGAGGATGAGGGCACCCCAGCTCCAGTCGGTGGCGTGAACCCCTGCAAAGCGGGAAATTTCTGAGAAGGACCAGCTTCCATCGGCTGTCTGGCCCTGGTTCAGTTGGAGGGTATTGCGGCTGAACTGGTGGAAATATCCTTGTGCCACGTTGGCCTGGTATTTATCCCATTTCTCAAACTGGGCCGTTGTTTTTAAGCGGGTATCGTTTTCAGGGAGCATTTCGGTCACGAAAATTTCCGGAAGGCCGTCGTTATTGATATCGGCGATATCCGCGCCCATGGCACCCATGCTAATTTCCTGGACATATTCCTCCAGGCGCTCGCTGAAGGTGCCATTTTTATTATTGATATACAGATAATCTTTTTCAAAAAAATCATTGGACACATAGATATCCTGCCAGCCGTCTTTATTGATATCGCCGATAGTGACCCCCAGCCCGAAGCCTATTGCGCTGCAATAGATACCGGCATCGAGGGTTACATCGGAAAAGGTGGCGCCGTCATTGCGGTACAGTTTGTTACCACCTTCCGGGTCGGGAATTTTGCGCTGGTCTTTCCGAAGATCGTACGCGCCGATAGAGCGCATGCTATTATTGAGCAAATAGAGATCCAGATCGCCATCTTTATCGTAATCGAAGAAAGCAGCATGGGTAGAGAGCCCCTGGTCATCGAGTTTGTAGGCTTTGGCCCTTTCCGTGAAAGTAGGCACCTTACCCGGACCATTCCCATCATTAATAAACAATTCATTGTGGCGGTTTGGGCCACCGGGCGGTCCGGACTTGCAGATATAGATATCCAGCCAGCCATCGCCATTCACATCGGCCAGGCTCACGCCGGTAGTCCACACCCCTTTGCTGCCGATACCAGCTTGCAGCGTTACGTCTTCGAAAGAAAAATTGCCTTTATTGAGGTATAGTTTATTCGCGACGAGGTTGCCGGAGAAGAAAATATCGAGCAAGCCATCATTATTGAGGTCGCCGAGGCCTACTCCGCCTCCATTGTAAAAATTCCTGAAGGTATAAGGATTCAGCGCTTCTGTATAGGCAAGATCATTACTGAAATCAATGCCGGTTTCTTCAGCGGAGTGGAGTTTGAAGAGGGTGGTCCTTTGTTCCTTTTTGGAGGTACAGGCAAATAAGGTACAAAAGATCAGTAGTATGGGGAGAACAGAAGGCGAATTGCGAAAAAGGAAGCCGCTCTTGAGTTGGTTCATTGCTTAATCGCTTGAGTACACATAAACGAGAACGCCGCGCCCTGAGAGATAGGGCGCGGCGGTTCGATTGGATAATTCCGAAATTAGCAACCGGGATTAATAGCCGGCATTTTGCTTCAGCTTGGAGTTGGCGTCCAGCTGTACTTTTGGAATCGGGAAAATCGTCTGGTGCGGCTTGTTAGCAGTAGATGGCTTTTCCCACCATGTTCCACCCCACTTTCCAAAGCGGATCTGGTCCTGGCGGCGGGTCATTTCAGCAAACATTTCGCGGCCACGCTCTTCGAAGAGCAGGTCTTCTGTCAGCGCAGTATAAGGCGTAACGCCAGCGCGGGTACGGATTTGGTTAACCAGTACGAGCGCTTTCGCTGCATTGCCACGACGGAATTCTGCTTCAGCCAGTGAGAGGATGACATCTGCGAGGCGCAGGATGACAAAGTCGTTGCTCATGTTGTTCGTACCACCCCTTTCGATCTGATACTTACCGATACGGGCACCACCCTGGCGCCAGCCGTTCGGGAAGATCTGATTGATCCGCGGCGTGAAGTTCAGCGGAGCACCATCGGGATCCGCAGCGTCAACACCTGGGTCAACGGCGCGGGTACCATCCGGGTTGAACTGTGGGCCGACGATGAAGTTGGTAAGGCGACGGTCAACCGTTCCCTGCTCAGGAGCAGTAGCAAGGCCTTTCCAAACGTTTCCTTGTGGGCCTGGGTTCTTTGCCGGATCGATGTAAGAGTTGTAGAACTCTTCTACGACAGAGTAGCCATTCCATGGCTGCTGAGTAAGGCTGAAAACCCCCTGGCTGGCATAGTGCAGGGTCATCATCGGCCAGTTGAAACCACCGGCGAAGACCTTGTCATAAGGATAGACCAGGATGTTCTCGTTAGAAGATTGGTTGTTGATTGCGAAGTTATCTGCATAGCTGGAAGAAAGGCTGTAAGGGCCTGTATTGACGATTTCTTCCGCATCGCGTGCAGCTTCCGCCCAGCGAGCTTGTCCGATATACACCTGAGAGTTCAGATAGAGCTTGCAGCGGATAGCAAGAGCGGCCCACTTGGTCATACGGCCATAGGTAGCAGAATTCTTAGCAGTAGGCAGCAAAGGAATCACGTCATTGAGTTCCTTCAGAATGAATTCATAGACCTGGGCACGGGTAGAGTTGGCAGGAGCCTCTGTAGCTGTGAAATCAACGACCAAAGGAACGTTACCGAAAGCATCCATTGCCCAGTAGTACCAAAGGGCACGTACTGCACGCAGCTCAGCGATGAACGCCTTGGATTCAGGCGTGCCAAGTTGCTCGAAAGAATAAATCAGGCGGTTGGCTGTGTTGATACCGCCGTAGATTACGCCCCAGGCAGAGTTGAGCATACCGTTATCAGCAGTCCATGCATGCTGGTGCAACTGAATTAGTACCCCACCGTCATACCAGTCACCACCTTTGGTAGTAATTACAAGCTCATCGGAAGTAATTTCGTTGACCGACCACAGGTTGAAGTGGTTACCGAGAACGCCGAACGTAGAGTAAGCCTGGCCGAGAGCTGCGATAAATTCTTCTTCCGTTTTGAAGAAGTTATCAGCGGTGATATCGCTATACAGTTCCTCCTCCAGGTTGGTGCAGGATTGGGTGAACGCTGTCATAACCAACCCTACGACCAAAACGCGCAAGATGAATAATTTTTGCATTGTTAGAATACTTTTATGGTTAGAAACCTAAGTTTAATCCGAGGGTGAAGATACGGGTAGTGAAATACGTTGTCCTTCTCTCGATACCAGGTGCGAGCGGGTCGCCACCTTCAGAATCCGTGAACCGAACCTCTGGATCAATACCAGTATAACCTGTAATCAGGAATGGGTTCTGAGAAGACAGGTAGAAGCGGACACTGTTGAACCCGCTGCCTGGCTTCAGGCTAACACGGTAACCCAAAGTTGCGTTATCGAGCTTCACGAAGTCACCTTTTTCAATATGCGAATTGTTGACAACCGCTTTGGTGATTTTCGGATTATAGTACTTCGTATTTACTACATTATAGTTGTTGATCGTAGTCGTTTCCAGGTTTTCGTAGAAACCACGGTAGCTATTGAGGATATCGTGGCCGAAAGCGCCGCGGAAGAACAGGTTCAGGTCGAAGTTGCCGAAAGTGAACGAATTGTTCCAGCCAGCCGTAAACGTCGGCAGACCCTGGCCGATCACCTGCTTGTCATCGTCGCAATCGCAATACTTGCCATCGCCGTTGAGGTCCTTGAAGCGCGGTGTACCATTTTCGTTTATGCCGTCCTGGATTGGACCCCAGAGCTGGCCGAGTTCTTCGCCTTCTTTAACGCGCACGAGTTGCGTAGCGTTCTGGCCGGGAGAGCCCATATTGGCGCGATAGAGTACACCACCGCTGCCGAAGCTCAGGTCGCCGGAAGTCAGGCTAACCACTTTCGTCTTGAACGTTGCGAAGTTGATTCCCGTCGTCCAGGAGAATTTCTCCGTGTTCACCAGGTTATAGTTGAACGCAGCTTCCAGACCGCTGTTGGAAAGCTCTCCAATATTAACAAGTGTTTGGGAGAACAAGTTCGGTGGAACTGGCACGTTAACCAACAGAATCAAATCCTTCGTCGTACGGCTGTAGTAATCAATGGTACCCGTCAGTTTGTTGTCGAACATGGCGAAATCTACACCGAAGTCAATTTCGTTCTTAGTCTCCCATGCAAGGTCTGGGTTCGGGTTAGAAACCGGACCGTAGGAAGGAACGAAAGCACCGTTGTAGAAGAAGTTACCCTGGCGCCCGAAGCGCTGGAGGGAAGCATAGGATTCGCCAGGTTGGTTACCCGTTACGCCCCAGCTTGCACGCAATTTCAGGTTGTTGACATTCGCAAGGTCCATGATATTGGAAAGCGTCACCCCTGCACTGACGGCAGGGAAGAGGCCCCACTTGTTGTTGGCGCCGAAACGGGAAGAACCCTCATAACGCGCACTTGCGGAGAGGAAGTAGGTATCGTCCACGTTAAGGTTGGCACGGCCGAAGAACGCCACGAGTTTGTTGGAGTTCTTATAGCTGCCGATGCTACCGAGACCGTTGGCGAAATCGAGTGCAGCACCCATATTGTTGTAGGTGAATGCGTCGGTCAGGAAGTTACCACCCTGCATATAGCTGCCTTCGTTGGTGAATTCCTGGTAAGAGTATCCTCCGAGAAGCGCGAGGTTCGCATTGCCACCCAGGCTCTTGTTGTAGTTCAACGTAGCCTCGAGCAGTTCGTTATAACGCTCGTTGGTGTATTTGGTAGCAAGACCATTACGGCCAAAGCCTCCTCCGAACTTATCAGATTTCGGAGAGTAGTCTGCGCGGAAATCTGATTCCCACTGGCTGGAGTAGAATACCCCTGCTTTGAGGTTGGACGTCAGATCATAATCCGCACGGATGCTGGTGAGCAGGCGGGAATCTTTGCCATCGTGGATGAATTGCTCGCCGATAGCCAGCGGGTTGAAGAAGTCGAAGATGTCGCGCTGAGCATACCCTGCGAAACGGGCACCTGCGGTTGGGCTCGTCGTGGTATTGTCATAAATCGGCATCGTCGGGTTGGCTACAACCGCATAGCGGAAGGAGTTGGCATCGCCGTAGGAAGCATCCCGCGTCGTAGAAGAAAGGTTGACCGTGAAGGTCGCCTTGTCGTTGAGCGCCTTCTGCGTCAGGTTGAGCCTGCCGTTCAGTTGCTGGAAGCCGGAGTTGATGGCGATACCATTGGCATCGCGCAGGTTGAGGGAGGCGCGGAACGTTGTGCTGCCAGTGCCACCGCCAAGCGAGAGGTTGTGTACCTGCGAGTAGCTGGTGTTGGTCACCTCGTCCAACCAATCGGTAGAAGCACCGAGGTCGAGTTTACCAGGAACCTGGCGGTACTCATCCGCTGTCATGACCGGGATCCGGCGTGCGAGGCTTTCCATAGCGATAGAGCCATTGTACTCTGCCGTTACGCGGCCTGCTTTCCCCGACTTAGTCGTAATGAGGATAACGCCGGAGGAGCCACGGGTACCGTAGATTGCGGCAGCAGAACCATCCTTGAGGACATCAATCGAGGCGATGTCGTTAGGATCTACCGTTGCAAGGGAACCACCGATTACCCCGTCAATAACCACCAGTGGTTCGGCGTTGGCGCCTACCGTGGAGATACCGCGCAGACGAATCTGGAAGCCACCGTTGGGGTCGCCACCCGGGCGAACAACGTTAAGACCTGCCACTTTGCCCTGCAGTAACTGGGAAGGGTCGTTCACCGTACCACGGTTAAAGTCACCCTCTTTGAGGCTGGTTACAGCGCTCGTGACTTCTTTTTTCCGCTGGGTACCATAACCTACCACCACGACCTCGCTAATAGTCTGCTGATCAGCAGCAAGAGCGATATTGATGACAGTTTGATTACCCACCTGTACATTCTGCACCACATACCCCACGAAGGAGAAGCTCAGGGTGGCATTTGCACCAACAGTAATGGAGTAATTTCCATCCAGGTCGGTGACCGTACCGTTGGAGGTACCTGCCTCCAGGATGTTTACCCCCGGAAGGGCCTCACCGGTTTCCCCATCTGTAACTTTCCCGGTAATGGTCCTGCCTTGTGCCATAGCCGTACCAATGGCCAGTGTTACAAGACACACCACGAGGGAAATGCATTTGAGCAGTTGTTGTCTCATACAAACTAGTTTAATTGAGTGCGTGAAAAAAAATTCCATACCAATCCAAATAGCCCTAAAGAACAATACTTACTTAAATCACTAAGATATGCTACCTGTACAAACCCGGCGAGGGTGCCGGATTCCGTAAAGGATTTATTTTGCATAAATAGTGTATTAAGTAAGTATTTGGTCAATAGGCACTGCAAAGCTATATTTTTTTCATTTTTCAAAAAATAAATTTGCAAAAAAGGTTTTTTGAAAAATATCATTGATGTTTGAAAATATTGTGTAACGATACGTGTACCTGGTTTTGAGAAAGCTTTAAATCCGATGGGGTCTCCTGGCCATAACCGAATCAAACAAATATTAAACGACAGCATAAAATTCAAAATATCACTGTAAACCAATTAATTAAAAAACATGAAAAATCAATTCGTCTCCTGTGTACTGTTTTTTTTCATAAGTCATAGCATGGCACAGGATCCTGCTACGTCCGGATGGCATATCCAGGCAGGCAGCATTGATCCAAAAAATTATTACGGCGTGACCGTGGCAAATGGTATGGTCGGGCTGATCTCGTCCGCAGAGCCGATGAAAATCCAGGAGGTCGTACTGAACGGTGTGTACGACTACTATCAACGCGGCCGGGTGAGTAATATCCTCAAAGTATTCAGCCACATGAACATGCACCTCGAAGTGGACGGAATGCGGATTGGGCGCGGCGATATCAGCGGTTTTACCCAGGCTTTAGACATGAAGGGGGCAAGGCTGGCCACGACCTTTCAGGCAGGGGATAAGGTGCGGGTAAAACATGAGCTGATGGCCCTGCGCCACCTGCCTTTTTCTGCTCTGGCCGTCGTAGAGGTCACTGCCCTCAAAGATGTGGAGATCGTCCCGATCAATTTTATCCAGGCCCCCGATCATTTGGCAGATATCCGGAATTATTACGCAGAAATTGACCGGCCGCATGTACTTATCCCCTTGATGAGCTCAGAGGCCTACTCCCCCGGAAAAAAAATCGTGGCCGCATCCAATACGTTTATCTTTCCCGAGAAACATGGGGAAGAGCCCAGGATTATCCATGAAGACTGGGACTACAATATGCACCTCATGAAATTCCGCAAGGTACTGAAAGCTGGCCAGACGTATCGGTTTGCGGTAGTTGGATCGGTCATCTCTTCCGTCCACACCAATGACCCCCGCAACGAAGCTGAACGGCTGACGATTTTTGCCAAGCTGGAAGGGCTTCAACGGCTCGAAGCTGCCCACCAGCGTGCCTGGGACAAGCTTTGGGAAAGCGATATACAGATCGAAGGCGACCTTGCGGCGCAGAAAGCGACCCGTTCGGCCTTATACCACCTCTACTCCTTTGCCCGCGAGGGCAGCGCACTCTCCCTCTCGCCAATGGGGCTTTCCGGGTTGGGCTATAACGGACATGTTTTCTGGGATACCGAGCTGTGGATGTTCCCGCCATTATTGGTTCTCCAGCCCGGTATTGCCCGTTCCCTGCTCGAATACCGCTTCCAGCGCCTGGAGGCCGCGCGCAAAAATGCTTTTGCCCATGGGTTTGACGGCGCAATGTTCCCTTGGGAATCCTCAGCAGACGGATCGGAAGATACCCCCGTATGGGCACTCACCGGCCCCTTCCAACAGCATATCTCCGCTACAATCGGATGGGCTTTCTGGAAATATTACCAGGTGACAAAAGATAAACAATGGCTACAGCAGCGGGGATATCCCGTATTGAAAGAAGTGGCAGACTTCTGGATCAGCCGGGTAGAACCCAACGGAAAGGGACAGTATGAAATCCGCAACGTCATCGGGGCCAACGAATGGGAAGAAAATATTGACAACAACGCCTTTACCAACGGCATGGTCAAAACCGTACTTGGCTTCGCCGACAAAGCCGCCCTCGAACTCGGGCTGCCCCGAAACCCCAAATGGACGGAAGTAGCGGCAAATATCCCCATCCTGAAATTCCCCGATGGAACTACCAAAGAAAATACCACCTACAACGGCCAGATGATTAAACAGGCCGATGTCAACCTCCTCGCCTACCCGCTGAATATCGTTTCCAAAAAAGAGGATGTCATTAAAGACCTGAATTACTACGAACCACGCCTCTCCCCTAATGGCCCTGCCATGGGCGCCGCTATCCTATCCACCCTTTATGCACGGCTCGACAACCCCGAAAAAGCCTACGAACTCTTCCGGAAAAGCTATGAGCCCAATGAGCTGCCGCCCTTCCGCGTCCTCGCCGAAACCGCAGGTGGGACCAATCCCTACTTCGCTACCGGTGCCGGCGGAATGCTGCAGGCGGTCCTGTTTGGTATCGGAGGCCTGGATATCGGCGATGCAGGTGTGAATACTCTGCCTACCCGTCTGCCTAAACAGTGGAAATCACTGAAAATTAATGGCATAGGCCCGGAAAAGAAAACCGTGGAGAAAAAATGATGTGGCACAGTCGGAAGCTGTCGCATAAGTCATTTGGAGGACGTATAAAAAGACTATTGTTCAACGCCAGCCGCCTTGGTGGCGAAAGAAAGTGGGATTGTGTATAAAGCCTCCGGCATATCTTGGGGTTGTGTGAAAAGGCCGGAGGCTCATTTGGCGGCTGACACCGCAAAATAATATTTTGAACGAACACTTTTTTCACTGATTTTGCTTCGCAAAATCAGTGAAAAAAGTGTTCGTTCAAAACTTTCTCTCGCCGCCGTAGGCGGCAGAATACTTTTTACACAACCCCTTTAAAATTTTATTTTCTACACCCTCCGCAGAATTTTTACTGGATACAGCTGTGATACGAACGAAGCTATATACCGTTCGCGCTATAGCTTCGACATATACCCTGCATTCGCTTTGGAGCTATCCATTGGGGTAGTGCCCGTGTAGGATTCCTGCTCTACAATGAATGTCTCCATCCCGTATTTGACCCCTGTTTTGAGTACACCGGCAAAATCAATCGAACCTTTACCGAGGACGCAGGATTCGGGGCCTTTAGACGTGGCACTCAGGTCCTTTACATGGCACAAGCGGAACCGATCGGGATATTTTTTGAGCCAGGCGATGGGATCCTGCTTTGCTACAGCCACCCAGTAGATATCCATTTCAAAATCCACCAGGTTTTTATCCGTGCCCTGCATCATGACATCCTGCGGGAATTGTCCCTCCAACTCCTTGAAGGAGTAATCGTGGTTGTGGTAGGCAAAACGGATCCCGTTTTTGCGGCAGATTTCCCCGGCGGTATTGAATTCATCGCAGAAGCGCTTAAAGACATCCAGGGACTTCTGCGGGCCTTTGTAGGGGCAAATCAGGTATTTCACGCCGATTTCTGCCGCTTGTGCCGCTTTTCGCTCAAAATCAGCGAGGTGGTTGCAATGGGAAGAAACGAGCTGCATCCCGAGATCATCCATATACTTTTTGAACTCGGTATTTTTCCACCCCCAGTAAATACCCGTAGCGCCTTCAAAGCTCTCAATTTGCTTGTAGCCGTAAGTGGCGAGGCTGGCCAGTGTACCCTTGGCGTCTTTTGCCATATCTTCCTTTACGGTCCAGAGCTGGATACCGTAGGTGCGCCAGGGTTTCCCCTCGGCAAAAAAGGAAAAGTGCCTGTCCCAGGGAAGGCTGAGCCCTACTGCGGCAAGTGCGCTGCTGCGCATAAAATTTCTTCTGTTGGTAGCCATAGAGGTAATTTTTTGATTTTAAAGAGGCTGTCCCATAAGTAGGGGTGTGCAAAAAATATTCCGCCGCCTGCGGCGGCGAAAGAAAATTTTGAAGCGTCTGTCTCATCATTTGGCGGCATTCGCCGCCAAAAAATTTATGGGGTTGCGTAAAAAGCTCCTCGGCTGTCATTTGGGGCTTACGCCGCCAAATAATATTCTTTTTGGATCGCCGTTCTGACTAATTTTGCGAAGCAAAATTAGTCAGAACGGCGATCCAAAAAATTTTGTTTTGCCGCCAAAGGCGGCAAAAGTCTTTTTACACAACCAAAAAAATATGATTTGGTGGCTTGAGCCGCCAAATCGAAGCGATCAGGTCGCCCAGGCCTTTTCCCCTTTCTTGTAGGGCGTACAGCCCTCGTACCTGCCTGGTACTTCGAGATAGCGGAGCACTTTCGTAGCACCCACCTCGGAGGAAAAGAAACCCCAAAGTGTGAGCTCTTTCATAAGGCGGAAATAGTGCGGAGGGGCTGCAGGATCTTTTTCCTCGGTATAAACCTTTTGTTCCTCATCAATTTCGGTGAGGAGTTCGAGGCGTTGTTCGGGGGTAATCTTTAGGAAGGTACCGCCGTATTTGAGGAAGCTTTCTTCATCTATTTTACGCATGCCGCCCAGGAAGATGACCTGATTCATTTCCTCATAGCAATCCCGGACGATACGGGTCATAAATTCCCCAACCTTAGCTTCCTTAGCGCCAGGAGTGTCCGTTGCAGGCAGAATAGTTTCGGCGATTTCGTCGAGCAATAAGACATCATAGTCTTCAAAAAGGGAGAAGGTTTCCGGCTTGGGCTTACACCCTGCCAGGAATACCTCTGCTCCGACGATTGTGCCGCCCAGGATGAGGGCTACACGCGATATGGCATCTCTTCTGTTCATTATATATAGCGTTTGAAAATTAGAGATTTTGTTTGTTGAGTTCGGAAATTGCATGATCTACCGCCCTGGCGGTAAATGCCATGTAGGTCAAAGAAGGGTTGACACAGGAAGCGGAAGTCATGAAGGAGCCATCGGTGACAAAAACATTGGGTGCGTCCCAGACCTGGTTAAACTTGTTGAGGACGGAAGATTTAGGGTCTTTACCCATACGCGCAGTACCCATTTCGTGGATACCCCTGCCTGGCGTCCCGTCGCCATCCCAGCCTTGTACATCTTTTACCCCGGCCATCGTGAGCATTTCAACGGCATCATTCATCATATCCTTACGCATCTTGAGCTCATTTTCTTTGAGTTCGCAATCAATCGCCAGGACATTGAGGCCCCATTTGTCCTTTTTCGTTTTATCGAGGGTAACTTTATTCTCGTGGTAGGGCAGGATTTCTCCGAACCCGCCGATGCCCATTGTCCATTCACCTGGCTCGGAGAGCGCTTCCTTCAGGCCTATACCGATGGTGAGTTCTTTGATTTCCCTGCCCCAACCTTCGCGACCTCCTCCGCCCTGATAGCCAAACCCGCGGAGATAGTCCCGTTTGTCGCCGGCATAATTGCGGTATCGAGGGATATATATCCCGTTCGGACGGCGGCCATAAGTGTATTTATCTTCATAGCCTTCCATTCTACCACTGGCACCGACACCGAGATGGTGGTCCATCAGGTTATGGCCGAGTGCCCCACTGCTGCTGCCGAGTCCGTCAGGCCATACATCGGTGGCGGAATTCATCAGGATCCAGGTAGAGTTAAGTGTGGAGGCGTTGAGGAAAATAATTTTGGCGCTGAACGTATAAGTTTTATTTGTTTCTGCATCTAATACCTCAACGCCAGTAGCCCTTTTTTTATCTTTATCATACAAAATCTGCGTAACAATGGACCAGGGTCTCAGGGTGAGGTTGCCGGTTTTCATTGCTGCCGGCAAGGTGGACGACTGGGTGCTGAAATAGGCACCGAAGGGGCAGCCCAGCCAACACTTGTTCCTGAACTGGCAGTTTACACGACCTTCGTGGGGGGCAGTCAGGTTGGCGGTACGGCCAATGATCATGTGCCGCTTGCCTTTGTAGTGTTCTTTGATTCGTGCGGCGACATCTTTTTCCACGCAGGTCATTTCCATTGGAGGTAGGAACTGCCCATCGGGAAGCTGTGGTAACCCATCCCGGTTACCGCTAATCCCTGCGAATTTCTCCGCATAATCATACCAGGGGGCAATTTCTGCATAGCGCACCGGCCAGTCCACTGCAATACCGTCTTTTGCATTCGCCTCGAAGTCCAGTTCGTTGAAGCGATAGCTCTGGCGGCCCCACATCAGGGAACGCCCGCCCACGTGATACCCACGGAACCAATCGAAGCGTTTAATTTCCGTATAAGGGCATTCCGAATCCTTTACCCAGAAATCGAGATTCTTCTCGTTCAAGGGATAATCCCTGGACAAAACCGGATACTCCTCGATCATTTTCTGTGTCCTGGTTCCCCGATAAGGATAATCCCAGGCTTCTTTGTCGGCAGCAACGTAGTCTTTGATGTGCTCAACATTCCGACCACGCTCCAGCAATAAAACCTTGAGCCCCTTTTCTGTGAGCTCTTTCGCGGCCCAGCCACCGCTGATGCCCGAACCGATGACGATCGCGTCAAAAGTCTCCATGAGGTGATAATATTTTTATTTGTTTTACGATTCTTTACCCTTTCCGGAATTTTCCAGCTTGTGGATTTCCTCTTAACAACTTTTCAAACATCACAAATCAGGACCGCATCTTTAAGAGAACCCAGCTTATCGGCCTTCGCAGGGATAAACTCCTGGGCTACATAACCCTTGAACCCGGTTGCAACAATCGCCCGCATGATTGCCGGATAATACAACTCCTGAGAATCGTCAATTTCATGACGGCCAGGGACCCCTGCAGTGTGGTAATGCCCGATATAAGTGCTGTTGTCATGGATCGTCCGGATAACATCGCCCTCATCTATCTGCATGTGATAAATATCATAAAGGAGCTTGAAATTCGGTGAGCCGATCCGCTTGCACAACTCTACGCCCCAGGAGGTAAGGTCGCACATATAATCTTTATGATCCACCTTGCTGTTCAGCAGCTCCATATGGATTACCACGCCTTTCTTTTCTGCCAGGGCCATGATTTTTTTCAACCCTTCCGCACAGTTTTTTAAGCCCGTTTCGTCATCCATTCCGTCCCGGTTACCACTGAAACATATCAGGTTGGTATAGCCGGCACTCGCCACAAGCCCAATATGTCCGGTATAATTCCGGATCAATGTTTCATGATAATCCGGATGGTTCCAGCCTTTGACCAGACTGATTTCTGCCCCATTACACATAGTACTGACCAGCCCATGGGATTTAAGTACAGACCACTCTTTGGGGCCTACCAGATCAATTCCTGCCAGTCCCAAAGATTTTGCCGCCACACAAAGCTGCTCGAGCGGTATATCGTTGAAGCACCAGCGGCAGACCGAATGGTTGATATTCCCTTTCATAGCCTGTTTTTCCCTTTTTTCCTGTGAAAACAATGGCAGCAAACCGCCCGCCATCAATGCAGCTGATCCTGCTGCGAGCTGTTTCATCCATCCCCTTCTATTATTCCGAAAGTGCATGTTTTTTTTAAAATAGTTTTCTTTAAATACTACCTGCTCCATGAGTAAGCAGAAAGTACCTTACCCCACCAGCACCTCTTTTTGTTTGCCCCGCATGATAAAATACAGCACAGCAAAAGCCACCGAAAGGATAATCGGAATCGTCATCGTCGCATTAATGATTTCCGGGCCTGCGGCTTTTTTTGCTTCGGCAAGCAGCTGGGCCATGTCCGTACCTGCAGCAGCATTGGCATAAGCTGCCATATCCGCTCCTGCAGGTAGTTTGGAGGCAAGCAGGTTGTCGTAATATCCACCCATGAAAATCATATACACCGAAACAGCAAACATCCCGGCACCTCCCATAAGGTTCAGGCCCACTGCTCCGGTTTTGGGCAGGTATTCGGAGACAAAGCCCAGCATGGTAGGCCAAAAATAGCACACACCCATACCGAAGATAACAGCACCCACGAAAAGCATACTACCAGACGAATTCCCCAGGAGATAAAGGCCCAGGGCAGACAATATAGCTGAGCCCAGCAAGACACCCGTTGGAGAAAGCCGATGCACTACGGGACCGGCAAAACCCCGGCCAATAGCCATGATGCCCGTCTCGATCGTAAGCAACAAAATAGCGTTATCCGAAACGTTGCGCAGCAGAACATCAATCCACTGCCCCGTAAACAATTCCGTGATGGCCGTGCCGAACATCAGGATGATCATAAAGATAAACAAAGGGCTCAACAAGGACTTGTACATTTCGGCCGTGCTGACGCCCCCGGCAACGCGCTCCGTCACCGGAAACTCGAGCTTACTGAATAAGTACCCGTAAATCAGCGTCGGGATGGCCATAAGCCCCACCTGCACCTGCCAGCCGATACCCATCTGGTCAAAGAAATAGACAATCAGCGTACCGATGACGATACCCCCTGGAAACCAAAGGTGAAAGTGGTTGAGCTTCGTCGTTTTATTATCAGAATAAATCGTCGCGACGAGCGGGTTGCAGGCTGCCTCGACCGTTCCGTTAGCGATACCGATGAATAACGTCGAGATAAACAGGCTCCAATAGCCTCCTGCCAGCACCGTCAGTACGATACCCAACAGGTGAAAAAGGAAGGCGATGACCAACAGGCGCTTCATGCCGATAATATCCACGACCATGCCACCAATGATTACCGCGAGTGGAAATCCCCAGAACGCCGTTGCGGCAATCGTGCCGAGCTGGGCGGCATTAAGCTCAAATTCTACTCCAAGTCGGTTCAGGATACCCGCACGAATACCAAAGGAAAGCGAGGTTACCAGCAGTGCCAGGCAGCTTGCCACGAATAATTTGCTACGATCGAGATTTGCTTGCATAAGATTAGGTGTTTTTTGAACTACAGCGATAAAAGTAATTTTTTTTTGAAATACCCTTCATAAAAATTAATAAAAGTTGCAGTTTTTTCACAACTTTCGCGCTGCCACAATAACTTTCAGCAGGCGATAGTGCCTTCAAAATTTAATACCTGATATGAAACGGAAACTCAGAATGGGCATGATTGGCGGAGGCCAGGGTTCCTTTATCGGAGCAGTCCATCGGATTGCTGCCAATATGGACGGCCTCATCGGGCTATCCTGTGCGGCCCTGAGCACCGATCCCGAAAATGCACGGCGATCGGCAGCAGCGTTGTTCCTGCCTGCCGACCGCATCTACCTCTCCTATGAAGAAATGATTCTTCGTGAAAGTGCGCTACCCCCGGAACAGCGTATGGATTTCGTATCCATTGTAACCCCCAATCACGTGCATTTTGGTCCGGCGATGATGGCGATGGACCACGGGTTCCACGTCGTTATTGACAAGCCCATCGCTTTTACGCTGGAAGAGGCAAAGGCGATGGAGCAGAAAGCACGCGAAACCGGCCTCCTGCTCTGCCTCACACATACCTATTCCGGCTATCCGATGGTCAAACAGGCGCGCGCAATGGTGCAGAGCGGTATTTTCGGCAAAATACGGAAGGTATATGTCGAATACCCCCAGGGCTGGCTGAGCCTGCCGCTGGAAAGAGGGGATAATGTGCAGGCCTCCTGGCGAACAGACCCCAGGAGGTCAGGAAAAGCCGGATGCATGGGAGACATTGGCACCCATGCCGCCCACCTCGCAGAATATGTCTCCGGCGCAAATATCTCCCACCTCTGTGCCGATCTGAATACCTTTGTCGAAGGACGTGCACTCGATGACGACGGCAATGTACTCCTGCGTTTCGACAACGGTGCCACGGGGGTCCTTTTTGCCACCCAAATCGCAGCAGGAGAGGAAAATTCGATTAAAATAAGGGTTTATGGGGAAAAAGGAGGCGTGGAATGGACGCAGTACAATCCGAATACCCTCCTGGTCAAATGGCTGGACCAACCCACCCAAATCCTCCGGGCTGGTGCCAACTATGGGCAGTGGCTCTCGTCGGCAGCCCTCCATAATGCCAGGACTCCCGGTGGCCACCCCGAAGGTTACCTGGAGGCCTTCGCCAATATCTACCGCAATTTCGCCCTGACCCTTTCCGCCCGCATAGAAGGACAGGAACCCAGTGCGGAAATGCTGGATTTCCCCACTGCCGGGGATGGTGTCCGTGGAATGGCATTTATAGACCATGTGGTCGCGTCCTCGCAATCCGAACAAAAATGGACGCCCTTCACCCTCTGATCTTCATTCAAAATTAAGTACCTGATTATGAAAACGATAAAAGGACCTGGAATTTTCCTTGCCCAGTTCATGGGCGACCAAGCCCCCTTCAACTCCCTCGACTCCATCTGCCGGTGGGCTGCCTCCCTGGGTTTTACCGGGGTACAAATCCCTACCTGGGACAGCCGCTGCATTGACTTGCAGAAAGCCGCTGAAAGCAAGACCTATGCCGATGAACTCAAAGGCAGGGTCAATGCCGCAGGCCTGGAAATCACCGAGTTGTCCACGCATCTGCAAGGCCAGCTCGTAGCCGTGCATCCCGCTTATGACGTATTGTTCGACGGGTTTGCGCCTGAAAATGTACGCAACAACCCCAAATCGCGCACAGAGTGGGCGATCCAGCAGCTTAAATATGCTGCAAAAGCCTCTCAAAATCTTGGGTTGAACGCCCATGCTTCATTCAGCGGGGCCCTGCTGTGGCATACCGTTTATCCCTGGCCGCAGCGGCCTCCCGGATTGGTCGAAACGGGCTTTGCCGAGCTGGCAAGGCGCTGGATGCCCATCCTGGATGTTTTTGAAGATTGTGGCGTGGATATTTGCTATGAAATCCACCCCGGCGAGGACCTGCACGACGGTGTCACCTATGAGCGCTTTCTTTCTGAGGTGCGCAATCACCCCAGGGCTTGCCTGCTTTATGACCCTTCGCACTTTGTCCTGCAATGCCTGGACTACCTTTCTTTTATTGACCATTACCACGAGCGCATCCGAATGTTCCACGTAAAGGATGCCGAGTTTAACCCCAGCGGAAAGCAGGGCGTATATGGCGGTTATCAGAATTGGGTGGACCGGGCAGGTCGCTTCCGTTCCCTGGGGGACGGACAGGTCAACTTCGGCGCTATTTTCAGCAAACTGGCGGCTTATGATTATGCAGGCTGGGCAGTACTGGAATGGGAGTGTGCCATTAAACACCCCGAAGCAGGTGCTGCCGAAGGTGCGCCTTTTATCAAAAACCACATTATCCGCGTCACCGAAAAAGCATTCGACGACTTTGCCGCTACCGGCTCGGATGAAGCATTCAACAGGAGCGTGCTGGGCATTGCGGAAGAATGAGACTGCGAGGGCTGCGCAAAAGTCCTTTTACTGCCTTTACCAATAAATATTCTTAAATTACTTTATAAAACTTCAAGCAGAACATGAAAAAATGGATATTACCTGCCTTGCTGGCCGGGGTAATTTATGCATGCGGGGGCAATACCGAAACGGATAAAGCAGCCGGGACAGCTACCGAAAAGGTATCCCGTGACCTCAGTAAGAACCCCGACTATCAGAAAGGACTGGCGCTCATTGCCAAATCGGACTGCCTCACCTGCCATAAGGTTGCTGAAAAAGCGATCGGACCTGCTTATAAAGATGTGGCTGCCAAATATCCGGATACAGAGGAGAATATCGCCAAACTAGCCACTACCATCATCAATGGCAGCTCAGGCGTTTGGGGGGAAGTGCCGATGACCGCCCACCCTACGCTGAGTGAAGCGGATGCTAAGGCGATGGTGAAGTATATCCTGCTCCTGCAGTAAGGGACGTGCTGAAGAGGCTGTCCGAAAAGTCTTTTGGCGGCTTGCGCCGCCAAAGAATATTTTTTTAACGCCGATTTTATTGATTTTGCTTCACAAAATCAATAAAATCGGCGTTAAAAAAACATTATTACTTACCTGACTAATCTAAACATTCAACGATGCAAACAAAATTCCTAATTGCCGCAATGCTCCTTACCGGGCTTTCCTGGGCTTTCCCCTCATCCGTTTTCGCCCAGAAAGGCTGGGTATCGCTGTTTGACGGCAAAACCACCAATGGCTGGCATACTTATGGAAAAACCACCGTCGGGCAAGCCTGGAAAGTGGAAGATGGGGCCATTTGGCTCGACGCATCCAAAAAATCCGGTTGGCAAATTGAAGGTGGTGGCGATATCGTCACCAACGAGTCTTTCGGTGACTTCCACCTGAAACTGGAGTGGAAAATCGCTGCAAAAGGTAATAGCGGCATTATTTTCTGGGTGCAGGACGAACCAACCAAATACAAGTATATCTGGGAGACCGGTCCGGAGATGCAGGTACTCGATAATGCAGGCCACCCCGATGCCAAAAATATCAAACACCTTGCAGGCGATCTCTACGACCTCATTTCCGCAAAGGAAGGCGTAGTAAAACCCGCAGGACAGTGGAACCTGGCAGAAATCGTCAGCAGAAAAGGAAAACTGACCTTTCTCCTCAATGGCCAGAAGGTCTTGCAAACGACATACGGGGATGAACCGTGGCGCAGAATGATCGCTGGGAGTAAGTTCAAAGATATGCCCGCATTCGGAAAAAAATTCTCCGGCCATATCGGCCTACAGGATCACGGCGATGAGGTCTGGTACCGCAATATTATGATCAAGAAGTTTTAACAACATAGGTTGGCGGCTGGTGCCGCCAACCTATGTTGCTTTATGCGGTTATATGAAAAGTAATCCGCCGCCTTCGGCGGCGAAAGAAAGTTTTGAACGAACACTTTCTTTCGCTGTCGTCAGCCTCTAAAAGACTTTTCGGACAGCCTCAAAGAAAATATTGAATGGACATCGCGATGTCCATTCAATATTTTCTTTCCACGACAAACCACGAATACCCATTTGCTGGCAGTTCAAAAGTAAAGGATACAGTGAAATCCCGGTTCAACACGTAGCGTTTTGATTGGCCTTCCTTTTCCCGAATCCAGGCGTACTTATCGAGACCGGTATAATAGAGCGGCAGGGAAATCGTACGCCGGATGGGTTCGTTCAGTGGATTGAACAACAAAAACATACCTGGCAAGTCGCCAACTGGATCTGCATGCAGGATACCGTCCCAGTCCCGTCCGTCGGCACGGCGCAGGTGGATGATATCGGCATTGAGGACATCGCGGTATTTCCTGTACCAGTCAATGACCCGTATAACGGTCTGGCGCGTGGCTTCGCTATCGTACAGGCGGGGGCCCCGGTAACAAGCCTGTACCCCTGCGCCATAATATTGCATCATCAACTGTTCATAATCGGAAAGGTGTTCGGAGAGAGGTTCGAGGATGGACTCGGGTCCACCCCCATGATATTTTGTCAGGGGTACGAAGCCCCAGCCCATGGAAGGGGTTTTCTCCCAAAGTCCGTCGTAAATATTTTGCCGGTTAAGGATTTTCTGCTGTGCTCTGGACAAGCTGAAATTGACTTCCCGGTAGCCCAGCGCAATTTTATTGGTGCCGTCCAAAAAATACCAATCCGGGGCATTGATATACACCCCCATCTGCCGTAGCTGCCGGTAAAGGCCTTTTTGCAGCTCCATTTGTCTCCATTGCGAATCGTGCAGCCCTTCATGGCCTGGATGGGTGGTAGAGGCACAAACATCGCCGGGATAGGGGCCATCATTTTCAAAAAGGTCAAAACCGGTCGTACGGAAAAAATGCAGAATCTTATCCAGATATGCGAGCCCCCACTTACTGCCCATGCAGGGGGCCTGTCCAAAGAAGGCGGCGGCATTTGGCTTACCACTCACCGGATCAATAACGTCGTCTTCATCGCTGATCCGCCTGGAGCTGAACAGGGAATATCCTCCGATCAGGATATTTTTGGCATGCGCATAGTCGGCGATAGATTTCCATTTCGATAAGTTTGCTGCGGAAGTATCCTCCAGGTTGAAATGGCTACCGAAGCTCAGAATCAGGGCCTCATAGCCCGTAGTGGCACATTGGTCAATAGCCCGATAGACCTCCTCATCGGTTTTACTCACCAGGTGCATGAAAATGGGGTTCTCTGTTACCCAGGGCGCCACCGTCCGGTACATTTTCCGGATGGCAAGCCCCCTACGCTCGCGGTCATAGCTGTCGAGCAGCAATTCATAGGTTCGAAGGGAGGTGAATTCCCCTCCCGGCGGCAGGGATAGTCCCAGAAATTTTTCTGGATAGACTTCCAGCAAACAGGGGGTTTGGTAGTTATAATTTACCTGAGAAGTGTAGCTGGGATCCGTTTTCCAGTGCGTTGTCTGATCGCTGAGCGAATAGCGCATAGCATTATTGAAAGCATAATTGGATTCAATATAAATGCCCTGGGGCTTTTTCATTTGTTCAGGGGAACCAACGACTGCACTCTCTTCTTCGACGAGGGCGAGGATTTCATTCACCGGAGTACTGATTTGCAGTTTCTCAATACTTTTGTTTTCCAGAGTCATCCATTTGACGATCAGCGGGATACCGTCATGAATAGCATAGTGTACCCGAACGAGTACGCCTTCGAGTCCTGGCGCAGTAGTTCCAAAGATAAAAGTGAGTTCCTTTCCGGTGGCCGGAAGCGGTTTGCCTGGCCAGGTGCGCACCGTCCTGAGCAGTGGTGGTTCCAATTCCCGCACCCGAACATCCATCAGCTGGAAATCCTGCTCCCCTGCCGTCAGCCCGTCTATCCATTCCTCTCGAAGATAGGCTTGCTCCATTTGTCCATAAAGGCCCCCGATAGTATAATCGTGTCCATTGAGTGAAATTCTGGCCTCTGGTTTTACTGCCCGGAGCAGTTGCTGACCATTGGAGAGATTGGTAAAATCCGTGCAAGCTACATTCGGCGTAATCCGGAATACCCGACGCAGCAGACCATTATAAAGGATGATGTCTTTACCGTCCCTACTTCGGAAAACCCCTGCTTTAGTTGTCGTTCCGCCGAGCAGCCAGTCGTGCTTCTCCGGAGAA
>Ga0068872_10001145_pt1 | contig 21398 bp, 18 predicted proteins | sample NOAtaG_7_FD_66441 | JGI IMG/M metagenome (GOLD analysis project Ga0068872, IMG submission 66441) | Freshwater lake microbial communities from Lake Erie, under a cyanobacterial bloom - NOAA_Erie_Diel1S_2200h metaG | ecosystem: Environmental > Aquatic > Freshwater > Lake | place: USA: Ohio, Lake...
TCCAATATCGCGTAAAATTTATTGTCCTTAACATAAAATTGATACGTTTCCTTTGATGCGATCCCTAACTTTTTATCCAATTTAAAAGCATATATGAGCTTTCGTAATGGGAGTTTAAGTGATTTCAATATTGGATTGCTTCTTAACGAATCTGTTACCCTTTTCTTATCCGGGCTCCACAATATCAATGTAGCGGATAAAGAGGTTGGGTTTATTACAACATGTGGCTCCCAAGAATCTACCAAATGAAGCGATCTTTCTTTTCGAGTAAAATGTTCTCTGATCTTTAGATCCACTTCTTTTGTTTGGGGGTTTATTCTAAAGTTCTTTTCAAATAACAAAGTTTCATATCCACTCCCAAATGCGGCATACGTAGACAGCATATAGTTATTGTGATGATGTATGGCGGAAGCAACTATATGCGGCTTGTAAGTACTAAGCGGAACAAAAAGATGCACTTTAACCAAAAAATCGTCGCATTCATAAACATATAAAAATGGAATATCATACATGGTCCATTTTCTGTTTAAATATCCTTTATCAGTTAGATTTTGTTTTATTATTTCAAACCAAAACTCCTTGTCATTCGCCATTTCGATCAACAATTTACCGGCTTCTTCATGAAACTTATGTCTGTCGGAATGCTGAGCATTAAGCTCAATTATTCTTTTGATATGTTGGTGATCTTTCATTCGCAAGCAAAGTTAAGTAAATCTGGATCATTCTTCTTATGAGAATAATCAGCCGGTTTTGAGATCAGTTCTTTAGAATACTGTTTAATAATGGGGTTGAATTATCGAGTGAATACTTATCAATGTCCTTAAAGCCCTTTAATTCCTTCGAGATCAATAATTTCTCATATATATAACTCAAGTCATGTTCTTCGGTAAGTAAAAAACCAAGCTCCTCCTTTTCTATACTTTCTGAAACATGCCCTTTAGGTCCTACTAATAAATAAGGGACCTTATAAGGTAAAAACTCATAGAATTTAGTTGTCTTAAAATCTTTGTTATGATCTGTTAATAAAATAATGAATAGATCACTTTGGCGAACAACATTAAAAATTTTATCTCCAATAGGTTCATGAAAGCGAATATTCTCTTCCAATCCTAATCGTGAGAGGGCAAGACTCTTGTGTTTGGTATAAAGATCCACTTCAATTTTTGCACGTGGGAATTTAACTTTGAATTTTAAGATAGAGTTTGCTAAGATGCTGAGATATCTTTCCGTGTCGCTATAAAGTGCGCCTGCATATATAAGTTTTAACTTATCGTGTTCTTTGCTAGTTGCAGATCTCTCCAAAACCACATCATCTTTGTCGAAAAAGTGGGGAAGCTTTAAAAAAAGCGGCATTGCATTCACCTTTCCGGTATTTGTTTGTTTGATCTGTTCGATCAAAAAATCATTGGGAGCAGTAACTACATCAACATTATTAAAAACACTATTCTGCTTTTCATGTTCTTGCATTAATTGATCTTTAGTTAAATGAAGCATCCCATAATTAACAGAATTGATCCATGGATCACGATAATCGGCAATAATATTTAAGTACTTCATTCTTTGTTTCAGAAGAGCCGTATAATATATCAAATTAAATGGGGCGCCTGTAACTATAACATTATTGATGTTGTTCTTTGTAATTAGATCTGTTGCCAAAGCATTGAATTCGGTTTGAATACCGATCGCTTTATCAAAAATTGTTCCTTTATATTTTAATTTTAAAAAGTATTTAGCAAATCTGATCTTTGCAAACGAAAATATTGAATCATACGAGTGCAACCACTCAACTGCCCAGTGGGGTTTTATATTACTGACCAAAATATTTTTATGATCAACATCCTTTAACCAAGGTGAAATGCTGTTTCCTTTTGGTGTTTCTGATTTAATGACGTGAATGGTATAACCATCCTTTACCAAACATTTCGCGAGCTTTGCCCATCTTCTTCCTCCAATGCCATAATTGGGTGGGAAGTCCCAGCAGATCAATAAAACACTCTTTTGCTTAGACATCAATTAAACGCATTTAAGCTATCGCTTATATATTTTATTTGCTCCTTTGTTAGTTCGGGGAACATAGGGATCGATAAGATCTTTTTAGAGTTTCTAAAAGACACCGGAAAATCCGATTCTGTATAACCAAAATTTGAATATGCCTTTAAAAAAGGTAGGGCGGTTGGATAATGAATAGCTACATCGATACCATTTTGATCCAAATGATCCTTCATGGCGTCTCTATTATTACTTCTTATAACAAATAAATGAAAAGCATGATATGCCTTTGGATTAATTACCGGCAATTGATATTTCTTTGTGTTGATCATATCTTGATATGTATTTGCCGCTTTATTCCTTAAACTATTCCAATCATCCAAATGTTTAAGCTTAACTGAAAGTATCGCAGCGTGTATTCCATCCATTCTAGAATTACGGCCTTCGATCTGGTGGTCGTGTTTCTTTTTTTGTCCATGATTAGCAATCATTCTGCAAGTAGCGGCAATATCTGCATCACTTGTTGCAATGGCACCGGCATCTCCATAAGCCCCCAGGTTTTTTCCAGGGTAAAAACTAAATGAAGCGGCATGACCAAAAGTACCAGTTAGTTTTTCATTGTATTTTGCACCGTGTGATTGTGCGCAGTCTTCAATAACTATCAATTGATATTTATTTGCAATACGCATGAGTTCTTCCATATTAACGGCATTTCCATAAAGATGAACCGGTATGATAGCCTTTGTTGCTTTTGTTATTTTCGATTCTAGTAATTTAAGATCTATAAGAAGTGTGTCGTCGCAAACGTCAATAAAAATTGGTTTTGCTCCAATTCTACCAACTGCTTCAGACGTTGATATCCATGTTAGAGCCGGAACAATAACCTCATCTCCAGCAGTTATTCCATAAGCTTCTAACAAGATCTCTAATGAATCTGTACCATTAGCACACGACACTACATGATCTAACCCAAGATATGCCGCAAACTCATTTTCAAACTTATTTACGAATTTATTATTAGAGCCGCCAACAAATGCCGTTTCTGCAATAACATCTGAAATTGCTTTATCAATATCTGTTTTCAAATTGAGATACTGAAGTTTAAGGTCTACAAAAGGAACTTTCATTAATTTAATTTATATGTTTCTTAATTTTTTTGCCGGATTTCCTGCATAGATACCGGGCTCTGTAATACTTTTTGTAACCACAGCCCCCGCTCCTATAACTACGTTATTGCAAATGTTCACCGGAAGAATTGTTGCATTAGAACCTATAGATACACTTTCGCCTATGTCCGTTCTTTTCCAAAGTTCCTTATTACCTTGGGCAGGGCCGCCAATTGAGAAGAGATCATTCACAAACATTACGCCATGACCGATAAAGCAATTATTACCAATATTAACTAATTCGCAAATAAAGGAGTGCGATTGTATTTTGCAATTAGCACCAATAGTTACATCTTTTTGGATCTCAACAAAGGGGCCAATAAAAGTATTGTCGCCAATTTTGCATCCATATATATTTACAGGCTCAATTACTTTACAATTCTCTCCGAATTGCACATTCTTTATTGATGAAGAGAATATTTTTAAATTATTTTGAGTTTCCATACAGCATTTCGATTGCGTTAATACTTTTAATTCCCTCATAACCATCAACCGTCTCAAAGCTTCTACCCTTTATCTGTGAAATGATCGATTTAATAACCTTATCATGATTTGAACTCGTGCCTTGATATTTACCGTAAGCGTTAGGTTTATCTGTAAATTCAATTCCCTCCGGCAATGGATATCCTTCAACATCCCAATACTCTATCTTGTTCAAATACTGTCCACCAATTTTTATTGTTCCCTTTTCGCCCACAATAGTAATACTGCCTTCGTAATTTTTATTGTAAACACAGGTGGTCCATATTAAACTTCCAATTGTTCCATTGGCAAACATAAGTACAGATATTCCTGAATCTTCCGTTTCGATACGATGATTTTGCGTTTCCATGATACTTTTTGATTCCACTAGGTCACCAAACCACCAAACTAACAGATCTATAAAATGGCTGGCTTGCGTGTAAAGTGCGCCACCTTCAAGTTCTTTCTTTCCTCTCCATGGCGACTCATCATAATATCCCTGATAACGATTCCAAAGTATATCGCACTTAACCATAAATATCTTTCCCAAACGATTATTTTGGAGCGCTTCTTTTGCTAAGCGAATAGGGATATTATAGCGATTTTGCTTAACCACCCAAAGTTTTTTATTGTTTGCATTTGCTGCATTTATCATTAGAGTGCAATCGGTGCTTTTAAGCGCCATTGGTTTTTCAACTAATACATTAAACCCTTTATTAAGAGCTTCAATGCTCATTGAAGAATGTAAATGGTGGGGCGTAACAACATTAATAACATCAGCATCGATCTCTTCCAACATTTTTGAATATGAGCTGTATGTTTTTATACCATTGTACAAATTACTCAGCTCCTTTACTCTTTCTTCTACAACGTCGCATATTGCTACGATCTCCGCTTCTGCCTCTGAATCTAAAACGGCCAAATGCCTTTTTCCGATGCTACCGCATCCAACTATTGCGAACTTAATTTTTGAACTCATTGTTCTTTGGTTTTATTTCTTTTTACTAAAGCACTATCTATTAAATGGGCGGCTACTTCTACTCCTTCTATATTCCAATGACTATCATCGAGCTGATACAACGTTTTACCTTCATTTTTATACGCACTATCAAAAGCGGTTTGCGTATTTATTACAGGGACATTTCTTTTTTCTAATTCCTTAATTAACTCAGATAATAAATTTGGTTTTTCTTGTGAAGGGAATATTTCATAGTAGATGTTCTCTTTGTTTGGGATCGGTAGAAATAAAAATTCAATGTTTTGACCTTTAAAATAATTGCAATACCCTTCAATCACAGAAGCATAACGATCGATCTCTTCCTTTGTTCCGTCCTTGTTCGCGCTTTCGCCTTGTAAAAATAACATTTTAGACCTTTTTACGTATAACCTAGAACTAAAGACACTAAACACTCTCTTCTTATAAAAATTATACATTCTCGAATCCCATATTCTATCAATGGTAACAGCTGTTTGTTGCAACAGATCACTCTTGTACCAAAAACTCTCCTTTGCAATTCGTTTACCATTCAATATTTCTTCATCGATCTTAGGAAGATCGCATAAATATCTTTCAATAGAACTAACGATCACGGTCTTTGGTGGGTCCTTAATAAACCTGCCATCCCTTAAAAACGAATTCACTTCTGATGGGGCATAAGGATAAACACCAACGTTCCACTTCTTTTCCAATATTTCAGATAACATCTCATCTTGAGATAAACCGCTTCCCCAAATATATGAATCGCCAATGATCACAACTTCCGATCGTCTTTGAGTGTTTACTTTTCGGTAACCATATCTATCGGTATGTAGTATAACTCGCCTTTTTACCGCATAAGGTGTATAAGGCGCCAGATCGCCTTGCTCGATCTTATCTAGGTTAACATTTGGGTAAAACGGACCATATAATTCTGAATTAAAATGACCTATTCGTATGGTTTCATAAAAACGAAAAGTAAAATGATCGGGTGGCAGAACAAATAATTCGATCACAATTAGAATAACGAATGGAGAAAATATCAATCCAAGTTTTAGTAAAAATTTTCTTACTTCCACTTTCATTCCTTAAAATTGAAAATAAATAAATTGTCTTTGTCCATAAACACCTAAAAATAGTATTGCCAATATAATTGCATAATAACCTGCCCATCTAACATAAAAAGGCTTCGTACTCACTAACTCTCTTAAACTTTTATTACGTTGTTTGTAATGAACAAATTCCATTAGGGCGATGCCCAAAACAGCGATGATGAAATCCTCGATCAGTTGCCCAAGGAAAATTTGCGAGAAAACATTTTTACCTTGTCCACGCTGAGCAAAACCATTCAATATACTTGATATACTATCGCCAAGTCCTGTAAATAAATTTGAACAAATATAAAATGCATCATTTAAACTATTAGCTCTGAAAAAGATCCATGCAAAACTTACTAATAAAAACGTGATGATGATCTGGATCAATGATAAAAACCGTGGAAATTTATTTAAGCCAATAAAAGAATTCAATTTGTCTCTCATCGGCTTTGTGGTGATCCCAAATATGAGGTAAAAGCCATGTAATGCTCCCCAAATGACAAATGTCCAATTTGCACCATGCCAGAAACCACTCAATAAGAACACAACGAAGAGATTAAAATACCATCTCCATTTAAGTCCCCTGTTCCCTCCTAAAGGAATATACACATAATCTTTAAACCAACTTGATAGCGAAATATGCCAGCGTTTCCAAAATTCGGAGATGGTTTTTGAAAAGTAAGGTCGCTTAAAATTCTGCATTAATTTAAAGCCCATTACTTCTGCCGCGCCCAAAGCCATGTCAGAATATCCTGAGAAATCGCAATAGATCTGAAACGTGAAGAATACAGTTGCAACAATTAAAGATAGACCTTGATAACTTGTTGGGTCGTTATAAACTTGATCAACAAATAGTGATAGTCTATCGGCTATAACAACTTTTTTGAACAAACCCCATACCATTAATTTTAAGCCGTTTGTTACGCGTTTGTAATCAAAATAATGTTTCTCGGTAAATTGGTGCAATAGATTTTGCGGCCGTTCAATTGGGCCCGCCACTAATTGCGGATAAAACATAACGTATAAAGAATATATGCCAAAATTTCTTACCGCCGGTTGGTTACCTCTATAAACCTCAATGGTGTAACTCATGGCTTGAAAAGTATGAAAGGAAAGCCCTATAGGTAATAAAATAGAAAGATATGGCATGGGGTTATCGAACCCAAGAGAATTCATAAGCTGTGTGATGTTCTCATTAAAAAAATTATAGTACTTGAAAACAGCTAGTACCAGGATATTAGAAGCCAAACTAATTATCAAATAAGTTTTCCTTCTTTTTCCTTCTGCTTTCTCAATAAGTATTCCCGAAAAGTAGTCGATAACGATCGTGAAGCCAAGTATCAAAATGTAAATTGGTACAAAGGCCATATAAAAATAACAGCTGCTAAACAACAATAACAAATACCTATACTTATGAGGTATTAAAAAGTATGTTGTTGTTACAACAAAAAAGAAAATAAAGAATTCTACCGAATTAAATAACACTCTTTATATTTTTATACATTATTAAAACTTTAAACACAATTGCTTTTTTCACTCGTTTATTTAAGCTACTTCTTTCTTAAGCTTCTCGCGACCTTACTTATAACTCTTTTAATTATATTGTTCCCATTGATAGAGCGCCAATACCTATTGTTTATTTCGTTATTCAATTCCTTTGCTTTGTTGTAATCAAAATAACCGTGTCTTTCCATAATGTATTCCTTTTGGGTTAATGCCGGTTTTCCGTTCCGAACACTACTTATACTATAGCCTTTATACTCTATAGAAAGTTTTCCTTCAAACAATCTTATTAGTCGAAACGCTAATTTCTTTGGTGCGATCGATCTTACACCATTCTCAAATATGTATATGTGTTCGTAGGTTGTTGTATTGATGTTATTCTTATAATTTACAACGTCAGTTCCGGTTAATCGAGCGAGAGGCTCCTTAACAAAATGAACAAGCATTCCCTTTGAAAGAAGACTTGGCAAAACCATGTTAGATCCGGTAACACTAACCATCAAAACGCTACTTGCAATTATTTGACTGTATTCATACACGATCGGATTTGGATATTTATGGATCCGCTTATCTACGATCCAATTCGGGAAACTGTATTTATCTTTATCGCCTAAAACACAAAACATTACCTCTTTACTAAAGTATGGCCGAAGAATATTAAAAAGTTCTATCACATTTTTCACTTGCCGCCCTTCACCCCAAGCCCTTCCATTATCGGCTCGGTAGTGAAACGTTACTATCTTTTTATCTTTGTATTTATTTTCGGCGTGACCAAAAAAATTGTAAAAATTCGCTTTTTCCGATTTGTTCTCGATCTTTAGATAAGCATCTAAAACCCCGAAGTCAACTTCCGAGTAGTTTTCTCTTACCTTATCTATTATCGACTTTAAATTATAGATCCTTTTAATGTCGGAAAAACTCAGGTCGAGCAAACACGAATTAAATTTTCCGGTAGGTAAATAATCCTCTACGTCAGGAAAACTAATAATAAAAAGATCGTGGGTTTCGGCATAGTCTTTGTAAAAAGACTCAATATTCAACAACTTAATAAGCGAATGTCCATAACAATAATCGATCAGATTTATGATAATACATTTCTTGTGTTTTTTATTGGTGAAGTCCATTCGTTTAATTTTGTCCTTGGGCAAATGTCTTGTTTTATCTGCAAGATCGATCAAGGGTTGATTAAACCAATTTTTTTCGCCTTCTTGAATTGTTTTGTTTTTGGTATTAAATTTAATTGTGTAGGCTATGGCATTGTCAGAATAAAGCAACCTAATACTTTCCTCCACTCCCGTTCCTTCCTCTAAAACCGGAAAATATGAATAATAGGTAACATGGTTTAGCTGCTCGGGACTTACAAAATTTGTAAATAAAGCCATTTTACTATTGCTTTCCTTTATCACCTTTAATTTCAATTTGCTTTCATTTGCGAGTTTTTAAAAAGCTGCGCTTAACTTTATTGATTATCCTTTTAACAATGTTCCTTCTATTTATAGCTCTCCAATATTTCATATTCAATTCGTTGTTCAACTCCTTTGCATTATTGTAATCAAAGTAGCTATGTTGTTTCAAAATATATTCCTTTTGTGTAGGCGTTGGTTTTGAAGCCTTCAAACAATTTATACTATAGCTTTTGTATTCAATTGCCAATTTTCCTTCAAAAAGTCTCAATAACCTATAAGCTAATTCCTTTGGTTCAGTTGATCTTTTTCCATCTTCAAAGATGTATATATTATCATAAGTAGTTTGACTACTATGCTCCTGATAATTTACAACATCGGTTCCGGTTAAGCGTACAAATGGTTCTTTAACAAAATGAACAAGCATTCCTCTCGAAAGAAGGCTTGGTAATACTAAATTAGATCCGGTGATGCTAATAATTAATACACTACTTGCTATGATCTGACTGTATTCATGAACAATTGGATTTGGGTATTTAACGATCCGTTTATCTATTATCCAATCCGGAAAAGAACTTTTATCCTTATCGCCAAGAACACAAAATATAACATCCTTGGTAAAATAAGGTCTTATTAGATCAAATAATTCGATCACATTTTTGTTTTGCTTACCTTCACCCCATTCTCTTCCTTTGTCTGCTCTATAATGGAATGTAACAATTCTTTTGTTCTTATATGCGTTTTCCCCCTTCCCAAAAAAATTAAAAAATTCAGCTTTTTCTGTTCTATCTTCAACATTCAAATACGCATCTAGAACGGCGAAGTCGACATGCGAATAATTCTCTTTAACCTTATCAATGATCTTTTCAAAATTGTATATTTTTTTTATCTCTGAAAAGCTAAGATCGAGCAAGCACGAGTTGAATTTTTCTGAAGGCAAATAATCTTCTACATCCGGAAAACTGATCACAAACAGATCGTGAGTTTGCGAGTGATCTTTGTAAAAATTCTCAACATTTAAGAGCTTTACAAGAGAATGGCCGTAACAATAATCGATCAAATTTATGATGATGCACTTAGAGTGTTTTTTTTTGCTGAAGTCAAGGCGCTTGATCTTTGATTCAGGGAGGAATCTGGTTTTGTCGGCATGATCGATCAAAGGTTGGTTGAACCAATTCTTTTCTCCCTCTTGAACCACCTTGGTTTTTGGATCAAATTTTATTGTGTAGGCAATTGAATCGTCTGATGGAAGTAATTTAAAGCTCTCATTATTTTCGCTCCCTTCTTCCAAAACCGGGAAATAAGAATAATAAGTTACGCGTTTTAGCTGCTGTTCAGTTAAAAAATTAGAAAATAATATCGAACTCTTATTCACTATTTAATTAAGTACTAAGATCACTTTATTCCCCTAAGTGTTTTAATTATTTTGGTGAATGGTTTCATGAACTTAAAAAACTGTGCATGATATTTATAATGCTTTTTAATATAAGAATCATAATCTAAATGATCCTTTATTGGCAGATCCAAAATAGCCTCAAACTCCGATTCACTTAATCCCAATTTCTTCAAAACAAAATCATAGTCCTCTTTTAATAATTGCGGATCGTAAATTGGCTTTTGCATTTCTATCAACGCTTCTTCCTTTGTAATTTGACCCGAACAGATCAACACTGATAAATGAAATTTTCTTTTATCAATATGAAATTTATTTGGCAGAATATAAGCTTGGTAAAATCTAGTGAAAATAGATTCAAAATGCTTTCCACCGTAATCTCTCCATCCCAATTCCTTTATCATTAGATCCTTTACTTCTGCCTTGTTATAACTAACATAATTTAAAATAGGAAGCCATTTAAGTTTGTAAATGACCGTTAAATAATACCTTTTGAAATAAGAAAGTTTAGGATAACTTTTTAGTTTAACCTTCCCAAATCTCTTGTGAATAGACAGGATGTTTAGTTGGTCAAATTTCTCATGAGCCCATCCCTTTGGAAGCTTCTCTCCTTCCGTTTCAATATTCATTCCGTTCAGCACATACTTTACACCACGCTTATGTGCTTCATTATGCAAGGCGGCAAAAATTGCAAAATCATTGATCAATTCTATATCTACTACTGAAGCTTTTAAAAAGGCTAATTGAAGATCTTTTATTTCTTCCCAATTGATCACATAAGTAAACAGATCTATACCTAACTTTTGAAGGGTTGCATTAATATTAGTTACAGCTAATTCACTATTCCAGCCGTAGTCTAAATGCACTGCAAGAGGTCTAAGGCCTAATTGTTTCGACAAATAAGCAACATACGTACTGTCAATACCTCCGCTTACGCCAATGATGCAATCATATTGTTTTCCCTTTCCAACAGTTTTTATCTGTTCAACCAATTGTTTTAGATCCTTCGATCTATCTGTTTTACTTTTCGTTGCTAAATGTTTTTTTTCATAACTTACACAATAGTTACATACTCCCTTAGAATTAAATGTAATATCCTCCGAATCTGAGTTGGTGAGCAAACAATTAACACATTCCTTATTGGCATAAGGAAGAATGACTTTAGACATTTGTAATGCGGCCTGATCCTTCCAAATTACTTTTCTTTGAAAATTCATTAAGCCTTTTAACATGGCATAAGTATTTTTCAATTTAAACATGAAGTCTTGATCCTTTCTTTGAACATTTGGCAATACGGGCAACTTAAAATCCTTTAGGAAAGAATAATTCTTTAAAGTATTTCCTCTCCATATCCCGAACAAATTCATGTACTTCACAAAATCGCCGGTGAATAACGAACTATGTGAATCGGGATTTAAAGTTCGCACATATAAAGGATCATTTCTCTCTGCAACTAAGATCGTATGATTTTGGTTATAGTACTTATGAAAATCGCCATGTCCATTTTCGATCAAATATGGCTTTTCCTTTGTAAAAACGGTTGTGTCTCTTGGAAATGTACCGTAAGCAGTTAATGCATGTTCTTTTTTGTGAATACATGTATTGGCAAACCAATATGGAACTTGTTGAGCAATAGAACCTGTTGATGCATCCCAAAAGGTGTGATATTTATCAATATATATGTCGAATTCCTTTTCGGCCAATTTTGACAAAAGTTTGTTATTAAACATATCATCATCATCCAACCTTATCAAATAATCAAAGTCTAGATTAGTATCCTTTATATATTTAGTTGCGGCTTGAAGTTTTGCCTCCTTTGTTCCCTCCACATCAAGAATTATAAAATTACTAGTCTTTGGAATGGTTTCGTCCGTTTTGCCTATAAGAATAGCCGACCAATTATCATAATTTTGATTAACCAAATTTTGCAAACTTAACGCTCGCAGTGCACTTCTATTAGGCGTTAAATAAGCCTTTGGAGTTAATGGGATCAGAAATAAAAACTTATTTTTCATCTCCCGCTATCGCAAACACCGATCGATGTTGAACAAATACTAATACCAATTTTCTGAAACTCGTTATTAATTATAATACAGTATTCCTACGCCAAAAGATGCTTGGTCTGGTTTATCAATAAATTCTTTATGCTCAAATTTTTGCTTGATCTCATTCCAAAACTCATCTACTTTGCATAGTGAACCTGGGTGTGGTACAACATCATGAAAGACGATAACTCCGCCTTTTTTCACGAATGGGCTATATAATTCAAAATCCTTTTTTACTCCTTCGTACGTATGATCACCGTCGATAAATAAATAATCAAGTTTGTTTCCATTTAAAATTTTCTCTACTTTTTGAATAGTTTCTTTGGAATGAGAATTATCTCTTATTAATTCAAGCCGTTGCTGTTTACCCGCGAATCGTTGATAAATTGGAATTTTCCAATCTGGATATCCGCCTCCAAATTTACCTTCGGGGAGATCAATACTAATGATTGTAGCTCCCGGATCAGCCAACCTACAGTGCCCTAAAAGCGTTCCGCCATTTGCAGTTCCAATTTCAAGAGCAAAAATTGCATTTAATCCTTTATAAAGTGTAAGCAAATTTGTGATCTCGCTTCTAAATTGCCAGGGTCTAACCAGTGAGCCTTTTTTTGAAAAAAGAAACTCAACTATTTGTTCAGCCGTAAGACCATTTCCAAGTGCCGATAGATCATTCGACAAGTTTCGAAAACCACGCTGCAATCTATAAGCAGCTATTTTTTTTAGTAGTGAATTCATAATGTTTAGTTTAGTATTGTTTGCATGAAGCTAGAATAATTTTTATTTGCATTAAAATTACTCAACCAATAGTTACGACAACCAGATCGAAATTGCAAAGTATTCATAGTGGATCTTTTAAACTCTTCAAGGATCTTTGCCACTTCTTTTGGATCAAAATCACGTACTATTAAAACACCGGTTTGTGAATTACAAATTTCATTGCATCCACCAACGCTTGTTGATATCAATGGAATTCCAAAACTTATAGCTTCCATCATAGTAACCGGTAAACCCTCAGAGTAACTCACGCTCAATAACACGTTTAAATGTGTTGTTCTGTAAAATTCAAAAAGTTTATCCTGACTCATCGATCCATGATAGATCACTTCAATATTCATGGGCAATATCGAATTCGCTTTTTTTATTTTGTTCATTTCAGGACCATCGCCTATCAAATGCCATTTCATTTTTTCGTCTACGTTCTGCAATATTTCCGATACTAACTCTATTCTTTTAATTGAATTTAAATTGCAGCATGTGGCTATGCTAAAAATGTCGTTTGGGTCAAAAAAAGCTAAACCATGATCGTTCGTACCCAGATATGAAAAACTATATTTATTAGCAAAATAAGGATGCTTACGTTTTAAATGTTCTGCTCCTTTTTTTGAAACAGAATAAATATGATCAATGATCTTATTTTGATAATTTCTGAAAGGTATGATCTTGTCTTTTTTTAGATCCTCGTAGATCTCGTATCCATGAGCTCTTGATATAGCCTTTATTGCAGGTTTAAATGTTTTTATCATGCACGCCAAGGTAGCGCCGTTGTCAGCCCAGTATGAATAAAGCACCGACTTTTCAGGTTCTTCAATTTGCTTTGAAATGTATTTTGCCTTTTTATAAAGCTTTTTTATAAGTGAAATATTATATCTCAAGTTTGAGAAAAATGCTCCTTGTTTTAATAATAATATAAAATCACTTAATACTATATTGGAGATATTGAGTAAATCGAAAAAAGTTAAAGGTTCTTTTTCACTATTAGCTTGTACATTTTGTTGCGGAAAACAATTGCTTGGCAATAAAACAGAATCATACCTATCGTGATCCGGGAAAATCAAAATTCGTTCGTAATTTTTATGAGTAATATTTATCTCATTTTGCAACCACAACTCACCACTTAAACCCGTAGGGAAATTAGTTGTAAAGAGATAAAGATTGGTTCGCAATTTATTATTTTAATTTTTATCTAGATTTAACTGTTGATCCCAACATTCAAAAAGTATCAAAATCAACTATACTAAACCTAAAATAATTAATATCTATAGTGTTGTCCAATTTGTAAATTATAGACTCCGCTTCGGTTACAGTAAAGCTTTCTAATTTTAGCAGCTCATTAATAATTGGGCTTGCATTATCAGCACTATAATGAAAATTCCAAAAACTAAGGCTTTTGAAGAACTTCATTAGATCAATTGCTGCATCTTTAAATGTTCCATTGCTTATAAGCTTAATATCGCCTAAGTAAAAACTATTTTTATCTACTTTAGCCCATATAATACAACAATTTAATTTATAAAATTTGATATTTGATAAACTTGATTTGTACTCAATATACTCCTTGTTTCTTATAATATCAGACTGAAATCCATTAAAATCTACTAATTGATTTGAAAGTTCGAGTTTATTTAAAATATTATAACAATATTTAGGAAGAAATTTATCTCTTACTCTTTCTAAATAACTTCTATTATATATCAAGTGAATGTTTTTAACATTAGTGTAGAAATCCCAACCGAATTTTTTAAACCCAGGCGCAGAATTCAAATTTGGAAAACCAAAAAGGAACTTAATACCCTTCTCTTCACACTTTCTCTTTGTCAAAGCAAATAGTTGCTCAAATAAACCCTTTCTTCTGTGATTAGGATGTGTAAGCGTATCTCCTGATTGAGCACATAATACTTCTATTCCATTACTAATTAATTTACATGGATAAACACCGTAGAAAGCAGCAACCTCCTTAGTAGATTTATGGTAAGCAATAAAGCCTATAATTAATAAACCAGCAAAATGTGTATTTGCCTTTAAAACAAAGTGCTCCTTTGTTAGATTCGACTTGTGAACATCCAAATATAATTTATAAAAATGGTCAACATCCTTCACAGAATATTCTTCTATAAAATACTCGTTATATGCTTCGGTTTGTCTTTCCATTAATTAATTTGTAAAAAATCTCATTTTCACTTGATGCCTTCGCGTACAGGCCTTCCCTGTCATAAACTCCACTAATATTAAGGAATTCGTTGTCCATGGCACCATACAAGAACTGGACTTTAAATCCGGATTTTTCCGTTATTCTGAGTAGATCATTATTGTACGAGCCATCGGGATAGGCAATACTTGTTATTGGCTTTTGAATTAATGGCTCTAAAAGATTCTTTGAGGCAATTATTTCGCTTAAGGCCAAATTAGTTGGTAAATTACCTAAATTATTATGGTAATATCCATGAGAGCCAATGCCTACATAACTACTTTTAGAAACAGCCATTATTTCATTATCCTCCATTAACTTCCAATAGTCATCAAGAGCTCGATCTTTTCTGAAATCCTCTTTTAAATTATTAAATATGGCTTTTTCTACCTTAGATTTAAATTCAAATCCTCCGGTAGCATCTAACTTAATTGCTTTTGCCAATTCGGTAAAACTCTGGTTGTTTTTATAATACAGAACACCATCAATATTTAAAGCATCATCTATATAATACGGTGAGATATCTAACAGATCTGCCCAGAGGATCTTATTCTCAGTTTTATGTATACCTGTCACATAAAATGTTGAATGAAGATGATACTTCTCTAACAAGGGAAAAGCATATTTATAATTGTTTAAATATCCATCATCGAACGTAATATGAATGTTTATTTTATCCTTAACAAAATTTCCATTATGTATATCATCTATTGATACACTATGAAAATTCTTTTTGAAGTACCGTAAATGTGACTCCAAATCATTAACAGAAAAATATCTTCCATTAAATTTGTTCTTAGTAACAGTTGCAATTCCATGATACGTTGCGATACACAACTTTCCTTTCCCTATAGAATAAAATCCGTAGTCGATTAGTTTTCTCTTTATTCGGTTAATTAATTTCAAACCGTAATCCTTTCCTTTTTACTTGCGATTGCTTTGTACTTTATTAAACTCATGCTTTCTCTTACAAATTCCATACTTAGTTTGAATCTTATAACAACGGATATGAAAATTATGAAGGCTCTTAATAAATTTGCATTTTTCATTTTATATATTGCCAAACGTTCAGTCTCATATTTTTTCAACTCATTTCTTAATGACGGGTCATTAAGAAGATCCTTTTTATACTTCCTATAATAAACAATGTATTGCTTAGCAACATCTTCAGAAATATAAGCACGAATATTCGAACGAGTTCTTGAAACGGAGTTTTGATTCATCCTATAATAATATAAAGGCTCATCTAAACAAATAACCTTGGTAAACTCTAGAATTCTCCCAAACCATTGCTTATCTTCATTTCCAAGTCTATCAAAATAGAGGTCATAATGCCCCACTTTTTCAAAAACTCCTTTTTTAATCATTATAGCTGCCCCGCAAAATACAACTTTGTATGTAACACCAGAATATATCTCCGTGTAAGTGTTAGGATAAAAGGTTCTTCGCTCTACTCTCTCATTCTCATCAATAATAAACACATTAGAATAGCAACAACCAATTTCTGCATTTTTACTCAAAACTTCATGTAGCTTTTCCAATCGCTTTGGTTCCGAAAAGTCATCTGCATCCTGAAACGTAATAAACTCACCTTGACATTTACCAAATAGTAAATTAGACGCTTTTAAATATCCTTGATTGGTATCATTATGAAATCTCTTTATTCGTTGATCAGTAAATGAATCGATTATTTGTTTGGTACCATCCGTTGAACAATCATCCGCTATCAATAACTCGAAATTTGAGTAACTCTGGTCCAAAATACTCTTAATGGCCTTCTCCACAAATTTCTCACAATTGTAAGCCGGCATTAATATTGAGATCAAAGATATGGACAAAAATTAAATTATTATTTAGTTTGAGTATTCAACCTTTAAAGAGTCGCTAAATACATTTGAAAATCTTAATGCTCCTCTTTCGTTTAGATGGGTCTTATCATTAAAATTAACAACACTGTCGCATAAGGGAACACTTTCGAAATTATAATATTTCAATTTGTACTGAGAAATTATCTTTTGTAAAACATCAGAATACGACTTCCATGCCAACTGCGAATACTTCAGCGTTTTTCGATAAACCGGCGCAGTAAATAAAACAACATTGGTCTTGTTTTCTCTTGCCAGATCGATCATCTTTTTTAAATAACCGATTGTTTTAGGATCCATATTCGAATTTGAATACGTCTTTTCTTTAAAACTGCTTATACCATTATCCTTTGTTTCCAATTGAGTTCCATATCTATCAAAACCATCTGTATAATTTACTTCACTCTTTTTTGAAACAAACAGAACAAGTGGCCTAAAGTTTGAATTAAATTCCGCGTATCTTATAAATGGTAAATATCGCCACATAACAACTTTTAATTTTTGCTTTGTGTTATCCATAATAACATCATAAACATCATTATTTTTTATGTATGGAAAATAATAATATTCGTGAAATGGATATGAGAAAGAAGAATCCGGATCAATAAAATTAAAGTAGCTCGTCTCTATAAATAGCGTTCCCACACTATTTTTATTTTCCTGCAAGAATAATTTTAATAAAAGATATTGCTCTGCATAACCTGCGCCTGACAGACCAAGGTTTATTGGCGCTTCATTTAATTTGTGTTTAAAAACAGCGCCATCAATGGTGTTTAGCACCCTTGAGGGTCCAATAAAGGCTATATCGAATTTCTCATTTCTTTTATTCATGAGCCAGTAATTTTTGATCACAGTGTTTTTAGGGATCCTATTCGTTAACGCCAGATCAAAACAATATAAAAGAATAAGACATAAACTTAAAAAAACAACAACTCTTGTCGCCACATTTAAAGTTTAAAACTGAAAATAAATAAATTCCGTATCGCTATGAAACATTCCAAAAAATAGAATAAAAAATATTAAGGTTAAATACATCGGCCATCTTATTGCCAGTGGCATGCTATATAACCTTGTACTTACCTTGTATTTATAATTCAAATACTGTCCTGTCTGCAAAATTCCTAGCGATAACAAAATGATCAGAAAATCGATATACACCTCTTTGTAATTCATATTTAAAAATAGTGGGTTAAGCTTAAACGAATTATGAGATATGATCTGACCGACATATTGAGGTACACCTACTACGCATCCTTTTAGCATGTAAATTCCCTTTTCAATTGTATCGGCCCTAAAAAAGATCCACGCCATAGTAACTAATAAGAACACAATAGCTGTCTGAATAAACTTATGAGTTAACGGAAAATGAGTAAGGCCAATTTTAGTATTGATCGCCTCCCTCCATTTCTTCGTAATGATCCCTATTATTTGATATAAAGCATGTAAGCCACCCCAAGCAATAAACGTCCAACTTGCACCATGCCAAAAACCACTGATCAAAAAAACAATGATTAAATTTCGATACCATTTTATTTTTGGAACTCGATTACCCCCTAAAGGGATGTACAAATAATCTTTGAACCAAGTAGAAAGTGAAATATGCCAGCGCGTCCAAAATTCAGCGATTGATCTAGCGGAATACGGCCGATCAAAATTCTTCATTAATTGGATCCCCATTATTTGGGAAGCGCCGATGGCAATATCAGAATATCCCGAAAAATCGCAGAATATCTGAAACGAAAAGAATACGGCCGCAATGAGTATCGAAATACCCTCATATTCAGCCGGATGATCGAACACCGGATTCACGTAATAGGCCAATCTATCTGCTATCACCAACTTTTTAAAAAAACCCCAAAGCATCAATAATAACCCATGTCTAAACATCTCGTAATTGAATTTATGTTCTTCATGAAATTGATGCAAGACATTTTGCGGTCTTTCTATTGGACCTGCAACCAATTGTGGATAATACATTACATACAATGCATAGGTCCCAAAATGTCTTTCTGCCTTTTGATTCCCTCTGTATACCTCAATTGTATAACTCATTGCTTGAAATGTGTGAAAAGACAGTCCTATTGGAAGAATAATAGCGAGTAATGAAACGGAATAATTCCAGTTCAATTTATGAGCCAACTCATTTACATTGATTGCGAAGAAATTAAAATATTTAAAGAACACCAGTATTCCAACATTGGTAATAATACTAAGAACAAGTAAGCTCTTCTTATGTATAGGATTCTTCTCAATTAAAAGTCCGGCAAAATAATCTACAATAATGGTTAGAAAAAGAATGAGTATGTATTTTGGGATAAAGAACAGATAAAATAAACAACTCGCTACAAGCAACATCGCCCAACGCCATTTAAAAGGTAGAATAAAATACAAAGTTGTAACTAACAGGAAGAAAATTAAAAATTCGAAAGAATTAAAGAGCATTAAATTTTTACTGATTGCTTAACAGAATATAAAAAATAAAAAAACAAGTTATATAACTCGTGTAAATTAAGGTAAAGTTTCAATTTCTTCAACCAATAATTTGGTATTTTTTGCTCGGGCTTGATATTCTTTAAACTTTCGTTAAACTCTTTTAATCTCCTTTTAGAATCCTTTAAAATCCAATCACCTGCATCAATTCCCATTTGAATATATTTTTGTTTATTGTTTGATAGATCAATAAGTACCTCTGTAACACCGGGTGCATCTTTTACATCAACCATTGGATATAATTCCAATCCCTTAGCTTTATAATGCTCATCGCCTCGGTGATGCATCAAAGGTTTCTTCATAGCCATAAACTCCATTATACTGCTATAGCTATACCAGGTTCTGTAACCTAACTCTCCGACACAAATGTCAGACACGTTAATTAACGCCATAAGATCCTTTCTTTGCATTTTTTTCATCCATAACACATTATTAGTAATGCCAAGATCTTTTATCAGATTCTTTGACTTTTCAACATCCCCTCCATACTCCATTAAAATTAATGCTGCCTTGTTTCGCAACTCAGGCCTTTGCATTAAAAAATCGTCGAATCCACTTATTAATTTATTATTACCCTTATCAATTTTAAATGGGCCGCGCATGCTCCAATCTTGCGATATTTGTTGAAAAACAATGAGTTCATAATTGTTACGGATTTGTTGAAGTTCTTTATAAAATGAAGATCTTTTAGGGTAATCATCACTGTATTGTTTTAAATATAAAAATGGTGGTGCACAAATTCTTTTTCTTTTATCCCCTCTTATTTTTAACAATGGTATCTCATAAGAATCATCTGAATCATCCATCATTACATAATCGGCGTTTTTTATTCCGAATTTTTGATGACTTGAAACTAAGTTAAAAGGTATTTCCCACATTTGAGGTGGATGATTTTTATATTTATAAAACGGAAATTCATACAAATCACTTCCGTGGGGAAAAAAATAATTTAACTTTAAACCAGCTTTAAAAAGGAAAGCAGGCGCTAAATCGGTTCCTATAAGTACTTCGAATTCATTAAATAATTTACGAATTTCCACAATACTTGTATTCAAAAAAGACTCAAAATTCCATCCGAGGTTTACGATTTTATATTTTGAAATATTTTCAAAAGTATCGGCTTCAGGCAAAAAATGATCAAACTCTTCAAACAAAAAAAAAGTAACATCGTGTTCTTCATCTATCAAATATCTTCCTACTTGAAATAGCATATTATTCATATTTCCTAAACATGCAATTTTCATTAGCTATTAAAAAACCGAGTGGTTCCTTTAAAACCGAGATTCATTAATGGATCAATTATACTTAAGCCCTTTATAAAAGACGAGGAATTAAACTGAGTATATTCGGGATGAATAAATTGATTGTATTTAACACTAATTCCTTCATTTAAATAAAGTTCATCTTTTTGATACGAGCCAGAACCATTTCCACATAAATAAACTGTTGCATCCCTTTTCTTTAATAGATCAATTAGCATCTCATTGGATGAAAATTGTGGATTTAATTCGGAACTGAATATGCAAGTGGTATTTATTCCAATTTTGTTCATTACCTCTTTAATAAACCATGAGTTTCTTTTGCGCAGATTGTTACCGTCCACTTCAAAATAATTTTCAACTAGGTAAAACACTTCGCTAAAGTAGGGAGCCCGTTTATAATTTAATTCAACAGATTGAATAAACTTTCTTATGCTCTTTTCATCCATTTCCAACTCCATATCTTTAATTGGAATAAAGGTGTTTAGTTTATCTTTTTTAAGAGTGACAGACATCCAATGTTCTTTCCCGCCAATTAACATCTTTACTCTTCTACACCAAAATTCAGGTGATTTAGGATTGTTAGTTACATGATCAAGAATTATAAATTCATCTGCATTATTAATTTTATTAAATAAGCCAAGCCAAGGCATAAAATCAGGTTGATGTATCGTAATAATCATTTCACCATAAAATTCAAGAATCCAATAATTTTTATTAATTTAAATGTAAAATGTATTTTGCTTCACTAAAGAAATTGGATTTCCGTAGGCTGCAACATTTGA
>Ga0068872_10001148_pt1 | contig 21389 bp, 24 predicted proteins | sample NOAtaG_7_FD_66441 | JGI IMG/M metagenome (GOLD analysis project Ga0068872, IMG submission 66441) | Freshwater lake microbial communities from Lake Erie, under a cyanobacterial bloom - NOAA_Erie_Diel1S_2200h metaG | ecosystem: Environmental > Aquatic > Freshwater > Lake | place: USA: Ohio, Lake...
GCTCGCGCCCCTGCCATTGCTGCTGGAGGCTGGCCTGGGAGGCCGCCAGCCAGGCCCTGTACTTCGGTGAGGTGAACGATCGGCCCTGCCCCTGCCGTGGCCGCTCCTTGGGCTGCAGGGGGCCATCCAGAGAGAGGGTGAGCCAGTCAGGCCCATTCGGGCCGGGCTGCAGCATCATCATCATCAGCGCCTGAATCCCCTGCCCTGGCGGCACGCGCATTGGCGCAATGACTCAAAAGGTTCAACGCAAGAATCCTAGACTTAGCCGGACCGAAACGCTCAAACAAGATCTTGCCAGCTTCCTCAAGCTGCAAGTTAGTCGGATTCTTGAATAGCTTGATCGGCTTGAGAGCTTGCTTCTTTTCCGCATAACCCTCAGCGTAATAGCATTCCTGTATGTTTTTATACTTTCTTCCTGGGCCTACATCAGCAAGCAGTGACGGCTGCATCTGGTATAGATACTTAATAGTGCGATAGTCAATAATCTTATCGTACTTTCTTTTTCTTCTATCTTTCGCAACAGATGCAATCAAGCGCCTGAACTCAAAAAACTCTGGCGGAAAGTCGAATGACTTGTCTTCTTTCCTGAGCCAATCAATAAACTTATAGGCATACTTATTTTTTGATCTTTCTTTCAGTGCTGACTTTGTTACAGCAATGATAAATTGATTTAGATTCTTGACGCCAAGACCGTAGTAAACACTATGGATAAAGTCTTTAATGCCCTTAAGCTTGATTTCCTTGTTGCGAAGCGTTGTGTATCCATGATGAACATTGGCTTCAACGATTCGCAGCATTGCCGCAAAAAAAGGCTCCGAATCTTGACCGGCCATAACCGTGCCAAGGTGGAGCCTTGCATCTTCTACAAGCAGAGCACCGTAATACGGATCATTTCTGCTCAGCATGTCTCGCTACCGATTCAACAGCAGCTTACATGGATCAGAAGGGAATCTCTTCCTCTTCGGGTTCGGGGCGGCTTCCCTTGCTGCCAGACGGAGCGGAACCTTTCGGCTTGTCGCCACCAATGAAGGTGAATTGCGAACAGTTAAGAGTCATGGAAGAATTTTTCTTGCCATCCTTCTCCCATTCATCAAGGCCAAGCTCTCCTTGAACAAGGATTGCACTGCCCTTCTTGACGTGATCTCCGATGGTTTGAGCACGCTTGCCCCACACTTCAACGCGAAGCCACAGAGGAGCAGGCTTCGGGCCGTTCTTTTTGCCATAGCGATCAACAGCAAGGCTGAATTTCGCCACTGCTGATCCGCCATCAAGGAAGCGCAGTTCAGGGTCGTTTCCGACGCGACCACTGAAAGTACAGGAATTAAAAGAAGCCATGCGGTAGGGGCTGGTTGGTCAAAGTGACAATTCATTATCGTCGGCCATGGGGCCTTTGTCAATAGGCTCCTCCAAGCTGTAAGCCTTCGACAGATCAACGTTGAAGCTGGGTGCAGCTCCAAGCTTTGGCGGAAGCGTAAAGAAAGCGTCCCGCAGGTAGATGTGACAGCACTTGATTCCGTCCTTTCTGGTTCTTGGCATGATGCGGCTGATGGAGCCGCTCATTGTCATGTACTCGTTTGCGCGAACGAATTCAAGGATTATGCTGATCTTTCGGCCGTAGAAACGCCCCTGAGCGTAGTGAACTTCGCGATTGCCAAGAGAAACCTTCAAGACAATATCAACATATCTGCCATATTCGCCGTCTTTTCCCTCTGGGTCTTCAACGACGTAGCCATCAAAAGTCGCTGTTACTGGCATCTTGTAGTGGTTGAATGAGTTTGCGCGGGAATGAAGAGTCTTCAAGTTCTTGGTAGATCTTGAAGCGCTCAATGAATTCGTCGGCAAATTGACGAATTTTCTCAATCGGCTCAATGAAAAGCGTTGGCTCGCACCAGTCGTAGCAAGAACAGATGACGATCTGCTCGATTGGCGGATAATTGCCGGTTTCCTTTGCGGCAATGTTATGAGCAAGAGCGTAAGCGCTCATTTGAATGAAGCCTTCGTGATAGCGGCTCCTGGGCTTGCGCTTTTTTTCAACGCCTTCCTCAAGATGCGATCTTGAAGTTTTCCAGTCCCATACGGTGTATTTCTGGTTCCACCAAAGCCTGAGGTCAGGCTTGCCAGCAAAACCATAAGGACAGAACAGCTCCTCCTCAATGATCAGGTTTGATTCAGCGAGCCCTGGCCAAAGTGGACAGTTGCCGTCGTTTGACTCCTTGATCTCCTTGAGCAAGGGTTCAAGGTAGTGCATGTAAGCGCCGATATTGTGATGCGTCAGCTCTTCCATGGAAGGTGACTCGTCACTGTGCCTTACGTGCTCACCCGTCAGATACCCTTCTGCCATGTAGTGGATGATGGTTCCACGACGGCAGGCTTTCTCAAGAATCTCTTGGTGGTTGGGCTCTCTTTCCTGCCAGATTGCAAGTCCTTTTGCCTTGGCAGGATGGAAGATGGGCATTGTTTTGCCAAGGATCGTGGAAATCCTTGCATACTCAAGCCCATCCCTTTCGTAAAACTCGTGATCAGACATTGAGCGCGTCCTTCGCAGCCGACTGGAGATCAGAAATAGAAGGAGCTTGAACGTCCTCGCCTACCTCAATGATCTGTTCACCCTTGCTGTTTTGGCCGGCATTGAGCTTCGCAGCGTATTCAGGCGTGAGATTGGCAATAAGTTTCGACCTGATCCCAGGCTTGACATCTTCCCACTTCCTGATCCCAAGGATTGCCCTCAGGGCAAGAGCACCAGTCCTGTTGATGCCAGCAGACTCAAGCTTGTCGGTAAGCGTGGAAACAAACTCAGCGTTGACGCGATCAATGTCAGAGACTTGAACGGCGTTGGGTGGCGCATCCTCAACAGAGCGCTGATCCTTGTCGTACAGGGCAAGGCCGAACGGATTGCCGAATGTCATGGCAGCACGTTTCAGTGCATCGGTTGCCGCCTCCTTGATTGCAGATTCATGGGCCAGGCCAAGATCGGCGTCAATGCCGTGACCAGCGCCGACGCCTTCGCGGCTAACGCCAAGAACAGTCAGCTTGATGCGGGCGATGTAGGAAACACCCCAGCCATCGCGTTGATCGCGACCAATCTTGCGAGCCTTTTCGCTGACGGCGCGAATCTCAACAAGATCCTGATGCCAAGCATCAAAGCCGAAGATACGATTGAGTTCGCGGATAACCCACCAACCTTCAATGTACGAAAGGTTGCGACCGCTCTGCTGACGCTGCTTGACGACCTGTGACGACAGTGCTCCTTTTAGCTCGTCGTTCTGGGCGTCCGTAAAAATTGCCGATTTCATTGGCTTGATGGCTGGGGCTTACACCTCCGTCATACTACCATGTCCAGCAGCCGAAAAGCAACAGTGTCAACAGCTGGCGGAAGCAATCTAAATCGGATACTCAGGACAACGGCAAATCTGCTGTTTGAGCGGGGCGAGGATCCTGCAAGCGTCATGAATCTGCTGCAGGGCTTCGTCGCTCCGGCCATGATTCGCAAGTGGCATCAGCGGTATCAGGAGACACACGGCCTGACTGGCGCAGATACAAGCAAGAGGGCTGTCAGGAGAATGCCAATGCCTCCGATCGACTTCAATGCCATTGAGCTGAAATCGCTTGAGCAACTGCTGGAACCGGAAATCATTGAGGAGGACGAGGAGGAGCCGAACTGGTAGCAGCAGGCACCGCAGCTAGCGTGGATGGGCCAGGGCGGGATGGCCACAAGCCAGTCGGCGCCTACATTCTTCGGTTGATTCGACGTGGAAAATTCTGTGAAGATTCCAGAGCAGGTTTGTGCAGTTCTTGCAGACATCGCCAAGATTCGCCGAACGGTTCTTGAAAATGCTCCGCAGTGTCTTCCACTTTTGGCGCCGATGATTGTTGACGCGGAAGACCATCTACTGGCCATTCGGCAGGGCTGACTTCTTCTTGTTCTGAGTTCTATTTTTGTTCTTGGAACTGGCTTTCTGTTTCTGGATCTCTTGCATCTGGGCCTTGATCCTCTCAGTCTCGGCCCTGTTTTTTTGGTCACGAACTGACTTAAGAGCCTCCTGATAGCCAGGGGCTTCAAGCTCAGGGCGTTCGGCAAAGATTGCCGACCAGTCCGGGCAGGTCGATTTGTTGAGTTCAGCCATCAATTCTGCGCAAGGTTTCGTCAAAAACAATCGAGCTTTGCAGGTCTATCGCACACTGCAGGATCCCACAGGTTCCATGGCGGTTCTTGGCAACACTGATCGCCAGTTCGTAGGGATCCTTCTGGGGATCATAGTAACAGGGCCTCAGCAGGAACATAACAATGTCGGCATCCTCTTCAATGCGACCCGAGGCGCGAAGATCAGATAGCGTTGGCATCTTGTCATTCCTACTTTCAACACCCCTGTTGACTTGGCTCAGCAGAAAGATGTCAATGCCAGTCCTGACAGCAAGCTGCTTGAGAGCCCTGGTTACATGGCCGATGTTTGACGCTTCGGTGTTGTTTGCGTCGCCAGAGCAACCTTCAATCAACTGAAGATAATCAACGAATACAGCCGACAACTTTGGCCTTGTCTTTGCTAGCAGCGCAACCTTGGTTGAGATAGTGTTGATACTTTCCGCTGAGTCATAGATGTGAAATCTTTTAACGAACGGAGAATCGCGATAGCCCTCAAGCCTTTGGCGCTGATCGGCCGTGTAACTCCTGAGTCTCAGGTTATTTGATCGGATTGGATTTGTAAGGTTTTTGGACATACTTAAGTTCATGTAGTCATAGCACGAAATAGCCTTATACTGAATCTGCCTTCTTGACATTTCAAGGCTAAAGAAAGCAACATCGCCGTGCGAATCGGCAAGCTGTGTTGCAAGAGAGATAGCAATCGTACTTTTTCCCATTGCAGGCCTTGCTGCAACGACGATCAATCTGCCAGAATAGGGCGAGTTCCTGGATGCAATGCCACCTTGTATGGCATCGTCGAGAACCCGTAGGCCAGTGCTAATTGCAACGTTCTCCGGCAGGGGAGAAAGAAGTTCATCAACAGATGAATTCCAGTCGTCAGCCTTTTTTGTAGATACAGAAAGATTGCTCCATGTCTCCTGCTGGGCTTCAATAAGCTTTGGAACCTTGTCAAGAATTATTGATACGTCTGGCTGATCGTTAAAAATATCCAGCATCTGTTCTGAGCTGGAAATCATTTCTCGCCTGACCAGCTTGATGCGCCAGACAGGGAGAATTGACTCAAGGCTTTCGATTGAATAAAAGATAGACGGAGAAGATGTTACAGACTCTACGAACTCACACTCTTGATCGTGTCCGCGCAGCCTCAGCATCTGAATAGCCATCATGCCGATGCTACCAGGAAGCAGAAATTGCGACTTAGAAGTACCAGAGAAGACTCTTTTAACAACGAAGAAGATCGCCTTTCTGTGAGGCTGAGAGAACCAGTTCTCATCAAGAACTGTGAAGATCCTCATTAACGCCTGAACATCGTCCTCCTTTGCGTCACCTTCAAGCAGAAAACAGATTGTTGACAGGAATGAGATCTCAAATTCATCGGTATCCCAGGTCTTAATTCCAGAGAGGAGATCTTCAAGGGTTTTTTGAGGTTGAGCATTGGTCCCTTTCGTCATCTCAGCGTATAGTTGATGGCGGACATGGCTGGCTTACCAGATTTGGCTGGCTGTTTGTCTTGGACGAGTTTGTTGATATAACCCTTGAAACCATTAAATCCTAGTGACTGCCATGTTGCTTCACTCGCAAGCTCGCAGAAATCGCCAAGAACATCACATTCCTTTGCGTATAGAAGTGCTGTCATCGAACGACTGCTGATCTCCCTCGCGAGCTTCGGGTGGGCCTTGGCCCGCTGATCCAGCCACTTCTCCAGGGCCTCCCTGTGGGGCTCCAGCCAGTCCGACAGCCGAAGCCGCGCCGATGCAGCGGAACGACCGCGCTTGCGCTCCTGTGGGGCCGCTGGGGCCGCTGGGGCCGCCGGGGTAAGCATGGAGAGGTGCTGCTGCTTAAGATCATCCAGCTCGTCAAAGAAGTGATAATGCTTTGAGTCGCCTTGGATAAAGATCTTCAGGTAGCCAGCTGTAACCAATTCCTTGAGAGCGTCGCTAACAGAAGGTGGGCTATCCCTGCTAGCGGAAAGCAGCCATTCCTTGCTGAAAAGCTCACCGCCAGAAAGGCAAACTGCGAGGGCGCCCTTGGCCGCAAGGCTCAGGCGAGGATCGTGCAGTGCATTGTTTGAAATGAGCGTAAAATTGCGCTTTACCGGACGCGCTGAAAACAGCGGCCCGCTGAATTGCTTGCCAGTAGCGTCATCTACCATGTAGAGTTCCCACGTTGGTTGGGCAGGGCCTCAGCGAATCTCGCTGGGGTCTTTTTTCTCGGCCGATTGATTTTTAACTGAATCGTCGCTTGTTGGCTCTTGGCGCCTCAGTCCATTCAGCCAGCTCATAAATGCAAGGGAGCAGGCGTGCGAGAAGCTGATACCACGTCTTTCCGCCTCTGATGCCATGGAGTTGTAGAGCCTGTCTGGAATGTAAATGTTTCTTTTTGCCATGGGCTGCGGAGCCGGATGCTTGCAAAAAGGTAGCACCACTTCCCCGGCCCGTCAACCCCGTCCCAGAAAAGAGGACGCTTGCCTCACCCTGCATCTAAAGCCATGAATTTCTTGCATGTATCAGCGCGGCCTGCAATAATGGCACCGCACCAACCAGCAAGTGCCATGGAGCCAGTTAAGCCAAGTCCCAAAAAGCTAGCACCGAAACGATTCCTGGAAGGCAAGCCAACGGTCCAGACAACTGAGTTCAGCGTTGGCGATGCAGTCTATGCACGCTACCACGGTGACAGGGTTTTGCGTATCGCTGGAATTGCCAAGGTAGATGCACCATTTCCACACTATCTATGCGAAGTTGATGGAGATGTGTATCTTGTTCCCAAGCTGCATCTGTCAACTAGAAGCCTTCTATCAGAAGTGAGCGGTGGAAACCGCCGTCAACTCCAACTCCCCGTTTAACATGCTTAAGAACGATCGCTGGATCAAGGAGCAGGCCGCCGTTGGCATGATCTCCCCGTTTGAACCAAGTCTAGTACGCAAGGTTGAGACAGCGCTGGACGGAGCAACTGTAAATCGAAGCGTTCTTAGCTACGGGTGCTCCTCGTATGGCTACGACATTCGACTTGCGGCAAGCGAGTTCATGGTATTTCACAGAATTCCAGGCTCGGTAGTAAATCCAAAGCGATTCGACCCATTGAATCTTGAGCAAGCAAGTCTTCATTCGGATGAAGACGGGATGTTTTACATTCTTCCAGGGCATTCTTACGGGCTTGGTGTTGCCGTGGAGAAACTAGAAGTCCCGAGCAACATCACTGTTATATGTCTCGGGAAGAGTACGTATGCAAGATTAGGCATCATTGCCAATACAACGCCCGCAGAGGCAGCCTGGAAAGGGCATCTGACACTTGAGTTCAGCAACTCAAGCAGTGCCGACTGCCGTATTTACGTGAACGAGGGTATCTGTCAGCTTCTCTTTTTTGAAGGTGAGCCCTGCGATACAACCTACGAGGACAGGAACGGAAAGTACCAAAATCAGCCACGGAGGATTGTCACGGCAAGGGTTTAGTGTTAAGGCAGCTTGAAGATTGACGGCAAGGGGTGTGGCTAAGTAGGCTTCGGTCGCTGTCCACCCCTTTTCTGCTGCTATGGATCCACGGTTCCGGGTTTCACTGATCACGCGAACGCCGGAGCCAAACCGGGCGATCTGGTGCGGAATGCACCAAGATTATTCGGAGGGATTTGTAGCAGGTGAGGAATGGCCTGATGAACCAAGGGCTGGCGAAATCATCATCAAGCGCTTGCTAGCAGGAGAAAGAGGGCACTACGGACCACTGGAGCACGCTCAAATTGTCTTGAATGTTGGCTGGTTCCCGCATTCAGTGATGCAACAGGCGAGAACTCACAGAATCGGAGTCTCGTTTGATGTTCAGAGTATGCGTTATACGGGTGACAGAATCTGCAAAGCAGCCAACGAAGAACTTGCCATTGAAGAAGTTTTTTACCTAAGGCCCGCTGGATACTATTCAGATAGAAATGGAAAAAAGTATCACTACACAGAGAGCCGGAGAAACAAAGATCTGGCGCTCTGCAAAGAAGCCGCCAACAGGTATTACGAGTTAATTCTTGACGGATTTGCAGAAGAGCACGCACGCGGCATTTTACCATTTGATTATCGCCAACATTTTGTAGTTAGTTTTACGCTCAGAGCTTTCTTGCACTTTTTGGATCTTCGCGCCAAGTTGGATGCACAGCTTGAGATTCGGCAACTTTGCGATCTGATGTGGCCACATCTTGAAAAATGGTCGCCAGAAATCGCAGCTTGGTATAAGGCCACCCGCTACGGCAAAGCGAGGCTTGCGCCATGACATGCGAGGACTACTTGAAGGACATTGGCAGAGTGCCACTGTTGACAAGCGAAGAAGAGATCGTGCTTGGTAATAGAGTCCAAGCAATGATCAGAATGCTTGAATCGCACGGGATTGGCTATCAGCTATCGGCGAGCAATATTGACGAGGCATTGCAGCAGCTCAACCAAGACGAAAAACGGCTTGTAAGACTTGGAATCAAGGCAAGAAATCGCATGGTTTCAGCCAATATGAGACTCGTCGTTGCGATAGCCAAAAAGTACGTCAACAAGCAAGTCCACATGACAATGCAGGACTTGATTCAAGAAGGTGCTATCGGCCTTACGAGAGCTGCTGAGAAGTTTGATCCAGCAAGGGGTTATAAATTTTCGACGTATGCGTATCTATGGATAAAGCAAGGAATGACAAGGGGGTGTGAGGCCCAAGAGGGCATCATCAAGCTCCCGGCTCACTTGCAGCGTCTGATACGCAGGGCCGGTGAAATGAGAATTCGGCTTGCAGCGAAGCTCGGAAGAGAGCCGAGCTTCAAGGAGCTTTCCGATCAGATGGGAGAAGCTGATCACGAAAAGCTCAGAAGCATCATCTCGATGCACTTCCTCATGTCACCTGCGATCCTGTGGATTGACAGGTGGGTGGAGACAGGGGATCGGTCATTCTTCACGCTATCAGATCTGGCTGGTGACGGCTACGCAGAAGCCAAAAGCGAAGAGGAGGATACTAGTAAGCTGAACTTTATCATGCTTGCGATTCAAGCACTTGAGCCGATTGACAGGGAGCTTGTCACAAAGAGGCATGGAATTGGCTGCGAGCCAACCAATTTCAAGGAGTTATCCGAAGCAACGGGCCTGACAGTACAGGTGGCAAAGGAAAGGTATCAAAAGGCTACAGCAAAGATACGGTATATCGTTACAACTTTCACCGCGCCTGATGGCTGAATGGTTGCCACCGTCCCGTCACGGTGGACTTTTTACCAGGGCCGACTCTCAAGGAAAAACGGGCTGGACCTTGAGCCTGGAAAGTGGAAGGACGCACCGGACGTTTCCAGCATCGTCGTGCCACGAAGGCAAAATAGCACAAAACCCGGAAGCGGCTGCACACCTCCGGGCTTTGGCGGGGCTTCCTACAGGGCTGATTCCTGCAGATGCTACGAACATCCTAGCGCAATTTCCTGATCACCGAATCATGATGATGGGTCCGCGTCATAGCGATGAAGCTCAGCAAGCATAAGGCTAAATCTAGTCTCAATTGCATAGTGGCCAACGAATACTTTGCAGTTTGGATGGGCACCGCGAAGCGTCATTGTCTGCCAGTCAAAAGTAGGCAGACCCGCGTGAGACTCAATTTTGATGCCAAGATTCCCATAACCAAGTTTTTCAACAAGATGCTCAATGTCCGACTCCTCTCTTGCGGAGGCGCAGATAATGTAAACTGCGCGGCCATCAAGTGCTGCAGACCCAGCATTTTTGACCATTCTGGTCGTGCGACCAGTACGCCTCAAATCAGCAAGACGGTTCATATAAGTAGAGTTGAGGTTTGCGGCCCGCAAGGCGGGACAATCACAATATACCACAAAACCCAAGACTCGCACAAGAGGCAAGCCTTGGGCCTTGCAGGGTTTCATGCTGGCTGCCCGTGATCGCCTCCGTTCAAGCGCGAGCTATTGGCCAGTTGACCACTTGATTTTAACCGTTCCAACAGTGCTGTTCCATCCCACTCCTCGATCCATGTCTCAGGCTTGTATTTGCCATCCACCCAAAGCATTTGCAACTCTTCAGGAGTGTAATTATCAAAAAGTAGAACGGCTGAAAATCGCTCCCTATCTTTTTCTGGGGCTTCGTTGACAAGGGTAGAGATGGATTCAGTGAATATGCCACCTCTCCGCACAAGCACTTCTTGAGTGTGCAAGCGCCACTTGTTGCAGAGTTCGGCAGCTCTTTTTGACGAAATGAGCGGAGCCGGGGAAGACCTATAGCGGCAGGGCACCTCACTGAATCCAGTGTAGCATTTCCAGAAATCTACAGCATCCCAAATTCCATTGTCATCGCATTCTATTGGTCTTGCTTTTTCGATAAGTGATCGCAGGTTGATGTCGCTGATTTTCGTGAGATCTTTTTGCCATGCCAATCTACGATTCAATTCATCAAGCTGGAAGAAAGCTTTTTGGCGAAGCTCGCCAGCCTTGCCCTGCTCAAGAACTGACAGATTGCCATAGGAAATCGTTTCAAAACCGGCCTCCCTGGCCCACTTGCAGGCTGTGTACTGAGTCCAGCCATTGGAAAGTCGCCAGTTGAGCATCATCTTGCCAAAGGCCTTACGGCACTCCAGCTGGCGATCCAGTAACTCTTGGTAGTACGGTTGAAACACGATTGCAGTTGTTGGTTGGAAGCCCTCATAGCGAGGGCAGCCCGCATTCTATCACGGATGGCGACCTACAAGCGCTAGCGCTGCTGCTCTACACCAAGCCGCTGATCCTGCAGGAAATCTGGCGGGTCATCATCCGCTGCCCATTCAGCCACCATTTTCATTAGCTCCCCATGCGTGAAATATCTTTTATCTGTTGGCATCTTAAATGTATTTTCAAAGATATCCCGACTTTCTTGCAGTTTTTGCTCAAAAAATCTTGCAGGTTCCTCTGCCGTCCTCCGCTCCTGCTGGGGGGTTCCAGGGTTCCGGTGCTCACACCCCTTATGAGGGGGGGTATGGTGAACCAGTAGATCCCAGTAATGCCAGTGCTTCTGGATGGTGGCCCAGCCCATGCCGAGGAGCTTCCTGACCTGGTTCTTGCTCAGGCCTGCGGCTGTGTCCTTCATCTTGCAGAACAGGTCGCGCAGGCGTTCACGGCTTGCATTGAAAAGCCTTTCATTGCGGTTGCTATCTGCACTAACTTTGGCTTTTGCCGTTTTTCCATTTGCGTTCCAACCTCTTCTAAACGAGCAATTGGCCCAGCTTTTGCACCAACTGGTCAGGTTTTCTTTTGTTTCGTCGGATGCGTATTGATCGAATCCAGGTGACTCAAGTGCAAGCTGCTCAACAATGGCTGCAAGTTTCTCGGGTGTTTGGGGCTTGTAGCGCAACCTTGCTTGTGTTGTAAGCGCTCCAAGGTTATCATTACTTTGGCTGGGGCCAGTCCACGCAATGTTGCCCGACGAGCGCTTGAATTCAGAAATCCCGTTGGACACTTTGCTGCACCGCTTGCTTTGCTTTCGCAAGCTATCTGCCTGAGATACCAGTTTCTTAAAGTTCAAGCAGCTTTGCGCCTCTTCTACAGCACTTTTCAGTTGCTGCAAGATCAGGACGGGATGGGTGATCGTTCGGTCGCCAACCACCAGGGCTGAGCCCTCTTGGCCGGGGAGGCGGAAACCGTTGCTCAGAGGGCGCTCAGAGGGGCTTCCGGCATGGAAGGGCATCTCGCTGGGGAACAGCTCGGCCTGGCCCGCTCCCGTGGCGATTCCGGCCCTCTGGAGAAGCGCACGGCCGATCCAGTGAGCCCGGAAGGCATGGACCCACTCCGGCAGCGCGATGTAGACGTGCAGCCCACCGGAATTGCTGCTGATAACAAAGTCAACCTTGCAGCCACAGTCTTCTGCAACCTCTTGCAGTCTCAGTAGTTCTTTGCTTTTGCCGAGTGGGTGCCAGTATTTGCTTGGCTTTTCGGGTTTATTGTCAATGTCAACGACGATAAGCCTTACTTGCCGCTCATGCCTGACTCCAATGATCTCCGCGTCATCAGAGGCGGCTCGGAATGCAATCTGAGAAAATGACAAGGGATGCCATCCAGACAGCCAGCTGGCGTCAGGCTTCCTGTAAATATAGTTTAGACAGCTTGTGTTGAAGGCCGAGCTAAGCAGCTTTTCATATTCGCGCTTCAGCTCTTTATCAGTTACTCTAAATTTAAGACCGTCTTCATCTTCGGCGTCAGCGGCGAGCGAATAGCTCTGCTCAAAGCTTTCCTCGCGGGGATCCCCGAGTCGCAGCCATTCCTCGGGCCACTCTGGGGGAGATTCTTGCCAGTCGTCCTGGGAACCCATTAAAGTGGGTGCGAGCGTGTTGGTGACGCTCATCCGGTCCGTAAAAAGCGATTCGCGTCGCTTGGACCGAAAGGGGGGATTCAGGAGGCTTGTCCTGGTCCCCCACCCCATTCAGGGCAGCTGGTAGCCAGTCTATCGCAGTGACGCAGGAACTGCAAGTACACTGCCAAATACCCCGCCAGCCATAAATGCCACGCAAGCCGAACCTTGCTGTAACCGAGCTGCCGGCCAACTACAAGGCGCCTCCTAGACCAGTACGGAAATTCAATCCGACAAGAGCGAAGCTCAACCGCTTTCTTGAAGTTAGGTGGTCAAGCGGCGCCGTTCCAATCAGGATTTCCGAGGTTCAGTCTGCGCTTGAAATACCGATCGCATCTTGGCCAAAGTATAAACACGAGGTTGAGCGTTGGCTTACGGTTGTCGGCTGGAGAAATTGCACAAGAAAAATGGGTAGCGATAAGCCTTCTCTCCGGGGCTGGTGGCCGCCGCTCAAGCCGGTGAAGAGGATCGACGACTGGAGCGAGTACGACGATTGATCCAGTCGCCTGGTAGGCTCTCTTGGCGCTCTTGGACGGGCGGGACGGCGGCCCAGGATACAGCCCCCACAGGCTCCTGGGTTTAGCCCCTCAACAGGCAGCCAGCCAAGACGCAACGCCCAACAGAGCGCGAGACTTGCAAGGTCTTACGGCCTTTTGTCCTGCTTGACGTAGCGGCCATGCTCGTCACGAAGCAGTCCGCCTTCTTCTTTCCCTTTGAGTGCCGGGTTGTAGGTGTTGTAGCCTGCAAGGTAGCCACCGCCAACTCCGGCACCAAGACCCATCATTGGCAGTGCTGACAGATAGCACCTGTCGATTGCATCAGTGCCTTTTGCTGAAATGCGGCAATCAACAAGATATACCGCGCCCATGACAACTGCAAGGCTTGATGCAGTGCTGATGATCTTTGCACCACTACCGAAAATAGCCGCAGCAACACCTGGAATGTTCATCTTAGCTCAAGTTTAATAAGACGGCGATCGTGTTCGTTGACCTGTTCTCTCAGTTCATTGAACTGCTGCCCAAATGCGGCTTGGTTCTGAATAATAAGGTTGATTTGCTCCTTCATCTTTTGCAGCTCATTCGGAAGTGAAATGACAAGCCATGTCATTCCAGTTGCCGTACCTAAGATCGCGGCTGCAAGAACTGCTGCGGCAGTTGCTTCAAGGACTTGCACCTTGCTGAATCTGCGAGGCTCGGCCGCGCTCGTTTGTTCTGGCTCCACGGGCGATACCGGTTCCCTCATTGGCACTCTAGGCCGCCCGTTTTATGGCTTTTCCGGCCAGCCAATCTCCCATGGGAAGCCGGGCTGAGATGTAATGTCCCTCAGTGCTTGGCGATATTCAGCCCAAGCATCCTTGTCGCAGGTTGCATCCCAGATCTGAGTCCAATCACTTGACGCAAGTTCAGCATTTCGCTCGCTTCTCACTTCGGCAGCCTTTGCTTCCGTCCTCGCGGAAACTTCCTCGCTACTTGCGTCCTCAATATCCCATTGCTGAACCCAGATCCCATCTACCAAGACGGCAGTTCTGCTGATGGCGTTTTGCCAGTAATCAATAAGAGGCTGCGCAACGGGAAGGGCTTCTTCGTAACCTTCCGGGGCTTCAAACGGAATCGGGAAGCTCGTTTCAGGAAAGCGAGCAATGATCTGCCGCTCGTAAAGCGGAAATTCTGCAACCTCTTCACCTTCAAGACGGAGAAAGATTCTGGCTGTCATTGCTCACTGAAATGCTTAAGCAAAGCATAGCTCAAGTGAGCTAGAGGGCGATCCTCCGAAACGCTCTAACTGATCCCGTGTTTCCGCTTGGCGAGACAGCTGGCGACTCTCCATTGGAAAAGCTCAGTCTATGCGTATTGTTGAAAAGGCTATCGTAAGTAGAGGTCCAGTGCCCGTTTGCCATAAAAGCCTGCGCATTGCCAGACTGAAAAAGTGTCAATGCGGTCTGAGATGGCGTTCCAGAGGAGTAATTTGAATTTGATAATGGGACTGAATACTGGTTGACGCCGTAGAAGGTTGAGTTCGTTTGCGTGGTCGGCTTGAGATTTCGATACGCTATCCCAAGTTCACTCAGGGACGGCAAATACCAATCCGTAAATCCTCCTATACTCAGCCCAATGCAAAACTGAGCAGCAAGAAATGTAGAGATGCCAATCTCAATCATCCTGTCCGTGTTCAGCCTTCCATCGTAAACGCTTGTAATTGTTGGCTGCGAATTACCATTGCTGGAATTGCTGTAGGCTGTCGTAAGCGTATAACCACTGCCGCTTGCGCCTGTTTCAGCCGGAGCAATGATCAGGGCATGTGTTGCAATGCCATTCGCGCTGTGGCTTATGTATCCGGCGAAATAGCCACCACCAGTAGCCTCACCAAGCGTAAAGCTTGCCGGTGACCTGGACGAAGCAAAAAGGCGAAATGTATTTGGATCCATGTTGATCAGTTTGCGTAGTTGACGAGGGAAGACGCTCTCCAGCGAGTGCCGCCATCATCAGTGATAAACATGAAGAGATGAGTCTTCCCAGTTGTCAAAGATGGAGCTGTTCCATTTGGCCACTCAACACCGCTAAACCAAGTAATTGAGCCGCTTGTGTGCGTGATCTCAAGGGTAAAGCTATATGCTCTACTGGCTGGAACATTGCTAACGGTGAAAGTAACCGAGGAGGAAATCGTTTTCGCAAAATAGTTACCAGCCGAACAGTCAATGTTTAGTGATGGGACGGCGACTGGAACCTGCGCATAGGTGCCGTTAACGTCAAGATCTGTATTGGCCGCTGCACTTGCTTGGCCAATGGCAACCGATCCACTTGTTGAAATGTTGCCAGTAGTGCTGATGTTGCCGTAGGTGATAGCTGCACCGCTGACCTTGCCAGGGGTTGTGATGTCACCAAGCTTGCTCTGGTCGATTGAGCCAGCCAACATAGTGTTGGTAACTGTCCCCGTATCAGCGCTTGTGATGATGGTTCCACTGACGTTGGGAGCCGTCAACGTCCTCGAAGCCGAAAGCGACGCCGGAACGATCTCAAGCACGAACGAGCCCGTGCCACCGCCGCGACCACGAAGCAGAATGCCGTCCTGTGTTGCAGCCTGCCTGAAGGTCTGACCGGTTACGTTCGTGAAGGTATTGGCGCCAGTGAGCGCATTGTTACCGCCAGTGCTAATGCTATCCGTGATTCCATATCCAGAAAGCGTTGTCGGCTTGCTTGTAATATTTTCAAAGGCATAACCAGTGCAATAGACAAGGTTGCCGGATTGCGGTGTTCCGAGAACTGGGGACAGCAGCGTCGGGCTGTTGCTGAGCACCACGCTGCCGATCCCTGTGCTGGTCGTGACGCCCGTGCCGCCGTTGGCCACAGCCAAGGTTCCAGCGAGCGTCACAGCGCCCGTGGAGGCCGCTGACGGCGTGAGGCCGGTCGTTCCACCCGAGAAGCTGCTGACGCCGGCTGTGGTCGTCGGAGGGACCGTCCAGGTGCCGTCAGCCCGCAGGAAGTTCGTGGTTCCGCCGCCGCTCGCGGGCGCCAGCCCAGCAATGCTGTTGCTGAACAGTGGAATCTCGGCATCTGATCCGGTGCTGCTTTCAATCGTTCTGTTGTATCCAGACCATGTAAGATTGGTCGGAACGTTGACTTGTGCTCCAGTCTCAATTCCGTTGAGCTTCACCTTGTCAGCGCCGCTCATGCTGCCAGCGGCACTGGTTGTTGCAGCACTGATTGAAACAGACGGAGTTGATCCGCTGCTGACAGAAATTGGCGCAACGCCACTGATGCTGGTGATCGCAACAGAGCTTGAGAATGAAATAACTCCTGTATTCGAGTCGTAAGTCAGATCGCCGCTAGCGCTGATTGCATTGCGAGCACGCGCTTGCGTAAAGTACAGATTCGTCGTTCCTTCCGTGATCGCATCCGAATTAGTCGGAATCGCGGAACTCGGTAGCAGGCTGGTTGGAATCTTCCCGCCAGAATCCAGCCTCGCAAGGCCGTTGGCGACGTTCATCGAAAGGGAGATGTTTCTTGCGAAAGTCCAGTCACCATTGCCATCCTTCGTGGCAACTCCGCTAACAGAGAAGGGCTGACCGGACTCTGATGTTACGTTTGTAATATAACGGCTGCCAGCAAATTCCTTGACGGCGAATTGAGTTGGCGCAGTATTTGCATCGACCTGACCAGTAGACGCAACAAGTGACGTATTGTTGCTGATCTCCCGAAGCTGTGCTCCAACGGTTGTGACACCGTTATCGCGGCTAAGGGGACCGACCGTGTAAAGCGTGGAAGATCCAGAGCCGCTACCGCTTGAACTGCCGCTGACAATCAGCGTTCCGGTTGAGCCGTTGACACGTCCAACCCTGGCGACAATTTGCTTGTAGCCACCGGGCTCAGAACTCGTCAGGCCACCGCTTTGACCAACGTACAGAGCTTGATTTGCTTGCCAGCCAGGAAAAACGGTGTTGTATCCGGTGATTTGTCCAACAAGAATTCCATTACCTTCGGCATTGACAGAGAGGGAATCTGCAATAAGTCCAATTGCCGGACCTTTTGCAGTGTCTGAGGCCATTGCCTTCTTGACCTCGACTGCCTCGCCACCGCTGGCAGTTCCGCTGATGTAGAAGGGGGTTCCCTTGGCAAGAGTTTCTGTATCTGTATTCTTGACCTTGATATAAAGCGAGCCGGAAACATCCGCTTCAATCTGACCGGCTTCAAGCAGCCCAGTGATGGTCAGATTCTGGAAGGTTGGGCTGGCCGAGAAGTCAAACAGATATTCAAGATTGGCGAAAGTCGTTACACCGTCACCAATCTTGATCCATCTTGACTGGTCAGTCTTGATTTCAATCGCAATTTCACCAGCTGCAACCACAAATGGATTTACAGCGGCCCACTCAGCAGTTGTGCCAACAAGATGACGAGTCCGCGCCAGCTGCTCAGTCATTGATTCTAACGTCTTAGACGTACTACTGCTTCAAGGCAACTGTAGCCAAGACGCTCAATGGCTACTGCTGGAACACACCGACGTAGACGGTTCCTTTGTCGCAAAGGGGAAGAATTCTGTCCCTGCAATCAATGTTGTGGACGCGGATGCAGCCAAGTGTCGGGTGCAGTGTTTGACGTTCTGCCCATGCTCCAGGCCATCCACATGCACTCCCGCCGCCGTGCGTCATAATCCCAGCTCTGCCATTAACAGCTTCCTGATTTTCAAGCTCAATCATGTCGAATGAATACCAGCCATACGACTGAGCGGTATCTGATTGAGGGGGATTCGGATTAGTCTCGTAATCTCGGTAGATCTGACCGATCTTGTAAAGTCCCGGAGGTGTATCGCCACCGGTTCTCTTCCAGTCAGAGTGCTGGCCGCTTGCAAGGCAGGGAATCTTCCACAATAGATTGCCTTCGTGGTCGTATGCCTCCATGTCACGATCGCGATCATTGACAAGCAGGTAGCTGTCTCCAGGTTTGACGGGAGCAGCAATCTTGGGGCCGGTCAGACCTTCTTCCTCTTTGCCGCGAGGGTCAAGTCCTGCGGGTTTCGGCTTTTCTTCTTGAACGCCAGAAGGAATAGCTCGCGTTGCTTTTTCAAAGTAAGCTTCGCGTTCATCGAGCCCATTAGCTGGATCTCTACCATTCACTTTTGCGCTGACTTGCCTGCAGCTTGCGCCATTGTCAACAAAGGAATTGATGGCATTGAGATGCCACCAAAAACCAGCTGACGTGAACGGATACGTATTGGCAACATACTGGCAGCCAAGCATCACATCCTTGTCGCCAAGGAAGTCTGAAAGACGCTGATAGTTGTATCTGCCAGTGAGCTGCAATGCGCCGGCTCCCTTGAACCTTGGTCCATCGCCAACCTGGGTGTTGCCCAGATCCTTGCGCCCCTCGTAAGCGTCGCCAGACGCAAGCTCCATCATCCAGCGCAGGCCGCCGGATTCATGCGCCACCTGGGCCAAGAAGTGGCGGATCCTGGCCGGCGTGTTGATCGAGAACCGCTGCAGGCAGGCGTTCAGGTCATCGACCTGGGTCTGGCTCGGCATCCGGCCGAACACAACGGCTGCCTGGTGGATCGAAACCAGCTCCTTGCCGGTTGGCGCGTCCTGCTCGTCCCAGGCGCCGCTCCAGATCTCGTAGAGCTTCCCGTCCCGGTCAAGGGCGGCAGGCTCCACGGCGACCAGGCGGACCAAGGCTTCCTTGACGAAATCGCGATGGCGACGAAGCTCGGAATTCAGGTTGTCGGCAAAATCGGCAGGAACTGGTTGATTGCTCATTGCTTGGTATGGGAGTGATTCAAACCTTCACGACAACGATCATGCCATGAGCTTCGTGCTCGTTGATCAGCGAGCTTGCGGATGGCGATCCAGCAGGGGCGAACTGCTTGTAGAGATAGTAGATGTTGTGCAGCCCTGGCGGCATTGCTTTCGCCCACTGCGAACCAGAGGTTGTATCAACGGTTCTGTTTTCTCCATAGAAAGCGTCGGCAGCTGGCGACGATTGACTGTTGACACCTGGCGCAACGTAAGCAATCACGTTGTTTACGTCAGTGGTTGGGTTGTTGTAAATATCAAGAAATGCCGTCACGAGCGTATTGGATGCCTGCACCCAGCTAATTCTTGGAGCAACGGGATAGACAGACGAAGGAGCGACGGACCAGTTAAGGCTTGGGACGTTCCAAGAATTCCCAAAGAAGTAAACAGCCCGAGCGTCGTACAGGTTGTAGAAGTTGGCTAAGTAGATGCGGGGGAAGTTGGCACTCCCAGATCCCTGAATCGTTCCGCCAAGGTCAATCGTGCTAGTTCCGGCCGAGGTAGTGCGAAGCACGCCAACAAAGCGTCTGGACGGATCACCATTTTTCACGATCACGCCGTCTCTGTCGCCCCTGGTTGGCATGACGGTATCACTTGGCCATGCCGTATAGTCAACTGCGAGTGTTGGACTTTGGGTGCTTCCAGCGTTATACAGGTAAATGTCGTAATTCCTGTTTGCAATGTTTGCTGGTGCAAAGCCGTTTCCAGCGTTGCCGGTCAGAAGGCTGAAGGCCTGCAGTCCAGAGAATCTGACAACCTGCCAACGCAGTGTTGCAGTGCTGTAAAGAGCAATCTCATTGCCGTTAAAAGGATGGACGTAGAGAGTTGTCGAATTCAGCTGGTTCTCCCCTGGCGTGCTTGAAGAAGATGAGAGGCTGAGTCGCAGGTTGACAACAGACTTGACCGCATCACCAAGAGTTTCAATTAGTGTTGCAGGGGTGATGGCAAGATCATTACGCACAAACTCTTGAGCCTCAAGGCTGGTCGCAATCTCAATCGCACCCCTCTGAGAAGTGCTTGCGGCTGGAAGTTCTGGCAGGACGCCGCCAAATCCATTTACACCTCCCCAGTTGGGTGAACCACTGATCGTCGCATTGCCAAGATTCAGTCCGTTGTTGACGGTGAGTGTATTGACGGCAAGTTGATCAAAGAAAGTTGGGAATGCAATTTCGTCAATCGGAACATTGGAGTCGCCGATCGCCTCAAAGGAGATCTCATTGCCAGTGGCGAGATCCTGCAGGCCCTGCGGAGTTACAAGCAGCCCCTCTTCGTTGAAGCCACTTGCGTACACCCGACCACCATCTTGATTGGTGAAGTAATAGGTGAACTTGTTGACAGCGCTCAGTTCAAGTTGGTACTCGGGCAGTGCCTTTGTGTAATTCAGCGTGCCGGCCCATTCCCAAGCATGGCCGAACAGGCGAATGTTCGACGGGCGGCGGAACTCAACAGGCCAGTTGCTCCAGCTCGTTGCAGCACCAGATGGAGCGGCAATGCCATCAAGAGCTGCATTTGGATTGCGCTCACGGGTGGCGGCAACCTTCGGTAGCAAGATTGTGTGAGCGTTTGACGAGCTGAAGCCAAGGCTCATCAGGAACGAATGAATACCGAGATAGTCGGTGGCGGATCTGTACTGAGCCTGAATCAGCGAATCAGACGACCAAACAGTTGTGAGGTTATAGCCGCAATTGATCGTGCCATCGTTGGCATCGGTGTCGTTGTCAAAGATGACAGCAGGCTGACTGTTCTTCCAGTAATCCTCAGGGTTGTAGAGGGTGTCCATGTGGACATAGGCCTGTTCCCACTTTTCGAGAGAGAATGAGGTATCGGTGTTCTGAATCTTGCAGCTCCACTTCTTGCCCTGGTAGGAAACGCAGTCGCCGGGACGATACAGCTGTCCAGAGAGCCAGTTGCGAAGCGGATTGCTACGACGAAGCTCAACGGACGCTGAACGAGTCACGCCATTCTGTTCGGGAGCAACAGAGTTGCCGATAGCAACAGTGAGAATTGCGCTATCTGGAATGTTGCCAACGATACCACTGCTACCAGGGCTGGTCTGCAGGATGTAGTCACGAACTGGAGTCCGCGACAGGACATTGGTATTGTTGACGCGCAGCGAATAGCGGCGTTCGTCAATCGAGCGCGTATCTTGCAGGCGGCGAACGTAGATCCTTGCGCCAGCCAGATCGGGCCAGCTCTGGCCAGTGCTCAGGCCTTGCGAGTTCAGAATCGCATCGCCAGGCTTGATGCCGTTCTGATCTTGAAAGACAGCGGTAACAGTGATGACATCGGGCTGCGCCGGATTCCATGCAGTTCCGGTAAGACGAGCGCGATAGTCAAGTCCTCTTGCATTTTCAATCCAGATGAAGGAGTTGCCCTTCAGCGAGTATCCGTCACGCGCAAGTGATGCAGGGGTTCCTGGGCTGGAAATGCTGTCAGTCAGTGGAACTGTCAGCGTGATTGAGGTTGCGTTGTTTGCGACACCTTCGTCAACGACGCCAAGATAGATCTTGCGAACGTTGTTGCGCTTTTCTGTCAGATCGGTTGCAACACGGATTGATCCGACGTTCCAGTTCGAGTCACTGACAAATGCGGCATTCTTATAGCCCTCGGCGATCGCAGCGCATCCGCCGAAGTTGCTGTTGCTATTTGTGAT
>Ga0068872_10001149_pt1 | contig 21388 bp, 20 predicted proteins | sample NOAtaG_7_FD_66441 | JGI IMG/M metagenome (GOLD analysis project Ga0068872, IMG submission 66441) | Freshwater lake microbial communities from Lake Erie, under a cyanobacterial bloom - NOAA_Erie_Diel1S_2200h metaG | ecosystem: Environmental > Aquatic > Freshwater > Lake | place: USA: Ohio, Lake...
GGGTACACGACTGAACCTCAGTTACTACATAGATGAGGCCATTGATGAAGAAAAACAGGAAGAAGTATTTGATTACTTCAAAACCGCTGAAACTGACTCAATAGCAGAAGCCTTTAAGGAACTGGGAGAAGACGATTACACCGAAGAAGAGATTCGCCTGATGCGCATCAGATTTATCTCCGAGATGGGTAATTAATTTTTTAGGTTCTTTAACCTGACAATCCCTCAAACAGCAAGCCTGCTCTTTTTCTTATGCAATTGATATGCAGCCAAAAGAAGAGCGGGCTTTCTTTTTTTACTCTCTCCCTGAAAATTGCTTTCTATCTCGCCTGAATTTGTTCTTTCTGTATGCCTATTTTTGGGGTATTGTTTCTTCATTCCTGGAACCCATATTGCTGCAAGTGAATTGTTTTTAATCCCTATAAATTCTGATTTTCATTGTTATTCGCTTTTCGTAGCTTTCTTGTTTCGGAAAAGAGTGTTGTAATTGTCCGGTAAGATGAATTGAGCGTTGCGGAGGAATCATGTGTGCTTCAAAAATTTTCTTTTTTAATATATGTGCCAAGTAGGAAATTTTTAATAGAAAGAAAAAAATGGAGGCTCAATTTACTTACATCAGGGTGATGAGCCGCCGGAATGAGATGGCAAGGGAAAATGCAATCGAGGAAACGCACAATGACAATGAGCTAATACATCATCGAAATGCAAACATGAGCGGGCCTTAAATTGTTAGGATATTTATGTCTGAAAAATCAGGGATAAATTTACCTTTGCCGCGCCCAAACATGACCGCTGCCCCGGAACACAAAAAAAAAGCCACACTCATCGGCCTTGTCATAGGCTTCACCAAATTAAGGCTGGCGGCTTTGGTGGTGCTATCTGCAGCACTCTGTTACATCGCTGCATCAAAGGAATTCTCCACTGAAGTATTTTCTGCACTGATTGCCGGGGGCTTTTTGGTTACTGCAGCCTCCAACGGATTTAACCAAATCATGGAGAGGAATCTTGATAAACTTATGAGTCGTACCTGCAACAGGCCTCTGCCTGCCGGTCATCTCACTGTTTGGCAGGGCTTGTTTATTGCAATCCTTTGTGGCGTTTGCGGACTCTATTTGTTGAGCGAATGGGTTGGCCCTGTGCCTGCATTATTGGGTGGATTCGCATTGTTCTCCTATACCCTAATATACACGCCGCTTAAAAGAATTACACCATTTGCTGTTTTTGTAGGTGCTTTTCCGGGTGCTATACCTCCTATGCTGGGCTGGGTAGCAGCAAGTGGTTCATTTGACATTGGTGCTTTTGTTGTGTTTGGTATTCAATTTATCTGGCAGTTCCCTCATTTTTGGGCTATTGCATGGATCATGGATGAAGATTACAAGAAGGCCGGATTCAGGATGCTGCCTTCGCCCGGTGGGCGAGACAAAAGGTCTGCTTTTCTGATCATGGTTTACAGTTTCTTTTTGATTCCTGCATCATGCCTTCCCTATTTCTTCGGAATCTCAGGAATGGTCTCGCTTATTGCAGGAATTGTTTTATCTCTCCTCTTCTTTCTACAGGCTGTAAAACTATTCAAACAATGCAATATTCCTGCCGCCCGTGAACTCATGTTCGGTTCATTTGTTTATCTGCCATTGGTTCAAATAGCCATGCTCTTTTCAAAATAAAAAAAATGAACTTTACCAAAACAGAAGAACTACAGAGATCTGAGAAAAGCAAACTTGCCCTGCTTTATGTATCAATTGCCAGCATGACCATGGTTTTTGCCGGGCTCACGAGCGCCTATATCGTTCGCAAAGGGGAAGGGAACTGGATGCTATTCGAAATTCCATTTCAATTTTACATAAGCACTGCCCTGCTACTTTTTAGCAGCATCAGTCTAAACTTTGGGATGTCCTACCTCAAAAAAGGAGACATTTTATTCCTCGGTCGCCTCTTGGCTGTGACCTTGGCATTGGGACTGGCGTTCGGCTATTTCCAGTTCTCCGGATGGCATTCTCTGGTTGAATCAGGCGTCTATTTTGCAGGAAAAACAGCCAATGCATCAGGCTCATTTTTCTATGTTATTACCTGGCTGCATTTTGGTCATTATATTGGAGGTATCATCGCATTGGTATTCGGCATTTGGCGAAACCACTCCGGTGCTTATGCTGCCGGAAATTACACCGGAATGAAAATGATTGCAGCCTATTGGCATTTTCTGGATGCTCTTTGGTTGTATATCTTTTTATTTTTGCTGCTCTATAAATAATAACATGAGTGAAAAAGGCATCAACTCTTCCCGTGCACCTGAGCCGGTAGGTCTCTATCCCCATGCCAGGCGCCACGGAAACCTGCTTTTTCTGAGCGGTGTTGGCCCGAGGGAAAGAGGAACAAAAAAAATTCCCGGAGTTGAACTCGATGCTCAGGGAAATATTATATCATACGATATTGAGGTGCAATGCCGGAGCGTATTTCACAACATTCGTTGTATCCTTGAGGATGCGGGCAGTAGCTGGGAGAACATCATTGATGTAACGGTTTTTCTCACCAACATGAAAGCGGATTTTCCTGCATACAATAGATTATATGCCGAATACTTCAGCAGCAATCAACCTTGCCGAACCACCATAGAAATCAATTGTTTGCCTACACCTATTGCCATTGAACTTAAAGTTATAGCTACCATCGACTCATGAGCCCTATCCTGATTGACGGAAAAGAGATATCCCGGCAGGTGATAGCTGAAATTGCCAGAGAGACGAGTGAATTTATGCAAAGTGGGGGTCGCAAACCACACCTTGTTGCATTGATTGTGGGGAACGATGGTGCGAGTGAAACCTATGTAGCAAATAAAACCAAAATTTCTGCCGAGGTTGGTTTTGCATCAACAGTCATTCGCCTTAAAAGCGATGTGTCGGAGCAAGAACTGCTTCAAAAAATAGAATCACTCAACCTCGATTCTAGTGTAGATGGATTTATCGTACAACTCCCACTTCCACCGCACATCTCCGAACTCAAAGTAATTGAAAGCATAGATCCCAGAAAAGATGTGGATGGGTTTCATCCTGCCAATGTAGGCAGAATGGCACTTAATCTTCCCTCCTACCTGCCTGCAACCCCATTTGGTATTATTGAATTGCTTACCCGTTCAGGTATTGATACCGAAGGAAAGCATTGCGTAGTAATTGGGCGCAGTCATATTGTAGGTTCTCCGGTAAGTATTCTTATGGCCCGCAATGCGCGTCCGGGAAACTGCACTGTTACACTGTGCCACAGCAAAACAAAAAATATCAAAGAAATTTGCAAGCAGGCTGATATTCTTATTGCCGCCTTGGGCAAACCCGAATTTATTGACCGCAGCTACATGAAGCCCGGCGTTGTCGTCATCGATGTAGGCATCCACAGAGTTCCCGATTCTACAGCACCCAAAGGGTATGTAATTAAAGGAGATGTAAATGAAGCAGACATGAGAGAAATTGCATACGCCTACACCCCAGTTCCCGGTGGAGTGGGTCCAATGACAATCGTATCTCTGTTAAAAAACACACTATTGGCCGCAAAAAAAATGGTCTATTATTATTAATAAATATTATACTTACAAAAAATATATATGGCAGATCTCAATAAATTCAATACCGAAGCAACTGAGGATTCTCCCGGAATAGTTTTGGATCATGAAAAAGGATTTATCCGATTTTCCGGTAGATCCATTCCAAATGACGCTGATAAAATTTATGGTCCGGTAATTTTTTGGATGAAACAATACATTACCCAGCCTGCACAAGTAACTACCCTCGAATGCGAATTGGATTATTTCAATACCTCTTCTCAAAAATACCTTGCCGATGTTTTTAAAATGGTGAATCGCCTTTACCTCGATGGCAAAAAGGTGCAATGCATCTGGATGTATAAAGATGATGATGAAGATATGATGCACATAGGAGAACAGTTTGAGTACCTATTGGATTTCAAAATCACTTTCATGGCTATCTGATATGCCTTCCTTTGACATTGTCAGCAAAATAGATATACAAACCCTGGACAATGTGGTCAATGTGGTAAGAAAAGAAATAGCCACCCGTTACGACTTCAGGGATTCGAAATCAGAAATCGACTTGGATAAAAAATCGATGGGTATCTCCATTCTCACCGAAAACGAAATGCGTATTGAAGCCATCGAAGATATGCTAAGGGCAAGAATGATTAAGCAAAAACTGGATCCGCTCTCTCTGGATTTTGCCAAGCAAAGGGTAGCATCAGGTAGCATGATTAAAAAGGAGATTGTAATCAGACAAGGTATTGATAAAGACAATGCCAGAAAAATTATCAAACTGATTAAGGAGACCAAACTGAAAGTGGAGCCACAGGGCATGGACGATCAGGTAAGAGTTTCCGCAAAAAAAATAGATGATTTACAAGCTGTGATGGGGCATATCAGAAATACTGAATTGGATATCCCTGTGCAGTTTACCAATTTTAAGTAGTTAGCCAAGCAGAATGAGCAATCCGCATTCGCTGCAAAAACCCAGTGCAAATCCCGTATAAATTTCAGCTTCCTTGTGTGCATCCAAGGAGAGTCGTGCCCAACCAATAACACCTGCCAGCAAGAATAATCCCATTATCAGAGGTCGGTAGTCCATTCCAAAAACATAAACAAGTCCGCAAAAAATTCCGCATAACCCACCTATGCCGGTCATATGGGCTGATATTTTAAAAAACAGGTTGGCAAACACCAGCAACATGAGCGCAATGGTTGCACCCAGCATGAGTGTTGAGATAATTACAAGACCCGAATAACCCGACAAAATATAATAGCAGATATAGTAACAAAGTGCACTTAAGAGATACGCCCATTTTCTCTCATCCCTTGAGTGCATTTCAAAAGACTGAACTAGTTTAATGCGTTTTAAAAACAATACAGCCATGAGAGGCAAAAAGATAGTATAGGCGAATATGAGTGCAACAATGAGCATCTGGGCATCCGATGGAATATTAAAAGTAAGCAGGCGATTATAGCGAAATACAAGCATCATCGCCAGAAAGGGCATAAATAAGGGATGAAATATACGGGATACCCAGAGCGAAAGTACTTGCATCATCAAACGATAAGTGCCTCCAACTTTTCAATTATTTGAAAAGCAATTTCCATGGCTTTTACGCCGTCTTCAATACCCACTTCAGTAGCTTTGTTTTCAGCAATTGCTTTTGCAAATGCACTCAATTCATCTCGAATGGCGTTGCCTTCGTGTACTTCAGGCATCTCAAATACAATTCGCTTTCTGCCTTTAGCCCCGAGCTCAATAACCATATCGAAATCACCTGGATCACCCTCCAGATTTTCCATCCTGATGATTTCAGACTTCCGCTTTAAAAAGTCGACTGCGATATAGGCATCTCGCTGAAAAAAACGGGCCTTACGCATGTTTTTCATAGAGATTCTACTTGCGGTAAGATTAGCAACACAACCGTCATGAAACTCAATTCGGGCGTTGGCAATATCAGGTGTATCACTTACCACTGAAACACCGCTGGCGTGAATGTTTTTTACAGGTGATTTGATGACCGAGAGAATGATGTCGATATCATGAATCATCAGGTCGAGCACCACTGATACATCTGTGCCTCTTGGATTGAATTGGGCGAGACGATGAATTTCAATAAACCGGGGAGAGTGAAGATATGGCAGTGCTGAAACGAAAGCAGGGTTATATCTTTCTACATGACCGACCTGGACTTTAACACTGGCCTCTTTTGCCAGAAGAAGAAGTGCCTTTGCCTCATCAACAGTCGCCGTTAGCGGTTTTTCGATGAACACATGCTTTCCGGCTTTCATGGCTCTTGAGGCAAGCGTAAAATGGTGCACGGTTGGAACAACGATATCCACGCAAGTTGAAGCGCTAAGCAGTTCATCAAAAGAAGAAAATGCATGCAGACCGGTATCCTTGCTTACAGCGGCAGCCGCTTCCGGATCTTCGTCATAGAATCCAACAAGAGAAAACAGAGGGATATCCTGAAGCTGTTTAAGATGAATTTTTCCCAGATGGCCAGCTCCCACCAATCCTATACTTAAGGGTTTTTCCATAGGTTACAGCAACAAATGTATTCCCCCTTCAGATTGGGTTTACAAGAAAGTAGATTTACTTTTTAACCCGCCTTTGTTATTAGCCAATAAACAAGCCGGCAAGTGTTGCGCTCAGATAAGAAGCAAGGGTTCCGCAGATGAGGGCTTTAAAACCTAGTCTGGCAAGATCGGTTCGGCGTTCCGGGGCAAGCTCTCCGATACCTCCCACCTGAATGGCTATAGATGAAAAATTTGCAAATCCACATAGGGCAAAACTCACAACCAAAACCGATTTTGCCGAGAGCACATTGCTTTTTAGTAGAGCCGAAAGATCTGAATAGGCAACAAATTCATTGATTACAATTTTGGTTCCAAGTAATCCACCTACCTCATGGGCGTCTTTCCAAGGTACTCCCATAGTCCATGCAAACAAACTAAACACCGAACCCAAGATCTCTTTTAAACTCAATTTGGATACATCAATTCCCACTGCTGAAAGTGAAACACCTGATCCATACAATCCCCTGCCCATCCATCCCAGAAGATAATCAACCATGGCGATGAGGGCAATAAAACCGATGAGCATCGCCAGTACATTCAAGGAAACCTTTAAGCCATCTGAGGCACCGTGGGAAATGGCATCCAGCAGATTGGCATGCGATTTACTGATTTCAAGTTTAACTTGCCCTTTGGTGGGAGATTCCTCTGTTTCGGGATACACAATCTTGGAAATAACAAGGGCACCGGGAGCGGCCATCAAACTGGCTGCAATCAGATACGGGGCAGGAACTCCCATAGAAATATAAACCGCCATGACACCACCGGCAATACAAGCCATACTGCCACTCATAGAAGCAAGCAATTCACTTCTTGTCATGGTACCTATGTAGGGCTTTATCATGATTTGTGCTTCCACCTGACCCACGAAAGCACTTGCCACATTGCTGAGTGCCTCGCTTCCGCTTACACCCATCAGAAAATGAACCACCCTGGCAATTAGCGAAACTATCCGTTGCATCAGACCAATATGATAGGCTATGGAAACAAGTACACTTACAAAAATGATGGTGGGCATTATTTTAAAAATGAAAATAAACCCGCTTCCCATGCCGAATACTTCATCAAGTCGCTTTCCATTTACCAGAATACCAAACACAAAATCAGCACCTTTATTAGAGAAATCAAGGACCTTTGTAACTGCTGCACCAAGGGTTGCGAACATTTTCTGTCCGAGTGGAACTCTCAAAATAAAAAGCGCAAGCAATGTTTGAATCCCCAAACCTGAAAACACCAGCTTATAGTTAATGGCCTTTCGGTTGTTTGACATAAGAAAGGCAATCAAAACAATTAATGCGATGCCGATGAGTCCGGTGAGTCTTTCCATATCGTATGCGATTCAAATAATGATATTACAATGATAGGAAATGTTAGACACCATCAGCGTCTTGAAGGAGAAATTTTAGATTCTTCGGATGCTTGTCTCTGGGTGATCTGAGAAACTCTGTATAAACCGTAAACACAAATTACCATGATTCCGCATGTAACATAACCTAGGGTATTGAAGTGGATTAAAGGTGTATTTCCACCGGGCTGTTTCACAATCCACCCTGCAAAGAGAGATCCCAATCCTCCTGCCATTTGCTGCATGGAAGCATTGATACTCATAAATGCACCGCGGTCGGCAGGTAAAGGTAAACCGGAAATAGTGGCCGAAGCTGGAACAGCCCTGCCCATGATTCCTACAAAGAGAAGAATGTTTCCCATAATGGCAAGCCATAGAGGAGTATGTCCAAAATTGGTATATATACATACCATGATCATTGCCCATATGGAAGCTCCTGTAAAAATGTAAAATCGGTTATAACGATCGGAAATTCTGCCAATAATTGGCATGGTGAAAAGGGTGCTTACTCCTGTGCTGAAAAATACCCAGGGCAACTGCTCCGGAGTAATGCCCATGTTGTTGATGGCAAAGGCACTGCTAAAAGGCATAATCATAAATGCACCAATAGACAGCATGGCTGTTGTAGCAAAACCCATCAAGTATTTTTTGTTTAAGAGCGTGTTGCTTACATGAACAAAGGCGTTTGTTCCATTATTTTCATGAAGGTGGCGGTCGACAGGTTTCAAGTATAAAAGCATGTACAGTCCTATAATAACCGCCATGCCAACAAGTGCATAGAAAGGCATGTTCCATCCAAAATGTACAGCCATGAATAAACTGAACGGAATACCCAACACTTGAGAGGCAGAAAATGCCATTTGAATCGTACTCATCACCCTGCCGCGTTGCATGGGCTGAAACAAATCGGTTACAATAGCCAATGAAACAGAACCAATTACTCCCCCGAAAATGCCGGTTATAATCCTTGCGGCCAACAACATTTTGTAGGTATTTGCGATGCCGCAAAAGAGGGTACCCAAAATGAATCCGGCATAAAAAAATGTAAGCAGACTTTTTCTGTCAAACTTATCGGCGAAACCTGCTGCCAAGAGTCCGGATGCTGCAGCAGAAAAAGCATACGCAGATACCACATGACCAAATCGCTCGGGGTTCAACTGTAGACCCTTCATCAAAAAATCACCCAATGGAGAAATGACCATAAAATCAAGTACCACCGTAAACTGCATGAGTGCAAGGATAACGAGTACCCGCTTCTGATAGGGAGTGAAAGAGGCATCGTTTGGCTTATCCATAATCATGCGTTTGTGAATCCTTTAAAGTATATTGCAATGTACATTCTTTCAATGAATACTATTCATACTTTCTAAGTGTGGCAATAAACTTAAATCAGAAAATTATTGCATGCACTTAACAAAAGAAATGAATGAATCAGTAAGTGTTTTTTAAAAATCCGGAGCGGTACACATGCTTTTGATTGGCAAATTCGAGAAAGTAATAACCATCTGAAAGTTCGTTGATATCTATGCCTACCGATATACTTCTTAAGGTATTTAGCATAAGCGATTTTACCAATACTCCCTGAGAATTAAAAATGCGTAGGAAACCTGCATCTGCCTTTTCATTTTCCGGCAATGAGAAAAAAATCTGATGGCTTACCGGATTGGGAAATACTTTCAATAAACTTTTTTGTGGATGGTTTAAAACACTGGAAAATCCGGGTTGGTTGTGACTACCGGGAGTGAGTAAACCTTGTCCGGCAGGAAAGTTGCTACTCACTTCAAGCGAATCAAACTGCAGACTTGAAGCTGTTCCGATAAGGTCTCCGCAATACCAAGCGGCGCTTGAGAATGGAGTGGTGTTGTTGTAAAAGCGAACCGCAGCATCAGGCGTACCTGATACCTGCGAAAGTATTGCTCCCCCATATACAATAGCAGAGGGATTGCCATTTGTCCATCCCACTGCATCCATCATGATAGCTCCGGGAGGCAATTCCAATGTACCATCATTAGTAGTGTCATAATCTGTACCAACCACAAAAGGCACAGGACTAAAAAAAATTGCAAAGGTATTGCTGCCATTTTCGATGATGCCACTGGGAATACCAAAGACAAGGGTATCCTGAAAAAGACAATCATCCGCAATATCCTGATAGCCCAGTGAAGTGGCAAACAACATGATTCCTGAGCTACCTAGTGTTTTGTTATTGATCCGAAAAACCCTGTCGAGCACTCCGGGGTTGCTTGAATCTCCCTCAATGATGCATACATAAATATTGTTGAGAGTAGCATTGGGAGTACCCCTGATTTCTATAAACTCATAGGGATCATCGTTGCCGGGTGCATTTACTTTCAACTCATTTATTAACACCTGTGCAGACAACTGTGTAGTTAAAAAAAATGCAAGGATAAAAACTGTGCGTATGGTATTTTTCATCTTAGAATAGTGATGTATCCTGTTAACAATCTATTGCCTCCATTTTCTTCAGTAATTTCAATGAAGTAGGCATAAACGCCTGTAGGCAAGGCCAAACCTTTGCTATTGCCATCCCATAAAGCTGTACGGATATCTGCATTGGTGTAAACAGGAAAACCCCATCTGTCGTAAACTTCAATCCTCCCGCTAAGCACAGTTTCTGAGCATGCTATACCAAAATAGTCATTGATTCCATCTCCATTCGGACTGAAACTGTTTGGTACAAAAATAGCTGGGTCGAACACCTCCCTTTTGTAACATTGCAAGACTATGGTATCATTTTTTATGATGTTAAAACTAACGGCTTCATGCACACTGTCTGGAAGCAAATCATGGTTGCCGGATAACCATCTTTCAAAAAGATACTTGCTTCCCAAACTTTCATAATCCAAAGTAACAGGTTCTCCTAAAGAGAAGTCCTGTTGAAAGAGATTGTTTGGAAGTGAAGTGCCGTTTAACTTGATGGCACAGGCTCCCGGCGGGCTGGAAAGAAGTGTTAACAGGGGCCTGAACGCCGGACGAAACTCAACGAAAATTGTATCGCGGTGATTCACCTGAAAAGTAACATCCGGAAGTGTATCGGAAGGAGCAAGTATATGATGAGAGGAGGAATAACGATAAAAGAAATAACCCGGATTGGAAAGGGCTGAAATAGCTACCGGCATGCCCGGAAAATAATTGAGCGTAAGTGGGGTATTAGGATAAGAGATTCCATTGATAAATATATTACCCGAGCCGGGAGGATTAACGATGTAGGTAATATCATGGGTAATGATTCCTTCAAAATGAGCCACAATGGAATCAACTGTATCGATAAGAAATTCAGTAGCACTACTTAATGAATCAGGAAGGAGGGTATGATGAACCGTTTCCCAATAGGCAAAGGTGTATCCTGTTGACGGGGTAGCCAAAAGAATGCCATTCACATTTCCAAAATACGAACCCGTATCAGGATAATTCGCAAAAGTTTGTTGATTAAATGTAATACTGCCTGCCCCGGGAGGATCTACATTAAAAACAATTCTGTGTCTTCCGCTAACATCATAACAATCCACTACACCACTGTCAATCACATTGCAGCGCCCCTGTATTTGACTCCTTAAATAATCAAGATTGCTTTGCCAGCCTGACATGCTTCCTCCCCATCTATTGATCTGAGCAGGCATTTCAGGTAAGAGTATAGCAACAATGCTATCTAAATGAGCAAGCACATAATCACAATCAAGGTATGAATTAATCATCTCAGACCAACGATTGATAAATCGCATCTTAAAATCAGGATTCGCCATGAGGCGGCCAAACATATCAAGATGGCCCATATTAGGGCCGACATTCTGAAAGTTGTTGTTTAAATCGCAGGGATTTGCCTGAAAACCTGTGGTTGGCCAACCTGAGAAATTTTGTCCAAGATCAAAGGTGTTGTCCATGTCCCATAAAGCATATCTCCATTTTACATTGGGCGAACCCGTGCCTCTCCACCACATGGTGTTCCAGTTGATCCAGTCGCTATTCACAGAAAAAGTATTGATAATCATGTAATCAATCACACTGGAAATATCAATACGGTTACACACACTCTGGTAATTGGTATTTACCGAAAGGTCATTATTCATCATGAAGTTATACAGATCTACCCAATCGGCATCGCTTCCGTATCGAATGGTCAATCCTCCCCAGTAACTCAAAAAATCCAAATCCTCTTCCGACTGGTTGTGATAATACTCAGTATAGTCAGGATCATTCACCTTTTCTCTGATTTCATATAATCCCCAATACTGACCGTTAATATACAGCACACAACTTTCGGCACTTCTTAAATCCACATTCATTTGTGCCTTTTGTGCAAGTGTCTGGATGAACATATCCCGCAGATGACAACCCATTGGTGGACCAAAAGGATAATTGTCGGAAGCCCCGGCCTTGAACATGATGCGCTGAAACTCCTGCCGAGGTTTGGTATGAAAAATTGGATAGTCTATAGCTTCATCATATCCGTACTGATCTCTTACCACAAAGTCAATTCCTTTTTGTGGATATGCCCATGAATCATTTCCATGAGGATCTACTTCACCATAACTCTCAAACCTGAGTACCTTGTTTACATCATAGTATTCAATAGAGGAAAGAATTTCAAACATACTGTTTGAGAACAGATTATCGTAATTATCAGAGCCAACTGAAATCACAGGAAGGCTGTGGTTCACATTGATGAAATAAGTGTTGGTTTCAATGAAGCCATCCAGGTAATCGGGTGAGTTGCTGAAGCATCTTGCCCGAATCATGGTTGTATTATTTATTCCTATAGGGGTGCTATAAACGGGAGAGTTGGAAGCAGGCTCTTTTCCATCTATGGTATACCTGATGGTTGAAGAAAGAATTGACCCTTGTAATGAAATGGTTTGAGGAGCAGTGTAAAATCCTGGCGGCTGAGAGAACAATGGCCGTGGGATATAATCCACAAAGCCCGGATTATTGGCCGCTCCGGGAGTAGGAATACTGAATACTCCGGGTGTTTGCGCAGTGATATTTCGTCTTCCCCTTGAATGTCCTATTTGAGTGGGTTTAATACTGAGTGAATCCAGAATATTTCCTGAGGGATCTGCAAAGACAATTTCTTCAGAAAAATTGCTTTGGGTTAGTTTGAATCCTGTATGATAGTTGCTTCCCGACACCAGATTTTTACCTGATGCAAAAAACAGGATGTATCCATTAGCAGGGATGATTACTCCATTGGGAATTTGCCATTTAGTAGGCTGTGAAGCATTGTCGCTTAGGTAAAATCCTGTGATGTTTGCAACCAGTGCAGAGGTATTCCTGAGCTCTATCCAATCCTCGAATTCACCAAAATTATCAGCGAAGGAATTTCTATTGGCACACGAATACTCATTGATAATAACCTGGGCATGAATAATGCAGGGAAGGAAAAAGAAAGAGATGAATAGGCTGTTGATGAAGCGCATCGTGATAACTCTTTCAAATGTACTTATTTAAACAAAGATGGTAAAAGAAAAAACACAATCAATCTGGTCCTTGCACAGGCCTCCAAAAAATACAATCCAGCGGCAAAAATTCTATGACTCAAAGAGCTGTCTCTTTCAGGCATTCTCTTTGCTTCTCTCTCCTATCTGCTGACGCCACATGGCATAATACAATCCCTTTTCTGCAAGGAGTTGTTCATGTGTACCCTGTTCGGCTACTTTCCCTTTTTCGAGCACTACAATATTCCCTGCATGCATAATGGTGGAAAGACGATGTGCAATCAGGATGGTAATGTGAGATCCGCCTGATGAAATATGGCGGATAGTATTGCTTATTTCTTGCTCAGTAAGCGAATCGAGGGCAGATGTGGCTTCATCAAACACGAGTAAGTCAGGCTTTCTAAGCAGGGCGCGGGCAATACTCAGTCGCTGCTTTTCACCACCCGATACTTTTACTCCCCCTTCGCCAATGGTTGTATCCAGCCCCTTTTCTGCCCTTTGCATAAGCGACTGACACGCCGACATCTCTAAAACCCTGAGGCATTCCTCATCACTTGCGCCGGGTTTAACAAAGGTGAGGTTCTCCCTGATGGTTCCGCTGAAGAGCTGAGTATCCTGGGTAACAAAGCCTATCAATTCCCTGAACTTACTAAAGTCGATTTCCTTTCCACTTCTGCCATTGTAGTGAATTTCTCCATCCATGGGTTGATATAAGCCTACCAGCAGCTTCACAAGGGTGGTTTTGCCACTGCCACTTGGTCCAACAAAGGCGATTGTTTCTCCTTTCTTTACCGAGAATGATACCTCTTTTAATGCATATTGATTGCCCTGCTGATGCCTAAATGAAACATTTTTAAAAGCGAGGGAATCTACAGATTGTATGTGTACAGGATTTTCTGGTCTTGCTTCTTTAGGTGTATTCAGGATATTGGTGAAATTCTGAAGTGAAACCTCTGTTTCTCTGTAAATATTGATGATGTTTCCAAGTTCCTGCAGGGGGCCAAAAATGAAGAACGAATAAATTTGCAAAGAGAACAATTGACCCAAGGTAAGTTTGTCTCTAAAGATAAGATACAAGAGAACAAAAAGAATGCTGCTTCTCAAAAGATTGACAAATGTTCCCTGAAGAAAACTTAGGCTTCTAATAAACCTAACTTTTTTCAATTCCAACTGCAGAATTTTTCCGGTTGTCGCATTCAGACGCTCTATTTCCTGCTCTGCCAAACCCAGGCTCTTTACCAACTCTATATTCCTGAGAGACTCAGTGGTAGAGCCTGCCAGAGAGGCAGTTTGTGCAACAATGGTTTTTTGTATCACCTTTATCTTTCTACTCAGAAAACTACTCATGATACCCAGCAAAGGAATGGATGCAAAATAAATGGGCGCAATGAGCCAGTGAATACTAAAGGCATAAACCATCACAAAGATGACTCCCACAAGGGATGTAAAAACAACATTGACAAAGGCCGCAATCAACTTTTCTACATCGGCTCTCACTTTTTGAAGGATACCGAGTGTTTCACCGCTTCTTTGGTCTTCAAACTGCTGATAGGGCAACTCCAAACTGTGCTTGAGTCCGTCTGTATATATTCGTGCACCTAATCTTTGTGTAATTACACTTAAAAAATAATCCTGAAAATTTTTTGCGATTCGCGAGACCATGGCCGCGCCCATCGAAAGCAGAATCAGATAACCTACACCGTAGATAAATTCCTGGGAAGAATGTTTTTTTGGAGCAAATGCATATTCATCCACCACCCGTCTGAAAAGGTAAGGATCGAGCAAAGAGAAAATTTGGTTAATGGCAGCTAGGCTGAGCGCAAGGAGGATATATTTCCAATAGTTTCGAAGGTATTGTAGTAATAATTGCATAGGGATTTTGCGGGCGCAAAGGTAATCAAACCCAGATACCCCGTAAATCGTTTATTTGTTGCTCCAAATTTGGGCAAATTCGCTGAGCATCATGGCAGTTGCACCCCAAACAGGATGGCCTTCCAATATGTATGCCGGCACGGTTATTTCATTATTATCGGAAACCTTCACTTTTGCATCCTGTCTTGTTTCTTTTTGTAAAAGCGCATCTACAGGGGCTTTCAAGATTTCCTGCACCTCTCTGGGATCGGGATTAAAAGGGGGAGTATGATCCACAAAACCTACAAAAGGATACACCAAAAAATTACTCGGTGGGATGTAAAGTGGGGTAAGTTCTCCAAGCAGAGTGATAGAATCGGGATGTACTCCTGTTTCTTCATGAGTTTCGCGGAGTGCTGCCTTATGCATGGCTTCGCCGGGCTTGGGTTTGCCACCCGGAAAACTGATCTGTCCGCTGTGGGTTCCGGCATATTCATTTCTCCTGATCAGCACAAAAAGTGTTTGAAGGTTTGCACCCGGAAACAAAAGTAAAAGCGTACACCCTGTTCGGGCATCATCCGGAATCACATTCTCCCTGAGTTGTTCCAAACGATGATAGGGAGCCATCGGCAACTGATGTGCTCTGCCCGGCAATGGTCCTGTCAGAATTTTTTGAAGGAAAGAAACATCCCGGTAAAACATTTTTCAAAAGTATTAAAACTAAGTGTAAACCATTTTCAGTTATCATTGTTATCTCCTGAGATGTTGGTACAGTTAAAGAATTATTTATCACTTATCAAGTTCAGCCACACAATTTTTGCCCTTCCTTTTGCATTGGTGGGATGTTTATTGGCTATCCGAGATGAGCATTTACCCTTGCAATGGTCTTTGCTGGTAAAGGTTATTCTCTGTATGGTTTTCGCTAGAAGTGCCGCCATGGCTTTCAATCGCTATGCAGACAGGGAGTTTGATAAAAAAAATCCAAGAACATTCGTTCGAGAAATTCCCTCCGGCATTATCTCCCCCCGATCGGCATTGGCATTTGTCATTTTCAATTGCCTCGCATTCATGGCATGCGCCTGGAGCATCAACATGGTATGCTTTGTCCTTTCGCCGCTGGCACTTGCTGTTATTTTGGGTTACAGTTATACCAAACGCTTCACACCTCTTTGTCATTTGGTTCTTGGTTTGGGACTGGCACTTGCACCCATTGGCGCTTACCTTGCCATTGCGGGTCACTTTGCCCTTCCTCCTCTGCTCATGGCATCTTGTGTATTATTTTGGGTAGCAGGATTCGACATTATCTATGCTTTGCAGGATATTGACTTTGACAAAAGTCAGCATCTGCTCTCGATTCCGGTATTGTTGGGAAAGAAAAAAGCACTTTCACTTGCCCGCATCCTGCATGTTGGCGCTTGTCTCTTTTTGTTCGCCAATGCGATGATTCATCCCTATGCATGGCTGAATTGGTTGGGAACATGTATATTTTCTTCCCTTGTCATCTACCAACATAGCCTGGTGAATGAGTCCGATCTCAGCAAAGTGAATCTTGCCTTTTTTACAACCAATGGTTTGGCAAGTCTTACCTACGCGCTTTTTTTTGTAGCGGATCAGTATTTCTTGTAGGCTGCTATTATTTTTCAGAAAAAAGCCACGGGTTTTGCAGTTTAGAGGCCTATTCTCTACATTCACCAAAAAAAAAGTATATGTCTACTCCCATCAAAGGCGGAGAATTTTTAATCCGTGAATCGTCTTGTGAATCAGTATTTACTCCTGAAGACTGGAATGAAGAGCAACTCATGATTGCACAAACCTGTCGGGAATTTCTGGAGCAGGAAGTATTTCCCAGACTAAATGATATTGATGCCCAGAAAGAAGGTCTAATGCAGGAATTGCTTGACAAGGCAGGGGAATTGGGTTTACTCGGAATTTCTATTCCGGAAGAATATGGTGGTTTTGGTAAAAACTTTGTCACTAGCATGCTCACAACTGAAGTATTGGGTGCGGGCCATTCCTTTGCAGTTGCCATTGCTGCACATACCGGGATTGGTACACTTCCGATTTTGCTCTATGGAAATGACTCACAAAAACAGAAATACATAACAAAACTGGCAAGCGGTGAATGGAAAGGCTGTTATTGCCTTACTGAGCCGGGTGCAGGTTCGGATGCCAATAGCGGAAAAACCCGTGCCGTTCTTTCTGCCGATGGAAAACATTATGTACTGAACGGACAAAAGATGTGGATTACCAATGGAGGTTTTGCAGATGTACTTACCGTTTTTGCAAAAATTGATAACGATGAGAACCTGAGTGCTTTTATTGTGGAGCGAGGTTATGAAGGCATCACTTTCAATGCAGAGGAACATAAAATGGGCATTAAAGGGAGCAGCACCCGCCAGATTTTTTTCAACGATGTAAAAGTTCCGGTGGAGAACCTGCTTTCCGAGCGTCAGAATGGTTTCAAGATTGCAGTAAACATTCTTAATCTGGGCAGGATTAAACTTGCCGGAGCCGCACTGGGAGGTGCCAAGCGCGCCATCAACCAATCCGTTCAATATGCTACGGAGCGACAACAATTTGGCAGACCCATTTCCAAATATGGAGCCATTCAACACAAACTGGCAGAACAGGCCATCCGTGTTTTCGCCTGCGAAAGTGCCACTTATCGCTGTAGCCAGAACATTGACGATGCCATAGACGCGCTGATCAAGGAAGGGATGGAAGCCTCCAAAGCCAAATTGAAAGGAGTGGAACAATTTGCTGCTGAAGCCGCTATCCTCAAAGTACATGGATCAGAAGTACTGGATTTTGTTGTTGATGAAGGAGTGCAGATATACGGAGGAATGGGTTACAGCGCCGAGGCACCGATGGACAGAGCCTACCGCGATGCAAGAATCAACCGGATTTTTGAAGGCACAAATGAAATCAATCGTATGCTTACAGTGGATATGTTGCTGAAAAGAGCCATGAAAGGAGAACTAGACCTGATGGGACCTGCACAGAAAGTAGCTACTGAATTGATGAATATTCCGGAGTTCGGCGACATGGATACGGACCTGATGACAATCGCTAAAAATACCCTCGCAGGATTCAAAAAAGCTGTGCTAATGGTTGCAGGTGCTGCTGTTCAGAAATTGATGACAACACTGGCCAAGGAACAGGAAGTGCTCATGAATATTGCAGATATGATTATTGATGTATATGTAGCCGAAAGCCTGATGTTGCGTGTAGAGAAGATGCACAAAACAGGAAAGGCTGTCTCCGGATCAATCTATGATGGTATTCTTCGTGTGTTTTTAAATGACTCTGCTTTACGCATACACACTGCAGGTCGAGAAGCGGTATGTAGCTTTTCTGAAGGCGACGAACTGCGAATGCTTTTAATGGGACTCAAACGATTTACAAAAACGGACCCTATAAATACCAAAAATCTGCGCAGAGAAATTGCCTCCAAACTAATCAGCGAAAATGCATACAATTTGTAAAGAAATGAGAGCTTCTTGAGGATGCACTTTTTCAGACTCCTTAACATGGTCTTGCATGTCTTTGTTGTCAGTTGTATAGCATTCGAACACGCCAAAAAACATGAAACCGCGGATACAGGTAACATTACTTTCCCTGCTGATTGCAGGTATAGTTACAGGAGCCGGACTATACCTGAATGTGGGAGCAATCGTTCTGTTGCTCCTTTTTACCATCAATTTCATATCGTGTTTTTTTCTTTTCAATTACTATATTGAGAGAATAATATTCGAGAAAATCAAACTGGTTTATAAACTTATTTACAACCTCAAAAGAGATAAGGATTTAAAAAGCGCAATGGGTGATTACATCACAGATGATCCCATTACCGATGTGGAAGAGCAAGTAAAAGACTGGGCAAGAGACAAGAAAAAGGAAATTGATCAGCTGAAATTGTTGGCGAAATACAGAAAAGAATTTCTTGCCAACCTGTCACATGAGTTTAAGACCCCACTTTTCAGTATTCAGGGTTATATTCAGATGCTACTTGATGATGATTTGGAAGACAAGAACCAAACACGGAATTTTCTTTCTAAAACCGACAGGAATATTGAGCGTTTGGTTGTGTTGGTAAATGATTTGGATGAGATTGCTCACCTTGAATCGGGAAAGGTAGAGATGGTCATAAAATCCTTTGAACTACTTCAGCTGATACAGGATGTGAAAGAGATGAGTGAACAGAAAGCCAAGGAACTGAAAATTACACTCAGTATTTTTAAGGAAGGTTCTTTTCGCTCAATGGTAGAAGCCGACAGGGAAAAGATTACACAGGTGCTTATCAACCTTATTGACAATGCACTCAAATACGGAAAAATGGGTGGAAAGGTAAAAATTATGCTGTTCGACATGGGTGAAAAAGTATTGGTAGAAGTTACAGATGATGGTATCGGTATTGCCGAACAGCATCTCCCAAGGCTTTTCGAAAGATTTTATCGCACCGATGCCAGCCGGGCCAGATCCATCGGTGGCTCAGGCCTGGGCCTCGCCATTGTTAAACACATCCTTGATGCACACAATGAAACCATTCATGTAAGAAGTACTGAAGGAATTGGGACAACATTTGCTTTTACCTTGCAGAAAGCAGGGAAAAAAGGGTTTTAACATTAACTTAACATTGTCGGGCTACCTTTAGGGAAATTTGATTCATGAGTCTGAATACCATTTTTCAGTTTTTTGTTCCCAAAGACAAAAAATTTTTCCCACTGTTTGAAAGTGCTGCAGCTAATGTTGTTAAAATGTCTCACCTGCTGAATGAAGCAATCAATACAAATGATTCTGAAAAGCGCCATGAAATTATCCGCGAAATAGATCATCTGGAACATGTGGGTGACCATGCCTCTCATCAGGTATTTATTGAACTGGGTAAAAACTTTATTACTCCTTTTGATCGTGAAGATATACATGCACTTGCCTCTGCCATAGATGATGTAGCTGACTACATCCATGGTACTGCAAACAGAATCATGATGTATAAAATTGAAAAATTTCCTGAGACCATTCATAAACTTAGTGAACTTACGATTGAAGCCTGTGTAGAATTGGAAAAAGCCGTAAAAGAGTTGCGTAACATGAAAAATATTCGCACCCTCACCGATGCGTTTATCCGAATCAATAGCATCGAGAATCAGGCCGACTATATTTTTGACAAAGCCATTGGCGACTTGTTTGACTCAGAGACCAATGCGCTCGAAGTGATTAAACAAAAAGAAATTCTTTCCGCCCTTGAAACAGCCACAGACAAGGCAGAGGATGCTGCAAATGTAATTGAGTCTATCATCATTAAATATGTATAACCACATATGACTTTACTGATCATTGTGGTCGTCCTTGCCCTGGTATTTGATTATATCAACGGTTTTCATGATGCCGCAAACTCAATTGCAACAATCGTTTCTACTAAGGTGTTATCTCCTTTTCAGGCAGTATTGTGGGCTGCATTTTTCAACTTTGTGGCCTTCTTTATATTCAAAGATCACGGGGTCGCAAACACCATAGCCAAAACTGTTAAGTCTGAATTTATCACCCTAGATGTGATCATGTCCGGACTGATTGCAGCTATTGTCTGGAATCTTCTCACATGGTGGCTTGGAATCCCCTCTTCCTCATCTCATACTCTCATTGGAGGTTTTGCGGGTGCAGCCATTGCACATGCAGGATTTGAGGTGATTGACATTACAAGGATTACAAAAATTTTTCTTTTCATTTTCATTGCTCCTTTGATTGGGATGATGGTATCTTATATTTTAACCATCATCATCCTGAATGTATGCAGACACGCAAGTCCTGCAAAAGCAGACACCTGGTTCAAACGCCTTCAGCTGCTTTCATCAGCTGCCTTTTCGCTGGGCCACGGAGGAAACGACGCGCAAAAGGTGATGGGAATTATTTCTGCTGCTTTGCTTGTAAATGGAAATATTTCCTCAATAGAAGCCATGCCTACCTGGGTACCCATTGGCTGCTACACTGCAATAGCTGTTGGTACAATGAGCGGCGGATGGAGAATTGTAAAAACCATGGGAACGAAAATTACCAAGGTTACACCACTTGAAGGTGTGGCTGCCGAAACAGCAGGAGCCTTTACACTTTTTCTGACAGAACACTATAAAATACCTGTAAGTACCACACATACCATCACAGGATCCATTATCGGAGTGGGTTTGTCTAAAAGGGTATCTGCAGTTCGTTGGGGAGTTACTGTTAACCTTATCTGGGCTTGGATTCTGACCATTCCTGTTTCGGGTTTTATGGCCATGCTGACATATTACCTGGTAAGACTCCTCCATTAAATTTATTTACCAATGTTTGATTGCCTTAGGCATTTGGGGGACTTTAAGTTGACAACAGAAAAATGAGTACCATTTAGCGTTTAATAGTATGATAGTATGTCTGGTATCAACTACCGATTTGACTAATTATCTTCAGGATCGTTGCTCGTATCAAGTTCCCTAATCTCGTGGAGTTTCATCCATGCAAATAACGAAACCATAAGTGTGATGCAGCCACCCGCAACAATACTCGGAACCAAACCAAAAAAGCGGGCAGCAAGGCCTGATTCAAAGGCACCCAATTCATTTGAGGAACCAATAAATATTTTACTGACAGCCTCTACCCTTCCACGCA
>Ga0068872_10001151_pt1 | contig 21376 bp, 14 predicted proteins | sample NOAtaG_7_FD_66441 | JGI IMG/M metagenome (GOLD analysis project Ga0068872, IMG submission 66441) | Freshwater lake microbial communities from Lake Erie, under a cyanobacterial bloom - NOAA_Erie_Diel1S_2200h metaG | ecosystem: Environmental > Aquatic > Freshwater > Lake | place: USA: Ohio, Lake...
GCGATACTCCTTCTGGACTTTCGTTTCCCGGTCTTCCATGACCATCACGACTCCTGCCAATAGTGCGTTGGGCGATTGGTTCGCCATGGCGTCATTCGTAGGGCGACAGCGATTGCATCAACGTCCCAGGTCGTCCAGGAAATCGATGACGCGCAAGTTTCTTCCGACCAGGGTTTTGGTGTAGGCTGCCAGGAACCCACGAATCTCTCGTTTCACCGTGATCTCCGGAACATTGAGTGCGGATGGGTGGCAGTCGGGCTGCGAGGCCTGCACCAACCATTCGATGGTTTTGGGGTCGACCGCCACCACCTGACGATGCCCGGCGGCGCAGGATCGGCATAGGTAGCCCCCCGAACTGATTCCCAGCAAGGGTGGCAACCGTGAAGGTTCTGTGGTTGCTGCATTCGACCGGGGCAGGTCGCATTGAACACAGCGATCGAAGCTGGGTTGATGCCCCAGCTTTCCAAACAACTGAAGTTCATAGCAGGCCACCCACGGGAATGGCGGTTGCTGATTGTCCAAAGCCTCCAGTACTTCGACCGTCTTCCGGTAAACCCCCTCGATGGGGACACCTTCCTCGGTCAGGGTCGCCAGCAGTTCCACCACGTAAAATCCACAGTACAAAGCCAGCAGGCTCTTCTGGCCGCCGCGAAACCGTCGTTCCAGCTTGGCTTCGGTGAGCAGATCGAGGCTATCGGCCGATTTCCGCAGGAACACTATTCGACAGATGGCCAGCAGGTCAATAGCAGACTCAAAGGGGCTCTTGGGTCTCCGGGCTCCTTTGGCGAGGACAGAGATCTTGCCAAAGTGATCTGTCCAGAGCGTCGCGATGCAGCTGGATTCGCTCCACGGCACCACCTTGAGAACAATGGCATCCGATTTCTCCAGCGCCATCGCGATCTCCTGCATCTATGCCGAGTCGATGGCGATGGGTTGCTTGGCAACCGGTCGCCTGACGATCGAGGCAATTCACTCGCCTCCCAGCCCCCCCAGATCGGAAAGTAGCTCCGACATCTCCGCAGCGGCGTGGAAGTCCCCTTGCCTGCGTGCTTCCTCGATACCATCGCGAAGCCACTTTCGGGCCGCATCGATTTGCGAAGCATCTACCAATTGCCTTGCGGCCTGGAAATAGGCTGGAACGTAGGGGGGATTGCCCAGAGTCAGTTGGCGGAGCGCATCCAAACTCTCCTGGTGCCGCCCCTCTTTGCCCAGTTCCATCGCCAAAGCATAGCGCAGGAAAACATCCTCCGGTTCCTCGCGCAGCATCGCCTCGATTTGTTCCCGTCGGCTGCCGGCCATCGATACTCCCTTTCGCTCGAATCCTGCGGCCTCTGGCATCAGGCCATCGTGCCGATCTTTCACCTCGCCGATTCCCCAACCAAGCTGCCAACAGCTGTTAAACCCCAGCCGCACCTTTGCGAAAGCGACCCCTCGCGGCGACGATGCAGTGCCATGGAATTGGGTCGGCAGACCGCTGGCCTGGATATCCAGGCTAGCCGCTTGGTGTTGTATGGTCGGCGGAAGGAGGGGATTCGTCAAGCGGCGGCCGGGAGGGAGCCAGATTGAGCGATCGCGTGGAACTGACCATCCTTCACTTCATAGACCACATCGGCAAGATCGAGCAGCTTTTCGCGGTGCGTGATGATGATCATGGTGCGCCGTCCCAGATGATGGCTGAGCGAATCGCGGATCAGTGCCTCGCTGTGCATGTCGATCTGGCTGGTGGCTTCGTCCAGGATGAGGATCTCTGGATCGCGCAGCAGAGCGCGAGCAAGAGCGATCCGTTGACGCTGTCCACCGCTGAGTCGCTGGCCATTGTGACCCACCCGAGTCTGATAACCTTCGGCAAGCTGGCCGACGATGAACTCGTGCGCATGTGCCTGACGACTTGCCTCCTCAATCGCTTCCTGGGTCGCACCAGGGGTTCCGTACGCGATGTTGTACGAAATCGTCTCGTTGAAAAGTTCGGTATGCTGCGTCACCAAAGCGATCCGTCGTCGCAGATCATCGAGTTTCAGCTGCTTCAGGTCGACGCCCCCCAGTGTCACTTGGCCATGCTGCGGATCATAGAATCGGCAGAGCAGGCTGATCATCGTCGACTTGCCGGTGCCGTTGTGGCCGACGATAGCGATCGTCGAGCCGGAGGGGATCTCCAGGGAAACATCGCGCAGGATCGGCTGTTCGGGGCGATAGCCGAAAGTCACCTGATGCAAGGCGATCGCATGCCGGCCTGGTTCCAGTAGCGCTGGATTCTCGGAGTCCCGAATCAGGCTGGGCTGATCCAGTAGCGGGTAAAGTGCATCGGCGGCGACCGATCCGGCATAGATGCTGGAATAGACACCGGAGAGTTTCCGGAGCGGATCGCTGGCGCCGATCAGCGCGCCGAAGAAAATGAGGAGACTGGAAACGCTAAGGGGTTCCTCACAGACGGTGAAGCCAAGCAACTGAGTCTCCTGATTGAGCACCAGGTAGGCGCCGCCGACGATGGTGGTGCAGAGCATTCCCAAACCGAGGAATTCGATGACTGGCTTGGTCAGCGCGGTGTAAAAAATGAATCGCAGACCATAGTTGCGCATATCCATCGTCGCCAATTCAAATCGCTTCGCCTCGGTCTGTTCCATCGAGTAAGCCTGGACGGTCTGTAGGTTTCCGAGCGATTCCAGCATCACTTCGTGGAAACTGCCAGCTCGCATCAGAACGCGCTGCGAGATCGTCTTGAGTCGACGGGTTAGCCAGACAAGGAGAAAGCCAACCACGGGAGCTACAATCATGCTGATCAGCAGCAGTCGCCAGCAAATAAAGCCAGCGGCGGCAAGGCAGGAGGCGATTTTGAGCGGTTCGCGGACGGCGCCGCCCAGCGTATTGGTCAACCCCTGAGACAGCCCTTCGGCGGTATGTGCGATGTGAGCCGTGAAGCCACTGGTGCCGATGTGCGAGTAGGTGGCGCGGTCCAGGTGGAGCGCTTTCTCGAAAATGCGCTGTCGGATACCTCGCGAGATATCGAGAGCTGCTCGCCCCACAAGCAATTCATTGATCACCAAAAAGAAGTGCTTGACCAGGGTGCTGATCATCAGGATTGCGACGATCCAGGCGACAGTCTGAAAAGGATCCTTCGGCACAAATCGTTCGATCCAAGGTCTCGATTTCTGCCAACTTAGCAGTCGCCCTCGCTGCACCAGCAGGTCCTGATTCCATTTTGCCTGTTGGTCTAGCAACGCTTTTGGGAGGGAGGGATCCTCGGGGACATTCTTCAGCTCCCCTTCAAGCCTCTGGATTTCGGTTTCGTGCCGCGAGATCTCCCGCTCCATCCAGCTTTGCACCGACTCCCCATGCAGCGTGACTTCCAGGATCGGATAAAATCCGAGAATATTCCCGCCCCAAAGCATCGCGACCATCATGGAGCAGACCATCGCCAGCAGTAGCGAAGGCCAAAACTTCATCGCTTCTCGAAGTGCTCGTCGGTAATTCTTCATGCTTCCACTGCTCTTTTCTATCCTGCCGCCCTGCTGGCGATTGCTTGGCCAGTTGTCGCTGCGATCGACTGATGCCCGCTGAAATCCGGCGGAAAATGCCAGGGGGGCCTGGAGAGTCCAAGCTTTCCGAGCATCCGATCGATTCGATGAACCCATCGGTCCCAGCGGCGCACCTTGCGACCATAGAGAACCAATTGACTTGGGTTCAAGTAGAGTTGTCGAAAACCCTGCTCCCAGAGACTGCGATGGAATGGAACATGCTCGCAGTCCGGACCACCGTAGCGACCGGCGCAGTAGGCTTCCATCCGGTAGATTCCCAATCCGCCAAAGCAGGAGTAGACAGGAACCATCGGTTCCCCTCGTTGCCAAACCATCGTGTTGACCTGGCCGGTGGGAATCGCCTCCCAACTTCCAGCGGGCCGGAAAGCCCAGGCGTCGTATTGGATGACTCGGTTGGCATCCCAGCGATTGCGTCGGAAGATCAATCCATTGGAACCGACAAAGTCCCACTGCTCCGCGCCGAAGCTGTGGGCCACCCCTTCTTCACTGAAAAGCCCATCCAGATCGAGGTCGACGAGGATGGCAGCGTCCCAGTTGGACCATCGCTCCCTTACCAGCGCCTGGCACTGGCTGCGATAATATCCCATCCGTTCTCCGCGGTGGCTGGACCGTTTGGGTGGGTGCTTTGGATCCCCCAACGCCTCACGGATCAGGACCAGCCTCTCTTGGCGATCCCGCCATTGTTCCAGCCATCCACCGGTACCATCCTCCGAATCGTTTTCGTAGATGGCGATGCGGTAGTCGAGAAAATGTCGCCCTAGCGACTCTAGAGCGCTAGCCGTGCTGCGGATTTTGGAGGCTAGATTGCGTGCCAAGCCGATCAGCACCACTCGCTGCTGCGCCATCCGCGCAGCTCCCTTCGCAACCTGCAATGCATAAGCATGCCGGTCACTCTGTGGTGGAAACCGCGATTCGTCCCATCCCCAACGTGGTTGCATCCTGCCCGGGACTCCCTTCCCGAAACCGTCGTCGCCTGAACGTTGTCGCCTGAACGTAGGGAGCCATTTGGTCGAGCCGATCTGGGGCTGTAGGACCTTGGGGCTGTGCGAACAGAAGGTAGTGCGACCCTTGGGGGGCTGGCCTACCAATGGGCCTGCTCCCCGAATCTAGCCCAACTCTATAACACCAAAAGGTAGAAGGCGTAAAGATCGAACGCTCTAGGGTAGCTACCCAAACGACCAAGCGGATTGACGTTGACCTCGCATCCAAGGATCGCTTAAAAAATGCAAACGATGGCACGTCCCGTGGCTCATGGACGACCCACCGGGGAGTGCCGGATCGGTGCATGGTCTTGCGGGCGATCGGGTTCAAGCCCGAGCCGTCTTGAGGGCTGCGCAATAAAGTCCGACCGTCCAGGACCCACGCAAGGAAGCATTCGGATACCGATGAACATTGGCTTGTTCCTCCCGAATTGGGTAGGTGACGCCTGCATGGCGACTCCAGCGGTCCGAGCGATCCGCCAGGGACTCGATGCGCGATATCGCTTGATCGGTATTGGGCGCTATGCGGCCAGAGAGGTCTTTCGAGGGCTTCCTTGGCTTGATGAATTCCTCGTCTACCAGCCTCGCTCTTCCGAGGGGATCGGCAATCGAAGATCGCTGATCCGATCGATGCGTCAGCGTCCTTGGGAGGCGTTGGTCCTGTTCACCAACTCCTTGACCACCGCCCTATTGGCCTGTGCCAGCGGAGCTCCCAAACGCATCGGTTACAACCGAGATGCGCGCGGCTGGCTGTTGACCCAGCGTTTGGAAGCCCCAAGGGATTGCGGAGCGTTTTCGCCGATTCCGGCGATCGACTACTACATGAAGCTAGCGGCTTCTCTGGGATGTCCCTCCACTGACCGTTCCATGGAAATCGTCGTCGGGGATGAAGAACGCGATCAGGCCGAGTTGCTTTGGACCAAGTTGGGATGGGATTCCCGCTGCATGACGATCGCCATCCATTCTGGAGGTGCACGAGGTGTCGCCAGGAACTGGCCAGCCGGCTCCATCGTCTCCTTAGCCCGAAAACTACAGGCTCGCTATGACTGCCAGATCCTGCTTCATTGTGGACCAGGAGAACGCCAGAGCACCCTGGCAATCGAAGCGATGATCGATCATCCGCGTATTCGCAGCATGGGGCTGATGTCCGACCTCCCTTTAGGACTCAGCAAAGCTGCCATCGCCAAAGCGAAGCTATTGATCTCCTCGGACAGCGGTCCTAGGCACCTGGGAATCGCTCTGGGCTTGCCCGTCGTCTCGCTGTTTGGTCCGACAACGCCGGAATGGACAACTACCTACAACCTGCCGGAAACAATCCTCCAAGTGCCGCTCGACTGCCGTCCCTGCTTTGCGTCGCAATGCCCGCTACAGCATCACGCCTGCATGGAGGGGATCAGTGTCGAGTCGGTTTTTCAGGCATCCTGTGCGAGGATCGATTCGACTTCTCTATGGACCCTGCCGACACCTCAGGATCTGAGGGTGCCTGAGGCAGCATGACCCTTTGCGGTCGGGTCTGCTCCTGGAATGGCCTTGTTGCAGGTTTCCGGGACCCCCATCGATTAAACCATCCCCTGCGGATTGCGCCGCACAGAATATTCTGAAACAAGGAGCCTCCATCATGATCGTTGCTGCTTCCACCGGTAGCTTTCCACATCTTTCTTTCGTCGAAGCGATCGAAAAGCTGATCGACCTGGAGTTCACCAGCGTCGAGGTGCTGATGGACGATCGGAACCCCCAGATGCCGCCTAGGAGAATCCACGAAGAGTTTCAGGAATGCCTGCGGCTGATTCGCGATACTCACCGAATGGATTTGGTCGCCTACGATCTGCGCATCGATGCGAAGGACGAAGAACACTATGAAATCTTCAACTCGGTCTGCAAATTCGCCAAGGCAACCAAAGTGGTGACCCTGACCGTTCCCAGCGCCGAGTTGGGCACGCCGTTCAACCAGGAGGTGGAGCATCTACAGAGGCTGGTGGATATCGCCGAGCGAGAAGGGGTGCGCGTCGGGATGCTCTCCCAGATCGGCCGGTTGTCGGAAGATCCCGACACCGTCAAGGTGCTGTGCGACAATGTCCACGGTCTGGGCCTGACACTAGATCCTAGTCACTATCTGGTGGGGCCCCACCGCAACAAGAACATCGACAAGCTGATGAAGTACGTCTATCACGTCCACCTCCGCGACTCGCGCAAAGATGCTTTGCAAGTACGCGTGGGCCAAGGAGAAATTGAATACGGGAAGTGGATCACCTCGCTGCAGCGGGTTGGATACGATCAAGCGCTTGGAATCGACATCCTCCCCGACGATCAGATCGACATGCAGCAGGAACTGCGCAAGATGCGGCTGCTGCTGGAAAGCCTGATCTGACACGCATCCACTCGCAGAGACCACGGTACATGTACTGCATGGGGAATCGTATCTCTGCCTTCTAACCTTCAAGGGCACCTCTTGGACGATCAGCACCCAGGTACACTTTTGGCAGGCTGATTGGACAATCAGCCGGAGGCCATCGCTTCCTTCTGGTGCTCTTCTTCCTGAAGAGCATCGATTAGCGGCCACAGCTGGTCGAGTTCGTCATGGAAGAGGCGGCCGATCAAGATGTCGGTGATCAGCCCTTTCTTTTCGGGATGCCGGCGGACCAGTTTGCCAAAATTCAAGCCGGCATAGAACGCCTGCACCAGACGGCGCATCCGATCGACCCCGCGAACGTAATCGGCCTCCCAGCATCGCAAACGCGACTCACTGGGATCTCCAGCCCTTAGTGCATCGCCGATCGCATCGGCCGCCAAAGCGCCGGACTGCAGGGCCAAAAGAATTCCGGAAGAATAGAGAGGATCGAGAAAACCGAAGGCATCACCCACCAGCACCCAGCCATCCCCAGCCGCTTGGCTGGCTCGGTAGGAATACTCCTTCTGCGTTCGCATCGGCTCGCATTGCGTAGCCCCCTCCAGCCGTGGGATCAAACCGGGGCAGCGATCCACCTCCTCGAAATAAATCGTGGTGGGATCTTTGCTGGCCCGGTTGCGGAACAGGTAATCATGGTCGGCGACCACGCCGACACTGACTAGGTCACCTGCCAAAGGGATGTACCAGAACCAACCCTTCTTCCCGGCCGTCTGCATGACGATTGTCGATCCCTCATCCTTGCCAGTTTCTCGCTTGGCACCCCTCCAGTAGGTCCAGATCGCTGCCTTCTTCAAGTCAGGATCCCACTTGCGCAGTCCAAGCCGGTCGATGATCAGGCCCGACTGGCCGGCGGCATCGACGACGACTTGGCAGTGGATCTCGCGGGCTGGCCCCTGCTCACCTTGAACCCGCACCCCGACCGCTCGTTCCCCCTCCATCAGCACTTCCAGAACACGCGTCCCTTCATGGACTTCCACGCCATGCTGCCTAGCGTTTTCCATCATTAGCGTATCGAATTCACTGCGCAGCACTTGCCAGGTCTGCGACCGGGCATGGGGATCGTAGTCAGAAAAATAGAAAGGCTCCGACAGCCTTCCTTGTTCAGAGACGAACTGAACGCTGTGCTTTTTGACAAAACCGCTGGCTCGCATCCGGTCTAGCAGCCCAAGTCGCTCCAGCACATCGTAGGTATGTGGAATCAACGACTCCCCCACATGGAATCTGGGGAACCGGTCCCGCTCCAGCATCTGCACTGAAAAACCTTGCTGTGCCAGGAGCGTTGCCACCGTGCAACCTGAAGGCCCGGCGCCGATGACCACCACATCTGGTTGCTTGGAAATCATCCCATCGACTCCCTGAAAGGAAGGTATCTGTCAACAGTTGTCGCACCAATACTTGTTGAAACAACTTTCCAATATCATATCATCGTACGCCGTCAACGGGAACTGAAGAACAACCCATCTCGGTCTATTTGGCAACCAAAACCTTTGACTGAATTAGCCCCTCCTGCCACTGCGGTAATGTCCATGTTAAGGGGACTGCAGCCCCCTGCTTCGGGTGGTTTTCTTCGGCGGGCCGCTTTTTCCGTTTGGCTTGTTTCTAGCCAAGAGCGGATGGGGCAGATCTGAAGATGGGCTTCGCGAGGCCTTGGAGGGCAAGGGGGGAGAGAAGGGCCTAATGCTTCTGGTCAACTGTTTGGGGGGCGGATGGCGCTGAGTCGGAGGCCGGTTCGATTCGAATCGAACTGGCTGGTTAGTGGGTGGGCATGCCGGCGACATCTTCGGGGGGAATTGCTGGACGGAGGGCCTTTTCCACATGATGCGCGAAATCTCTTCGGATTCGCTTCTCCGATTCGGGGAGAGCCAGATACCGACTGCGGACCTTCTGGTGCAGATACTCGGCGGTAGACAAGTTGTCGGATCGATGCGCTTCCATAGCAAGAAACGCATCGGCCAATTCCATTCTCTCGATCTTCTGGCTGTTTTCCCGGTAGACATTTTGAAAGTCATCCCAGCGTTCCCATCGCACCAGATGCTCCAGAACCAATTCTAATAGCCGCGTCTGTTTCGGGTTCTCCTCGATTGCCTGGATCAGTGGTTCCTGCAGTTGAGCCTCCCATGGTTCGCCGATCGCCAGACTGGCCATGATTCGCAGCCACTTCGTCCGCTGCTGCCTTTGCCGATCCAACGGCATGAGTTTGGCAAGCGATTCGATCGATTGTCTTAGTCCAGGTCGAAGCGTCATTGCCAGCACCAGATTGTCGTGCCACTGCACAGCTTCCGGAATGGACTTCGGTCCTCGTTCTCGGATCTCAGCAGTCTCTTGCCACCACTCGGTCATGACGGAGGCGGCTTGATCGGACCGATTGGCATCGATCAAGGTGCGGGCCAGCAACGCGAGGCTGGTCCAGTGCATCTCTCGATGCGGATCGGTTTGATTTCCATGCTGACGCACCCAGTCCTCCCGCAGATCCTGGAATCGATGGATCGCACGCTTTGCCTCGTCGATCGCTTCCTCTCTTCGGCCAGAGTCCCTCAGAACCGTCGCGCGCAGGTACCTAGAAAACGCCTCGTTCGATCCATAGAAGCTTGATCGCTCCGGGTCCCTCTCCCGGCACTCCACAGCCGCTTGGATCGATCGCTCTAGCAACACCATCGCCACCGACTTTTCGCCGCGTTGTATCGCGAAATCCCCTGCGACCCTCAGGTTGAAAGCGTAGGCGTCTAGGAAGCGAAGGTCGTCTGGGAACTGCTGGACGAGACTTTCAATGGTGCGTGTGGCTTCCTGGGAATAGAATTCCGCCCCCTGCGGATCCTCAGTGCTCAGGCCCATCATCAACAGGACCTGTCCGCGCGCCACATCGAGACGGTAGATTGGATCTTCATTCCAGGCAGCGTACGACTCGAAAAGTTCCAGCGAGCGTTTGGCCAGGGCGATGCCGTCGGCATCGGTGAGATCGATTCGCTGCAGATTCATCGCAGCGTAGTACGACATCTGCGCGGCTAGGTAGTGCTCCCGATTCCCGGCGATGCCGCGGTGGACCAGATGGTCGAACATGCGGGCAGCGCGGACTAACAGAAGAGGCGATTGGCCTTGCTGCGATGAAATGATGAGATTCCCCTGGTCATCCAGGTGCTGAAACATGTCGCCGACCAACTGCTTGAGATTGTCGCGGCTCAGGCGAGTCTGTTGGACTGCCAGAGTAGCCTCCTGGAGTAGTTCCTGGTTGTGCTGCGCCAATTGCAGGGCAATTTTTCTCTGCTGTTCGCGATCGCGATAGAGAAATGTCATGGTAACCGCGAAGAGAACCAGCGCCGTCAGCAGGGCGGTGCCAAAAACCGCTAGCGGTTTTCGATTCCGGAGGGCAGCTTTGCGGAGCCGGTCGCTCCAGCTGGGTGGCCTGGCATGGATGGGGCGGAAAGCGAGGAATCTCTCCAGATCCTCTGCCAGGGCGGTGGCATCCCTGTAGCGATCGTCAGGGATTTTGGCCATCGCCTTGTTGACGATCGTTTCCAGGTCTGGCGGGAATGAAGGAATCAGGCGAGACAGCAGCGGGGGGTCCTGCACCTGAAGCCAGCTTCGATACCCTTCCTGACCTCCTGTGTAGGGTGGAGCTCCGGCTGCCAAATGGTAAAGAGTCGCCCCCAAACTATACAGATCGCTTCGATGATCGATGTGGCCTGGAATCACTCCTGCCATTTCCGGGCTGATATATCCGATGGTGCCAATCAACGATGCGGGGGCTTGATCGCGAATGCGAGGATCCGCCAGTCCAAAATCGGTCAGCCAAAGGTGGCCGTCTTTCCCCATTAGCACGTTGCCGGGCTTGATATCGCAGTGAAGAACACCCATTCCGTGGGCATATCCGATCGCTTGGCAAAGTGCGATCCCCAGCCGCGCGACGCGCTCTGGCGCCATACCCGAAACCGGTTGAAAAGGGCTCGGGGAGCGATCTTGCCCATCGGACCGGTCCGACTCTTTTTCAGCTACGGGAAATGCGTTCTCAAGCGATTTTCCATCGACGCAACGCATCACGATGTAGACCATGCCATCCTGTTCACCGACATGGTAAATCGGCAGGATATGCGGGTGTTCCAACGATGCCGCAATGGATGCTTCCTGGATGAATCGGGCTTGCATCAGTGGGCTTTGCCATCGCTGTCGAATCAGCTTGATCGCAACATGGCGGTTCAGTTTTCCGTCGTATCCTTCATAAACTACCCCCATCGCTCCCCGACCAAGCAGGCGTTTCAGCTGGTAGATACCAATCGTCTTTCCTGCCAGGTTGCGATCTTCTAATTCGGGGGTCGAGGTTCCTTCGATAAATGAATCACCGGTGCCAACCAGAGTGGCAGGTGAGCCGGGGCCGGGGATAGGGGTGTCCCCGCGATCCGCCATCTGAGGTTTCATCCCATCTCGCCGGTCCAGGGGCTCCTTTCGCTCGGACACCACTTCGGCATCGGACGAAGGGCTACCGTTCCTTGGGTTCCATTCGGCTCCTGGCGTCATCTCCCCATTCCTCCGAAAATCCGCTTGAGGACTTTTTGGCGAACTACTCGATTCCATCCCAGTTTGATGCGAATCACCGGTGGAAAGCAAGATGCACAACCGACGGAAAAACGGTGTGCGGCGGGTCCGCAAGATCCGAGCGGTTTCCGGTGGCAGGCGAGGGATCAAGCATCTAGACTGTCTGGTGATTTCAGTTCTTTTGCCCTACGTCGACGGCCTGTTTCATGCAAGATAATTCTTCGGAACTGCGCCCATCGCGAACCGATAGGGCACCGATCGGACTAGCTCGAAGCCTGTGTCTGATGATGCTAGCCGGATACTGGTCGGCCCTGTTTTATCTCACCCATACCCCGCCATCGAAGCTACCACGATTGCCGCGCATCCGGATGATCGATAAGTGGGCACACTTCCTAGCCTATTCCGGACTAGCATTCCTCTTCCTTTGCTCGCTGAAGTACCGACAGAAAGAATCTCTCGGTAGCCTGAAGTTGACTTTTGGGGTTCTTGCGATCTACGGTGCCCTGGACGAACTGCTTCAGATTCCAGTCGGAAGGACGGCCAGCCTCTATGATTTTGCAGCGGATTTGGCTGGTATCGTGTTTGGATGCCTTTTGGCAGTACTGCTTCGCAGGGCTCTATTAGGTAGAGAGTCAAGCCAAGGCTGAAAGTGTCATGCCAGGCGATACTAGAATCACCGATCGAAGATCGCTTTTCTCATCGGATCGTCTGGATGGAAGCTAAGCTCGGCAACATAACGCCAAATCTGCCGCCCACGACTCCAGGACACTTGCGGGGGTGACATTGCGGCCCATCGCTTCGATCGCCCCCAGGGAAAGATGGAATGCTTCCAGCGCCATCGGAACCGACAGGGACGGCCGGGAAAGCAGGGCCTCTGCTGGTCCTCCCTGAATGGGAGCCGCGCCGACTCGATCCCGAGCCATGTTGCAGAAAAGTTCGGCTACGATCGCGACACCTCGCATCATCCGTTCTCGCTTCTCTTGTCCTTCCTTCCCCCCCGACTCTCCGTATTCGAGAATCGCCTTGGCCAGGGCGACGATGTCGATTGGGGTTTGAGACAGTACTCCAAGCAGTTCCTGGAGGAGCTTTTGGGTTGCTTCTTTGGTCCCTTCCAGCCATTGTTCGACGGAACCTGTCCCTAGCGACCTGGATTCGGCGATGGCGTCAAGGCTTGCGACCAGCCCCTGCCGCACAAGGACGTTGGCGAGCGTCGATGAGGAGAGTTGCTGAAAGCGGACGATCTGGCATCGGGACCGAATCGTGGGCAATTGCTTTTGCAGACTGGTTGCAATCAGAAACAGCGTGACGCCCTTTGGCGGCTCCTCCAGAAGTTTCAGGAGCGCATTGGCGCTTTCTTCATGAAGCGTATCGGCATCGTCGAGGATCGCAACTTTCCCGCGGCCATAATGGGAGGAAAGGTGAAGGTCGAAGATCAGTCCGCTACGACCGCGATGTTCGCGGTCCCCCGCAATCTGCTCCATCGTCAAGACCGCCCGATCGGCTGGGCGGCTCAGTTCCAGAAGGTCTGGGTGTGTGGAAGCCTCTACCTGCACGCAGGATGGGCACTGGCCACAGGGTTGCCATTGCGTGGGTGGGTGGCGTTGACACAGCAACGTCTTGGCCAGCAATCGAGCGAAGGTTCGCTTGCCGATTCCCGAAGTGCCCACGAAGAGAAAGGTCGACGCGAGTCGATTCTTCCGAACAGCTTGCTGGAACCATCTCTGCTGTTTGTCGTGCCCCTGGATTTCCGACCAGTCCATCGCTTTCCTTCTCTCCAACTCCACAGGCTGCCCGGCTCATTGTCCGGTCCTTAGCGGGGTTGTTTCAGCAGATCTTCCACGAACCGCAATCGAACGCCCAGGGACCGGTCGTAACGCAGTTTCAAATCGTTCATCTGCTGGAGAGTGGGAGGCTGTCCATAAAGCAGTTGATGCACGTCGGCGCAGTAGAGATCTCGACTTCTCCGATTCCGCTCGAACAGCTCCGAACTGCTCAAAATCCCCGCCTGAACGCTCGTCAGGGACTTGCCTCGCTGCAGGTCGGCCAGCCAGCCTTCGACCTCCAGAAGTCTGGGTGGCCTGCGAAGGTAGCCTAGAATCCATTGCTGGATCTGGTCGCGTGGCTGAAGGCCACCGGGTATGCCAGGACCTGGATTGGGGCGGCCTGTCATCACCAAGTCGATCGAGGCATTCTGCACGTTGCCTGCCACCGGGATCGCCTGGGGAGTTTGCAGTAGTATCTGTCCCCGTTCCTCCAGATAGGCTTCCAATGCATAGCGGTGGTTGGGATTCAGAGGTGGCAGCTCCAATCGGTAGGGGCGAGGCAATTGGCCGGGGTTGGGTAGATCCATCTGATGGACGACGACCCCCTGCCACTGCGGCTGGGTGACATCCAGCAGGCGGATCGAGATGGTCGCAGAGGGGCTGTAGCGCACGGGGCCCTGAGCGATCAGGCGACCGGAGATCGCTGCAACCTCCGCTGCCAGAAATTGGACCGGGACATTGACCAATCTTCCATCGCGACGATTGCGCACCAGCAGTTCGACACGTCCGTCTCCCTGGACCCGCCGAGCCAGTTCGTCGCCGATATCGTAGAGTCGTCCGCCGACCATACCGACTTGGTAGCCCGCGACATTGATGACCGTATCGCCAACCTCCAGGCCCGAGCGCTGCGCCACTGAACCGGGAGACACAGCAGCGATTTCAACACCGGTGTTGGTGTTGCGAGCCTGAATGCCCAACCGATAGACGCCGGGGGCGTGCGAGGGGGGCGGCATGTAGCGACCGGAAGGAGCGTCTGCCGGAATCGAATCATCGCGGAATCGATCTTCTTGCCCCGACAAGGGCGCACCAACGGAAACCATTCCCATCAAGACGAACATCATACGACGGCAGATCATCACTGGTCACTCCCCAACAGACCTTTCGATCCCACTTTCCCACGCCAACCTGTGTTGACTCCGCTGCTGAGGGGCAGCTTGGAATCCTCTCACTTACCGCTGAATTTCCAATCCCGCCATTTCGCGCTGGGCGTGAATCTCACCGCGCGTCAGCGGTAGGAATCCGTCTTTGACCATGTCGACCTGGCCGGAATAGCTGAGCAGATACTCGACAAATTCGCGATGCAGCGGGGGCCATCGCAATCCCTGATCGTTGGATTCCACGATCGCCACCGCAAACAGTGGACGGCAGTCGGGTGTTCTCAGAGAGCCAGGAATCGGATCGTCTACCAGCTTTTGCTCGATCGCCCAGGCCAGCGGTACCACCCGAACCTGATCACCAATCCCATGCGATACGCTAACCAGTCCTAGGGCACCTTCTTGACCGGCCACCGCCTCGACCACCTCCGATGTGCTGGCATGCTCCTGAATCTGGCCGGTGAATGCCGATGGTCCGTTGAGCAGACGTTCGAGGTGCCATCGAGTTCCTGATCCAAGCTGTGTGCCGTGCAGCGCGATCGGCAAATCATTCCATTCACTCTGGCCACTCAGCCACCGCCCCCAGTTTCCCCCGCTGCTCTGGGAGCCCAGGATACCTTCTTCAGCATTCCACGGGATTTCGCGAATCGGGTTGGAAGGGTGCGCGATGAAGACAAGTCGGTCGATGCCAACGGTCAGCTGCACCACCTGCTTCCCCTCTTTCCCGAGTCGCTCCAACTCGGCTGCCTCCACCGGACGGCTCATCAACGCCACATCGCACTCCCCTTTTTGCAGTTTGGCCCAGCCGTCTTCGCTGTTGGTGCTAGAGAGTTCTGCCTGTACTTCGGGATGAATCGCAGTGAATCCGGCAATCCACTGCACAGCAGCCTGCTGCAGCGTATCGGACCCGGCCAGTCGCAAAGGCCCCGATACCAATTCCTGCGGTCGATACGCCAGCGTCTCCAGTTGCTCCAGCGAATCGTCCTGAGCGGCCGTCAAGCCAACCAGCAGCAGGATGCTGGCAAGCCAGCCGACGATCGATTTTCTGGCCAACGCATTTCGGTCCATCGGATGCTTCCTCCTCCACCCATCGCGGGCGACCTTTCGATCCCCTGAAAACCAACACCAAACGGTCGATAGTATAGCAGTCTTGAGAGGGGGCAAGGCGAGTTCAGCATCCAGGATCTTGCGAGGAAGGAAAAGTGCGGACGATCTCCTGGTATCGACCGTCGCCAGAGGTTGGATCGGCACGGTCGACTCCAGGGTTTTGGTCTGTTCGCGGTCGCGTTTCTTGCTGCAGTTTGGCGTTTTCGTAGATCGCACTTTCTTGCCGTCAAAGCGTTCTGTGGCAATCGCCCGGCACACCCACCCAATCCTCCATCCACAAACGACTTCTAGGTAGCCACCGTCTCCAGACGGTGGAAATGGAAGGTCGCTCACTCTATAATGACGGAGTAAAGCGTTGTTGCGGATGCCTGAGATGGTCCCACCTATCGCTCTTCATGCAGGTGTTTCGCATTGGTGGCGATGGTCGTAATCTCTAAGCAGGAAAGGCTCGACGCGGATGAGTGTCCAAAGCCGAAATGGAATCGTTTGGTTCCTCCTGTTGCTGGTGTGGCGAGGGCCTTTGCCGGTCGTTCACTCTCATGAGCTGACTTCTGGTGGGCGGACCGAAGCGATTCGCTTGGACCTGCATCAGACTCTGCTTCATGGGGGGCATGGTCCTGCCGTATCCCCTGGAGGCTGGCATTGGCATTGGGTGCTTCCCGATCAAATGCTGGTGGCGATGGGAGCCGAACATCTGGCTTGCCCGGTAGTGCAGCTGGAGAGCGTGGGGATCGACGGGTCGGTGCTCGATCGCCTGGATCACAGGGAGTCGGTCGAATGGCATTATTGTTCCGCTGACGAGGTTTCGGGTCGCGATCTCGTTGCATCGCGTCATCCTGTGCCACGTTCTTCGATGGCGAGGCTTTCTTGCCGGTCGGTATGGCCCAACGGTCATCTCTTGCGCTGTTGATTTCGAACGCGACTTGATTGCCGTTGCTGTCAACCGACATCGGGGGAAGCAGCCGCACTGACCGACCGGTCCCTCGACGCCGGTCCCGGATGTCGCTCTTGCTGGGATCTCCAAGGCAAGTTGCGATGCCATTTCAGGCCATCGTTTCTCGGTTTGCTCACGGAGACGCATTCCATGCCTCGCAGCATCTCGCAAGTACTTCTTTGGACTAGTTTGCTCTCCTTTACGGCGTGCGATCGCTGGAGGTCGTCGCCTGATGGGATGGGGGATTCGCCGCAAGCGACCAGCGGCCAAGCGGTATTGACTGAAGGATCGGACGAGCGAGCGACGGCCGATGCGGGAGGCGATTCTCCTACAGAGGCTTTGGTGCAGATGACGGCCCAGCAGGAGTCGGCGGCAGAGATTGTGTGCCAGGAAGTGAAGCGAGGTCCTTTGGCCAACGCCTTGGATTTGACCGGCAAAGTGTCGCTCAACGAGGACCAGTTGGCTCATGTCTTCCCGCTGGTCGAAGGGGTGGTCGACAGCGTTCTGGTGCAGTTTGGGCAGACGGTGCGAAAGGGGCAGCCATTGGTTACCGTGCGCAGCCGCGAAGTGGGCCAGGCCAAGCTGGACCTATTGCAGTATCGAATGGTTCGTGACTTTGCCAAGTCACGGGATCAATGGGGTCAGCAGGTTGCACAGAACACACTGGATCTGATTGCTGCAATGCGCAGCAGCGCCACCATGGATCAGATAGAGCAACAGTTTCGCGATCGTCCGATGGGGGAGTATCGCAATCAGCTGATGAATGCCTACGTCGCCTTCTTTCGTTCCACCATGGATCTGCAGCGTCTGGGATCGTTGCCTGAAACGGGGGCGGTTCCCGCCAAGCAGCGTCAGGCGGCGGAGTCGGCGGTGACGGCGGATCGTGCGTCGCTGCAGGCAGCGCTGGAACAGATCGGACAAGATGCGTCGCGCGCAGCACAGTTGGCTTCTCAGGCCCTCAAGGAAGCCGATCTGCAGGTGGCGATTGCCTCAGCCAATCTTCAGATCTTGGGATACGAGCCGCAGGAACTGGAGACGTCGATGACGGAAAGCAGTGGCGAGGGAATGGCACTCTATCCGGTCCGTTCCCCCCTGGATGGAACCGTGATCGAAAAGGATGTCGTTCTTCTGGAGCGGGCTCACCCCGATCAGCAGATGCTGACGATTGCCGACCTGTCGACTGTCTGGATCAAAACCGACATCTACGAGCAGCAGTTGCCGTGGCTGCGCGATGCCGATCGGCGCAGGATTCAGTTTCGAAGCGAAGCGTGGCCTGGACGAAACTTTGAAGCCGAGGTCTTCTTCACCGGGGAAATCGTCGATCCGGCGACGCGTACCGTTTCGATGATCGCGCGAGCGGAAAATCCGGAAAGGCTGCTCAAGCCTGGCATGTTCGTCACGGTATCGATTCCAGGCAATCCGCAAAGCGACGTGATCCAGGTACCGGCTGGGGCGATTTTGGAACATGCGGGGAAGTCGTTCGTCTTCGTACGGCAATCGCCCGGTCGCTATCTCCGAAGGGATGTCACCATCGGATACCGAAGTGGAGATCAGCAGGAAATCGTCGCGGGCGTCGCGGAGGGTGATCCTGTCGTGGTTTCTGGCGGCTTCACGCTCAAGTCGTTGCTGTTGGAAGCCTTTCTCGGTGAAGAGTAATCCCCACGTCGCACGTCCCAAGTCCCGGCCGTCCAAGGTGCTCCCATGATTCATTCCATCATTTCCTGGTCGCTCAACAACCGCCTGATCGTCCTGCTGGCCACCGCGATGCTGGCCGTTGCCGGCGTCCTGGCGGCCCTCAAGCTACCGATGGATGCTGTTCCCGACCTGACCAATGTTCAGGTGCAGATCCTCACCACCTCGCCCTCTCTGGGGCCAGTGGAGGTGGAGCAGTTCATTACGTTTCCGGTGGAGAATGCGATGAGCGGGCTGCCGAAGGTGACCGAAATTCGGTCGATCAGCCGCATCGGCTTGTCGGCCGTCACCGTCGCCTTTGAGGATGGCACCGATATCTATTGGGCGAGAAATCTGGTCAACGAACGATTGCTGGGGGCCAAGCGGGAGATCCCAGCGGGGATGGGGGACCCACAGTTGGGGCCAATCGCGACGGGGATGAGCGAGATTTTTCAGTTTGAAGTGCGTGCCGAAAAAGGATTGCCCTTAAGCCAGATGGACCTTCGGACCATCCTCGACTGGCAGATTGCCTACCAGCTACGCAGCGTGCCAGGGGTGATCGAAGTGAATACCTTTGGAGGGCAACTGAAGACCTACGAAGTACAGATCGATCCAAACCAGTTGATCAATTACGGCATCTCGATCAACCGCGTTTTTGAGGCGCTCGAAAAGAACAATGCCAATGCAGGTGGTGGGTACATCACCCATGGTCAAGAGCAGCGGTTGATTCGAGGCGAAGGGCTGATTGGAAGTCTGGAAGAGATCGCCAATATCGTCTTGGAAAGCCGATCCGATGGCACTCCAATCCGGATTTCGGATGTCGCCACCGTCGCTTTCGCTCCCATGCTCCGGCAAGGCGCGGTGACGCGCGACGGCCAGCGAGAAGCGGTCACTGGCATGGTCATGATGCTCATGGGGGGCAACTCCCGTGAGGTGGTGCATGCGGTGAAAGAAAGGATCAAGACGATCGAGAAAACTTTGCCCAAAGGGGTTCGGATCGAGCCCTTTTACGACCGCACCGAACTGGTGGAGAAGACGATTCATACGATCGCTGAGAATATCGGGCTGGGGATTTTTCTGGTCTTGCTGATGCTTTTTGTTCTTCTTGGGGATCTGCGAGCCGGATTGATCGTCGCCGCTGCGATTCCACTTTCCGCATGCGGTGCCGCCATCGCTATGCATCTGGCAGGGGTTTCGGCGAATCTGATGAGCCTTGGGGCAGTCGACTTCGGTGTGATCGTCGATGGTGCGGTGGTGATGATCGAGAATGCGATGCGGCAGGCGAGTCGCTACCAGGAAAAAAATCCAAAAGGGAAAGTCCCGCTTGCGGTCTTCCAAAGCTCGGCGATCGAAGTCGGTAAACCGATCCTCTTTGCAGGCATCATCGTGATTCTGGTCTTCCTGCCGATTCTCAGCCTGCAGGGGATGGAAGGGAAAATGTTCCGACCGATGGCATTCACCTTCATGTCCGCTCTCACCTCAGCACTCATCCTTTCGGTTACCGTCATGCCAGTCATGGCGTCCCTATTTCTGGTTCGAAATCTGCGGACCGACGAAACACCGATCGTTCGATGGCTGAAAAAGCTCTATCGCCCCCTGCTCGACTCGGCAATGAAGCGGCCCTGGGCGATGCTGCTGGCGTCGTTGGGTTCGTTTCTTTTGGCATTGGCGGTCGCCTGGGGGCTGGGGGTGGAGTTCGTCCCGAAACTGGATGAAGGGGATCTGGCGATCCAAGCAGCCCGACTTCCGAGCGTTTCTTTGGAGTCTTCCACAGCGATGACGATGGCGATGGAGCGAACGCTGATGAAGTTTCCCCAGGTGGAAACAGTGGTTAGCAAATCGGGAAGACCCGAAATCGCCAACGACCCGATGGGGGTCCACCAGACCGACCTCCTGGTTCGGTTGAAACCGCCAGCCGATTGGCCCCAGCCGATCAGCAAGCAGTTGCTGGTCGAGCAGATGCAGCAGGCACTGGAACTGGAAGTACCTGGCAATGCGTATTCCTTCACCCAGCCGATTGAACTGCGAGTCCAGGAACTGGTGGCCGGGGTTCGATCGGATATTGGACTGAGCCTCTATGGGGACGACCTGCAGGTGCTGGCCGCCGAAGGCGACCGCATCGTGCGAGCCTTAGCGGCAGTCCCAGGTGCAGCCGATGTTCAGGCGCAGCAGGTGGGTGGGCTTCCCTATTTTCGCATCAAGATCCGACGCGACGCCATCGCTAGGTACGGGATCAATGCCGAGCAGATACTCGATGCAGTGCGCGCGATCGGCGGGCATGTGGTCGGCGAGGTCTTCGAGGCGCAGCGACGGTTCCCTCTCCAGGTGAGGCTGGCGGCACCCTGGCGAGGCAACCTCGATCAGATCCGACAGCTGAAAATCGAGGATCCCAAAGGGAGACCCATTCCGATTTCCCAACTGGCCGATCTGTTTGTCGAAGAAGGTCCGTCGGAGATCAGTCGAGATGCGGTCCGCCGGCGTTTGCTGATCCAGTGCAACGTGCGCGGCCGCGATCTGGCCGGCTTCGTCCAAGAGGCTCAGCAGCGTGTGGAAGCCGAAGTGCCGCTACCCCCCGGTTATCTGTTGACTTGGGGAGGGCAGTTCGAGAATCTGCAACAGGCCACTCAGCGACTGGCGATCGCCGTTCCCATCGCGCTGGCGCTCATCTTCTCACTACTCTATCTGACGTTCCACAGCGTTAGCCTGACAGCGCTGATCTACATGAATGTGCCGATCGCGGCGGTCGGTGGCATCCTGGCCCTCTGGGGACGATCGATGCCCCTGTCGATCTCCGCTGGCGTTGGCTTCATCGCTCTGTTCGGAATCGCCGTGATGAACGGTGTGGTTCTGGTGGAACATATCCGCCACCTCCGGCTCCATGGAACTCCGCAGAAGGAGGCTGTCATCCAAGGAGCCCTCGATCGACTTCGGCCCGTGCTGATGACGGCCACCTGCGGTGCGCTGGGATTCGTGCCCATGGCAATCTCCGCCAGCGCCGGGGCCGAGGTCCAGCGTCCTCTTGCAACGGTCGTCATTGGCGGCCTTGTCAGTTCCACCATCCTCACCCTATTGGTCCTGCCTGCCATCTACCACTGGTTTGAACCTTCGCTGCGGGAAACGCCGCAGGACCCGCTAGAAACGCCAATGTCCTGATGCAGCGCGAGGCTTTTCCGCCTTGGCATCGCTTGCGATGTTCCCTCGCATCGGATCGCAAAAAACATCTGACAGCCACCGGTTCTTGGTAGCCACCGCTGCCAAGCGGTGGAGGGCTGGCGTCTCTTGGTAGCCACCGCTGCCAAG